>Ga0160463_100645_pt1 | contig 13074 bp, 13 predicted proteins | sample HID1975M_E6MG_FD_108276 | JGI IMG/M metagenome (GOLD analysis project Ga0160463, IMG submission 108276) | Enriched soil microbial communities from UW Madison campus, WI, USA - HID1975M_E6 MG | ecosystem: Environmental > Terrestrial > Soil > Unclassified | place: USA: Madison, Wisconsin... | reverse complement strand
CGGTCCATTGCGGTGACCAGCGTGCGGGTGGTCGAGGTGATCCCCGGCAAGACCACCGTGGGTATCGAGATCCCCAACGAGAACCGCCAGATGGTGCGCTTCTCCGAAGTGCTGGCGACGCCGCAGTACGATGAACAGAAGTCGCCGGTCACCCTGGCGCTGGGCCACGACATCGGCGGCAAGCCGGTGATCACCGACCTGGCCAAGATGCCGCACCTGCTGGTGGCCGGTACTACCGGTTCCGGTAAATCGGTGGGCGTGAACGCGATGATCCTGTCGATCCTGTTCAAGTCGGGCCCGGAAGACGCGCGGCTGATCATGATCGACCCGAAGATGCTTGAACTGTCGATCTACGAAGGCATCCCGCACTTGCTGTGCCCGGTGGTCACCGACATGAAGGACGCCGCCAACGCCCTGCGCTGGAGCGTGGCCGAGATGGAGCGGCGCTACAAGCTGATGGCGGCGATGGGCGTGCGCAACCTGGCCGGCTTCAACCGCAAGATCAAGGATGCCCAGGAGGCCGGAGAGGTTATCCACGACCCGCTGTACCGCCGCGAGAGCATGGACGACGAGCCGCCGGTGCTGAAAACCCTGCCGACCATCGTGGTGGTGGTCGACGAATTCGCCGACATGATGATGATCGTCGGCAAGAAGGTCGAAGAGCTGATCGCCCGTATCGCACAGAAGGCACGGGCTGCCGGTATCCACCTGATCCTCGCCACCCAGCGCCCGTCGGTGGACGTGATCACCGGCCTGATCAAGGCCAACATCCCAACCCGCATGGCGTTCCAGGTGTCGAGCAAGATCGACTCGCGGACCATCATCGACCAGGGTGGCGCCGAGCAGTTGCTGGGTCACGGTGACATGCTCTACATGCCGCCGGGCACCAGCCTGCCGATCCGTGTTCACGGTGCGTTCGTCTCCGACGACGAAGTGCACCGGGTCGTGGAAGCCTGGAAGATGCGCGGCGCGCCGGACTACAACGACGACATCCTCAATGGCGTGGAAGAGGCCGGCAGCGGCTTCGAAGGCGGCGGCGGTGGTGGCGATGGCGAAGATTCGGAGAGCGACGCGCTGTATGATGAGGCCGTGCAATTCGTGCTTGAAAGCCGCCGTGCATCGATCTCGGCCGTGCAGCGCAAGCTGAAGATCGGCTACAACCGCGCCGCCCGCATGATCGAGGCGATGGAAATGGCCGGCGTGGTCACCCCGATGAACAGCAACGGCTCGCGGGAAGTGATCGCCCCAGGCGGCCCACGCGACTGATGAACACCTTGCCGGGCGCCAACGGTGGCGCCCGGCTCCTTCAATGCTCAATGAGGATAAACATGCGCGCGATTCGCATGCTGTTGGTTTCTGCCCTGACCCTGGCTTCTGTGTCGACCACTGTGTCGGCCTATGCCGGTGAGCAGGACGTACAGCGCCTGACCCAGTTGCTGGAGAAGTCGCAGACCATCGAAGCCAATTTCTCCCAGCTGACCCTGGATGCCGGCGGCACCAGCCTGCAGGAAACCTCCGGCAAGATGACGGTCAAGCGCCCAGGCCTGTTCTACTGGCACACCGATGCTCCGCAGGAGCAGGTGGTGGTGTCCGATGGCAAGAACGTCACCCTGTGGGACCCGGACCTGGAACAGGCCACCATCAAGAAGCTCGACGTGCGCCTGAACCAGACCCCGGCGCTGCTGCTGTCCGGTGACGTGTCGAAAATCAGCCAGAGCTTCGACATCACCTCCAAGGAGCAGGGCGATGTGATGGACTTCACCCTCAAGCCGAAGACCAAGGACACCTTGTTCGACTCGCTGCGCGTGTCGTTCCGCAAGGGCCTGATCAACGACATGCAGCTGATCGACAGCGTCGGCCAGCGCACCAACATCCTGTTCAACGGGGTCAAGGCCAATCAGGCGGTGCCGGACAGCAAGTTCAGGTTCGACATCCCCAAAGGCGCTGACGTGATCAAGGAGTAACCGGAGCTCGTCATGGACCTGTTTCGAAGCGAACCCGTCGCCCAGCCCCTGGCTGCTCGCCTGCGCCCCTCCAACCTGGGCGAGTACGTCGGCCAGGAGCATTTGCTGGCGCGTGGCAAACCGCTGCGCGAGGCGCTGGAGCAGGGTGCGCTGCACTCGATGATCTTCTGGGGCCCGCCAGGCGTGGGCAAGACCACCCTGGCGCGGCTGCTGGCGCAGTTCTGCGATGCTCACTTCGAAACAGTGTCGGCGGTGCTGGCCGGGGTCAAGGAAATCCGCCAGGCTGTCGAGGTGGCCAAGCAGCAGGCCGCCCAGTACGGCCGGCGCACCATCCTGTTCGTCGACGAGGTGCACCGCTTCAACAAGTCCCAGCAGGACGCCTTCCTGCCCTACGTGGAGGACGGCACGCTGATTTTCATCGGTGCCACCACCGAAAACCCGTCGTTCGAACTGAACAACGCCTTGCTCTCGCGGGCGCGGGTGTATGTGCTCAAGAGCCTCGACGAAGTCGCGCTGCGCAAGCTGGTCGACCGTGCGCTCAGCGAAGAGCGGGGCTTGGGCAAGCGCAACCTGCGGGTCGGCGACGAGGCCTTCAAGATGCTCATGGCTGCCGCCGATGGCGATGGCCGGCGCATGCTCAATTTTCTCGAAAACGCCTCGGACCTGGCCGAAGACGGTAGCGAGATCGCCGTCGAGTTGTTGCAAAGCCTGCTCGGTGACAGCCGCCGGCGCTTCGACAAGGGCGGCGAGGCCTTCTACGACCAGATTTCCGCGCTGCACAAATCGGTGCGTGGCTCGAATCCCGATGCCGCGCTGTACTGGTTCGCGCGCATGCTCGACGGCGGCTGCGACCCGCTGTACATCGCCCGCCGCGTGGTGCGCATGGCCAGCGAAGACATCGGCAACGCCGACCCGCGCGCGCTGAGCCTGTGCCTGGCTGCCTGGGACGTGCAGGAGCGCCTGGGCAGCCCGGAGGGCGAGCTGGCGGTGGCCCAGGCCATCACCTATATCGCCTGCGCACCGAAGAGCAACGCCGTGTACATGGGCTTCAAGACCGCATTGCGCGAGGCGGCCGAGCACGGCTCGCTGGAGGTGCCACTGCACCTGCGCAATGCGCCGACCAAGCTGATGAAGCAACTGGGCTATGGCGATGAATACCGCTACGCCCACGACGAGCCCGATGCCTACGCCGCCGGCGAAGACTACTTCCCCGACCAGCTCGAGCCACGCCCCTACTACCAGCCTGTTCCCCGTGGCCTGGAGCTGAAGATCGGCGAAAAACTGCGCCATCTGCACGAGCTCGACCGCAACAGCCCCCGACAGCGGAGAAAACCGTGATCGCACTCGTCGCCGCCGTCAGCGCGGGCGGTATTGCCGGCACTTTGCTGCGTTTCGCCACCTCGAACTTCGTGTCGGCCCACTGGCCCCGGCATTTCTATCTCGGTACGCTGGCTGTCAACCTGGTTGGCTGCCTGCTGATCGGCCTGCTCTACGGCCTGTTCCTGCACAAGCCGATGGCCCCCGTGGAGCTGCGCGCAGGCCTGATCGTCGGCTTCCTGGGCGGGCTGACGACGTTTTCCTCCTTTTCGCTCGATACCGTGCGCCTCATGGAAAGTGGGCAGGTGCCCCTGGCCGTGGGCTATACCGGTATTAGCGTGATGGGCGGGCTCCTGGCCACTTGGGCCGGCCTGTCCCTGACCCGACTCTGAACCAACCTCTATACATAACGAGAGAACGACATGCTCGATTCCAAACTGTTACGCGGCCAACTCCAGGAAGTGGCTGACCGCCTCGCCTCCCGTGGCTTCAGCCTGGATGTCGCGCGCATCGAATCGCTGGAAGAACGCCGCAAGGCGGTACAGACCCGTACCGAGCAGTTGCAGGCCGAGCGTAACGCCCGCTCCAAATCGATTGGCCAGGCCAAGGCCAAGGGTGAAGACATCGCGCCGCTGATGGCCGACGTCGAGCGCATGGCCAATGAACTGGCGGCCGGCAAGGTCGAACTGGACGGTATCCAGGCTGAACTGGACGGCATCCTGCTGACCATTCCGAACCTGCCGGACGCCAGCGTTCCAGTCGGTGCCAGCGAAGACGACAACGTCGAAGTGCGCCGCTGGGGTACGCCGAAAGCTTTCGATTTCGAGATCAAGGACCACGTCGCCCTGGGCGAGATCAGCGGTGGCCTGGACTTCGAGGCCGCGGCCAAGCTGTCCGGTGCCCGCTTTGCCGTGCTGCGTGGCCCGGTCGCCCGCCTGCACCGCGCACTGGCGCAGTTCATGATCAACCTGCACACCGGCGAGCACGGCTACGAAGAGCATTACACCCCGTACCTGGTGCAGGCCCCGGCGCTGCAAGGCACTGGCCAGCTGCCGAAGTTCGAGGAAGACCTGTTCAAGATCAGCCGCGAAGGCGAAGCCGACTTCTACCTGATCCCGACCGCCGAAGTGTCGCTGACCAACCTGGTGGCGGGTGAGATCCTCGACGCCAAGCAGCTGCCGCTCAAGCTGGTTGCCCATACCCCGTGCTTCCGCAGTGAAGCCGGGGCATCGGGCCGCGACACCCGCGGCATGATCCGCCAGCACCAGTTCGACAAGGACGAGATGGTCCAGGTGGTCGAGCCGTCCAAGTCGATGGAAGCGCTGGAAGGCCTGACCGCCAACGCCGAGCGCGTCCTGCAGCTGCTGGAGTTGCCGTATCGCGTGCTGGCCCTGTGCACCGGCGACATGGGCTTCGGCGCCGTGAAGACCTACGACCTGGAAGTGTGGGTGCCGAGCCAGGACAAGTACCGCGAGATCAGCTCCTGCTCCAACTGCGGTGACTTCCAGGCCCGCCGCATGCAGGCCCGCTGGCGCAACCCGGAAACCGGCAAGCCTGAGCTGGTGCACACCCTCAATGGCTCCGGCCTGGCGGTGGGCCGTACTTTGGTGGCGGTGCTGGAGAACTACCAGCAGGCCGACGGCTCGATTCGCGTGCCGGAAGTACTGAAGCCGTACATGGGTGGTGTCGAGGTCATCCGCTAAATGGATTACCTGCCGCTGTTCCACAAGCTGCAGGGCGGCCGCGTGCTGGTCGTCGGCGGCGGCGAAATCGCCTTGCGCAAGGCGCGCCTGCTGGCCGATGCCGGCGCCGCGCTGCGGGTGGTGGCGCCCGACGTCGATGGCCAGCTGGCCGCGCTGGCCCGTGAAGGTGGCGGCGAGGTCCTGGTGCGTGGCTATCGGGCGGACGACCTGGTCGGTTGCCGGCTGGTGATCGCGGCCACCGATGACTCGGGGCTCAATGCCCAGGTGTCGGCCGATGCGCAGGCGCTCAGCCTGCCGGTCAACGTGGTGGATGCGCCGGCCCTGTGCACGGTGATCTTCCCGGCGATCGTCGACCGTTCACCCTTGGTGGTGGCGGTTTCCAGTGGCGGTGACGCCCCGGTGCTGGCGCGCTTGATCCGCGCCAAGCTGGAAGCCTGGATTCCGTCTACCTATGGTGAGCTGGCCGGCTTGGCCGCGCGTTTTCGCGACAAGGTCAAGGCGTTGTACCCCGACGTCAACCAGCGCCGCGGCTTCTGGGAAACCGTGTTCCAGGGCCCGATTGCCGAGCGCCAATTGGCCGGGCAGGGGGGCGAGGCCGAAAAGTTGTTGCAGGCCATGGTCGACGGTGCCCCGGTACAGCAGGGCGGCGAGGTGTATTTGGTAGGCGCTGGACCGGGTGACCCGGACTTGCTGACTTTCCGCGCCTTGCGCCTGATGCAGCAGGCCGATGTGGTGCTTTACGACCGCCTGGTGGCGCCTGCGATCATCGAGATGTGCCGGCGCGATGCCGAACGCATCTATGTGGGCAAGCGCCGCGCCGACCATGCCGTGCCGCAGGACCAGATCAACCGCCTGCTGGTCGACCTGGCGCAGCAGGGCAAGCGTGTGTTGCGCCTGAAGGGCGGCGACCCGTTCATCTTCGGCCGGGGTGGCGAGGAGATCGAGGAGCTGGCCGAGCATGGCATCCCGTTCCAGGTGGTGCCGGGCATTACTGCGGCCAGTGGTTGTTCCGCCTATGGTGGTATTCCGCTGACTCACCGGGACTATGCCCAGTCGGTGCGGTTCGTGACCGGGCATCTCAAGGACGGTACCAGTAATCTGCCTTGGGATGACCTGGTTGCACCGGCGCAGACCTTGGTGTTCTACATGGGGCTGGTGGGGTTGCCGACCATTTGTGCCGAGCTGATTCGTCATGGTCGTGCGGCCAGTACGCCGGCGGCGTTGGTGCAGCAGGGAACTACGCGCAATCAGCGGGTGTTCACCGGCACCTTGGCGGACTTGCCGGCGCTGGTGGCCCAGCATGAGGTGCATGCGCCGACCCTGGTGATTGTCGGGGAAGTGGTGCAGTTGCGCGAGAAGCTGGCCTGGTTCGAAGGCTCGCAGCAGGACTGAAATTGTTGGGGCCGCTTTGCGGCCCATCGCCGGCAAGCCGGCTCCCACAGGTACTACACCGTTCTTGAGAGCTGTGCTGATCCTGTGGGAGCAACTGTCTTGCTCAACTTCTTGAAGTTGGCGCGATTGCTGTGGGAGCGGGCTTGCCCCGCGAAGCAGGCAACTCGGTGCATGGCACCGGCTTCGCCGGTGTTCGCGGGACAAGCCCGCTCCCACAGAGGCACTGCTGCCCCCGACGATCTCAAGCCTGCCAAATCCCCTTGCCCGCCAACCGCCCCCGATCATGCGGCTGGCTAAAGTCCTGCAACGGCCCCTTGGGCACAATCCCATTCGGGTTGATGGTCTTGTGACTTATGTAATAGTGCTTCTGGATATGTTCCATATTCACCGTCTGCGCCACCCCCGGCCACTGATACAGCTCGCGCAGCCAGTTGGACAGGTTCGGGTAGTCGCTCAAGCGGCGCAGGTTGCACTTGAAGTGCCCGTGGTAAACCGCATCGAAACGCACCAGCGTGGTGAACAGCCGCACGTCGGCCTCGGTCAGGTATTCACCGGCCAGGTAGCGATTACGGCTTAGCAGATCTTCCAGATAATCCAGCTCGTTGAACACGTCATCGAACGCGGCCTCGTAGGCCTCTTGCGTGGTGGCGAAGCCTGCGCGGTACACGCCGTTGTTCACCGCCGGATAAATGCGCGCGTTGAGCGCCTCGATGGCCGGGCGCAGTGGCTCGGGGTACAGGTCCAGGTGGTTGTCGGTCAGCTCGTTGAAGGCGCTGTTGAAGATACGGATGATCTCCGACGACTCGTTGTTCACGATGCGCTTCTCTTGCTTGTCCCACAGCACGGGCACGGTGACACGGCCGGTGTAGTGCGGGTCATCCTGGGTGTAGCGCTGGTGCAGGTAGGTGAGGCCGTCGAGGTGGTCGCCGCTGGAGCCTTGCTGCTGGTTGAAGGTCCAGCCGCTTTCCTGCATCAGCCAGCTCACCACCGACACATCGATCAGCGGCTCCAGGCCTTTGAGCGCGCGGAAGATCAACGTGCGATGAGCCCACGGGCACGCCAGCGACACATACAGGTGGTAGCGGCCGGCCTCGGGGGCGGGCAGTTGATTGCGGCGTTGGGCATTCTCGCGCTTGAACGCGCCGTCCTTGCCGTTTTCGTACCACTGGTCATGCCAGCGGCCGTCGATCAAAAGGCCCATGGTGAGCTCCTCGGAACAAAGTCGTTTGTCGTTGGAGCTCAGTCTAGGGCAAATCGTTCGAACAACTAGTGCAAAGACTGCGGGGTAACCATCTACTTATTCGATTGGTTCCGTGCGCTCCAGTAACCGAGTGCCGTGGCAAATGCCTGCTCGCGATCCTGGCCCAGCCCGCGCAGGGCCAAGGCCATGGTTGCGACCACGGCCATTTCACCGTAGCTGTCTTCGGCTTCGCCGCGCCAGACGGCCAGCAGCTGTTCTGGCTGCAGGCTCGGCGGTTTCACGTGGCGGCGCTCGCTCAGCGCTGGCCATTCCTCGTCCCAGGTTTCTCCCGCCGTGGTGCCGTACAAGTGGCTGATGACATCGGGGTTCACCTCGATCTCGCCGCCGTCACCCTTGATCACCACGGCATGGTCGCCGAGCAGGCGGCTGGCTTCGCGGTGCACGGCCTGGTACCCGGGGTGGAAGATGCTCTGCAGGCCGCAACGGGCGCCCAGCGGGTTGAGCACGCGCGCCAGGGAATGGATGGGCGAGCGCAGGCCGAGGGTGTTGCGCAGGTCGATCATGCGCTGCAACTGCGGCAGCCAGTCCTGCAGGGGCGCGAAGGCAAGGCGCTGCTGGTCCAGGGCCTCGCTGACCGCAGGCCAGTCACGGCACAGCGGTATCTGCAGCAGGCCCAGCACCTGTTCGGTGTACAGTCGCCCGGCGGTGTGCGCGCCGCCACCGTGCAGGAGGATGCGCACGCCGTTGTTGGCCAGGCATTTGGCTGCCAGCAGGTACCACGGCAAGTGGCGCTTCTTGCCGGCATAGCTCGGCCAGTCCAGGTCGACCGCGATGGAGGGCGCTTGCAGGTGGGCGCGCACGGCTTCGGTGAAGCCGGCCAGCTCTTCGGCGCTCTCTTCCTTGTGCCGCAGCAGCATGAGGAAGGCACCGAGCTGGGTGTCTTCGACCTTGCCTTCCAGCAGCAGGGTCATGGCGGCGCGGGCTTCCTCGCGGGTCAGGCCGCGCGCACCGCGCTTGCCTTTGCCAAGGATGCGCACGAATTCGGCGAAGGGGTGTTCGGCCGGGGTTTCCAGGGTCAGCGGGCGAGCGTCGGTCATATGCAATTGGTCGGCTTGGGCAGGCCCGCGAGCTTGGCTGCGAGTTTGGCGGGGGTGCCATTGAACAGGCGGTTGAGGTGCGGGCTGTTGCCCTTTTCCGGCCCCAGCTTGAGTGCGGTGTACTTGATCAGCGGGCGCGTGGCCGGGGACAGCTGGTATTCCTCGTAGAACTGACGCAGCAGTTCGAGGACTTCCCAGTGATCGGCGGTCAGGGCGATGCTCTCGCGCTCGGCCAGTGCCTCGGCGGCGGCATGGGACCAGTCTTGCAGGTCGAGCAGAAAGCCGTCCTTGTCCAGGGCGATCGCTTGATCGCCAACGGTCAGTGTGTTCATAGCCAGCTGTTGACCTTGTCGTAGTGCAGTGACAAGGCGACGAACGCCGGGTAGTCCACCGCCTTGGCCAGCTCACTGCTGATGGCGCGCGCTTGCAGGTCTTCGTCGAGGGCGAACAGGCGTTGAGCCAGGCCGGCCGCCTGTAGCAGGCGCTGCGTGTCGCTGCCGTCGCGCAGGGCGTAAACCGCATCGCCGCACAGCAGCAAGGCATCATCGCTGCCGAGCAGGCGTAGGCAACTGCCCAGGCGGTCGTCGCCGAAGGGGGAATGGGAGAGCACGTGCAAGGTTGGCATCAGAGCGTCACCACTTGGTCGTAACGGGCAATCAGCGCGGTCAGTGCTGCGTCGTCCAGCACCTCCACCGGCAGGTCCAGGGTGTCGGCTGCCAGGCCACGGCGGGTCAGGCTGTGCTGGCAGGCATACAGTTCTTCGACGCCGAACATCGGAAGCGCCTGCAGGTTGGCGCCGAGGTTCTTCTGCTGCACGGCGCTCGGTTGCTGGCCGGGCGCCAGCTGGAACACGCCGTCATCAAGAAACAGCATGCCCAGCGGCAGGTCGAACGCACCGCCCGCCAGGGCGATGTCCAGTGCCTCGCGTGCGCCAGGGCCATTCCACGGCGCCTGGCGGCTGATGATCAACAGGGATTTGGCCATTTCAATCGCCTCCAAAACAGACCAGGCGGTCGGCAAGCTGCGCCGCTTCATGCAACTGACCCAGGCCCGACAGCTCCCAGGGCTGGGGCAGGTTCACCGCGGGGCGCTGGTAACGCGTGGCTTCGGCCTGGTCGAGCACACCGCGGCGCAAGGCGGCGGCGATACACACCACCGCGTCGAGCTGCTGGGCTTCGATAAAGGCGCGCCACTGGGCCGCGACATCCACTTCGTCCTGGGGCGCGACGATGTTGGCCGAGGCGCTGTGAACGCCGTCCTGATAGAAGAACAGCCGGGCAATCTCATGCCCGTCGGCCAGTGCCGCCTCGGCGAAGCGCAGGGCGCGGCGCGAGGAGGGCGCATGGGCCGGGGAAAAAACCGCGATGGCGAATTTCATGGACAACTCGAATAAAGGAATGCCGCCATGATAAAGCAAAAAGCCCGCGCTGGTGGGCGCGGGCTTTGTCGGCTGAAGCACGCCGGGTCAGGCGTTTTCCTTGTTCTCTGGCAGGAACCAGTTCAGCAGCAGGGCGCAGATGCCGCCGGTGGCCACGCCCGATTCCAGCACATGGCGAATCGCCTCCGGCATGTGCGCGAGGAATTCGGGGACCTGAGCCACGCCCAGGCCCAGCGCCAGCGATACCGAGATAATCAGCAAGGCGCGGCGATCCAGGCGGGTGCTGGCCAGGATGTTGATGCCGGAGGCGGCTACCGCACCGAACATGACCATGGCTGCACCACCCAGCACCGGCTCGGGCACTGCCTGGATCACCCCGGCAACGCTAGGGAACAGGCCCAGCAGGACCAGCATCACGGCAATCCACATACCGATATGGCGGCTGGCGATGCCGGTCAGCTGAATCACGCCGTTGTTCTGGGCGAAGATCGAGCTGGGGAAGGTGTTGAAGAAGCCGGCCAGCAGCGAGTTGGCGCCGTTGACCAGTACACCGCCCTTGATCCGCTGCATCCATACCGGGCCTTCGACCGGTTGGCGCGAGACCTTGCTGGTGGCGGTGACATCACCAATGGCTTCCAGCGACGTCACCAGGTAGATCACCAGCATCGGAATGAACAGCGCCCAGGAAAAGCCCAGGCCGAAGTGCAGCGGCGTCGGGACCTGGAACAGTGCGGCCTGGTGCATGCCAGTGAAGTCCAGGCGGCCAAGGTAGCCTGCCAGTGCGTAGCCCACGGCCAGGGCGATGACGATGGCGCAGCTGCGCATCCACACCACCGGGATGCGGTTGAGGATCACGATGATCGCCAGCACCACGCCCGAGAGCAGCAGGTTTTCGCCGTTGGCGAAGGTGCCGTCGGCCATTGCGCCAAAGCCACCGCCCATGCTGATCAGGCCGACCTTGATCAAGGTCAGGCCGATCATCAGCACGACGATGCCGGTCACCAGTGGGGTGATCAGGCGTTTGACGAACGGCAGGATGCGCGACACCCCCATTTCGACGAACGAACCGGCGATCACCACGCCGAAGATCGCCGCCATCACGCTTTCCACCGGCGTGCCTTGCTTGACCATCAGCGCACCGCCGGCAATCAGCGGGCCGACGAAGTTGAAGCTGGTGCCCTGGACGATCAGCAATCCCGCACCGAACGGGCCGAAGCGCTTGCACTGAACGAAGGTGGCGATACCGGAAATCACCAGCGACATCGACACGATCAGGTTGGTGTCACGCGCCGAAACGCCCAGCGCCTGGCAGATCAGCAAGCCGGGGGTGACGATGGGGACGATGATTGCCAGCAGGTGTTGCAGCGCCGCCAGCAGGCCGATCAACAGCCGTGGCTTGTCCTCGAGGCCAAGCACCAGTTCATTGGCAGGCGCCGCCGCGCCTGGGCTGTGTTCGTGTGAGCTCATTGCAGGTTGCTGCCCCGGAGGAAAAAAGGAGCGCATTCTACGGAATGATGCGGGATTGGGGTAGAGGAAAGCACGTTGGCGGCAAGATCGGCGACCATTTGCTCTTTAAGCTGACTTTTAGGTCAATTTATGGGGTGGGTTTTTTGGGGCTGGCTTGGGATTTGACGTGGTGCATAAATCGAGCGCCGCCCGCGCGGCGCATCGCGAGCAAGCTCGCTCCTACATTTGTTGCAACGTGCCTATGTATGATGGGCCATGTTTGCCAGCCTTGTTGGATCGACGCGATATTTCGGTTGGCACGATTGCCCACCTCGATTTCACGGCGTGCGCCAAGAGCGAACAACTATGGCCTGACAGACCGTGGCACGTTGCAACAAATGTAGGAGCGAGCTTGCTCGCGATGCGCCGCGCGGGCGGCGCTCGATCTCATAGGCGCCGCACTTCTCACGACGACCACCTCTCAACCCAAACGCACTTCCAAATCCCGCCCACAAAAAAGCCCGCCGAAGCGGGCTTTTCCTCACAACTCAACCAATCAATCGTCACGGCCCATGATGCCGAACAGCTGCAGCAGGCTGATGAACAGGTTGTAGATCGATACATACAGGCTGATGGTCGCCATGATGTAGTTGCGCTCGCCGCCATGGATGATGGCGCTGGTCTGGAACAGAATGCAGACCGACGAGAACAGCACGAAGCCCGCGCTGATCGCCAGTTGCAGGCCGCTGATCTGGAAGAAGAAGCTGGCCACCACGGCACCCAGCAGGACGAAGAAGCCAGCGGTGATGAAACCGCTGAGGAAGCTCATGTCCTTGCGGGTGATCAGCACATACGCCGACAGGCCGCCGAACACAAGGGCGGTCATGGCGAAGGCCGAGCTGACCACTTCGGCGCCGCCGCTCATGCCCAGGTAACGGTTGAGGATCGGGCCGAGGATGAAGCCCATGAAGCCGGTGAGGGCGAAGGTGGACACCAGGCCCCAGACCGAATCACGCAGTTTGGCGGTGAGGAAGAACAGGCCGTAGAAGCCGATCAGCACCACGAATACGTTCGGGTAGCGGACGCCCATCTGCTGGGAGATGTAGGCCATGACACCGCTGAAGGCGAGGGTGAGTGCCAGCAGGCTGTACGTGTTGCGCAGGACCTTGCTGACCTCGCGCTGCTCGACCTGCTGGCCGTTGTGTACGGCATAATCCTGTTCGCGCATGGCGACACTCCTTGGTAAACCTGTGGTTTTGAAACGTTCAGATGCAAAGGAGTCTATCAGAGGTTCCGCAACCGGCGTCATAGAGAGTTTGACAGCGTGTTTCATTAAGGTATTATGGCGGCCGCAAAACGAGCTGGAAGCGTGGCCAAGTGGTTTAAGGCAACGGTCTTGAAAACCGTCGATGGGCAACTATCCTAGAGTTCGAATCTCTACGCTTCCGCCATCTTCAAAGCCCTGACTAGTCAGGGCTTTTTGCGTTTCTGGGGCATTGAAATCCGCCCCATGGGAACACTCTTGGGAGCATGTACATTGCAATCTTTTTAGGACGCGTCCTAAAACTTTCCTTAT
>Ga0160463_100631_pt1 | contig 13447 bp, 12 predicted proteins | sample HID1975M_E6MG_FD_108276 | JGI IMG/M metagenome (GOLD analysis project Ga0160463, IMG submission 108276) | Enriched soil microbial communities from UW Madison campus, WI, USA - HID1975M_E6 MG | ecosystem: Environmental > Terrestrial > Soil > Unclassified | place: USA: Madison, Wisconsin... | reverse complement strand
CCCGCAGCTGGTGGTGGACGACGGCGGCGACGTCACCTTGCTGATCCACAAGGGCTTCGAACTGGAGAACGGTTCGAAGTGGGTGGATGAGCCGGCCTCTTCGCACGAAGAGCATATCATCAAGAACCTGCTCAAGCGCCTGGCCGTCGAGCGCCCGGGCTACTGGACCCGCGTGGTGCAGGATTGGCGCGGCGTGTCGGAAGAAACCACCACCGGCGTGCATCGCCTGTACCAGCTGGCCGAAGCCGGCACCTTGCTGGTGCCGTCGATCAACGTCAACGACTCGGTCACCAAGAGCAAGTTCGACAATCTGTACGGCTGCCGCGAGTCGCTGGCCGATGGCCTGAAGCGCGCGATGGACGTGATGCTGGCCGGCAAGGTGGCCGTGGTATGCGGCTATGGCGATGTCGGCAAGGGCTCGGCGCATTCGCTGCGCGCTTACGGCGCACGCGTGGTGGTGACCGAAATCGATCCGATCTGCGCCCTGCAGGCGGCGATGGAAGGTTTCGAGGTCAACACCATCGAATCCACCCTGGGCCGGGCCGACATCTACGTCACCACGACCGGCAACAAGGACATCATCACGCTTGAGCACATGAAGGCGATGAAGGACCAGGCCATCGTCTGCAACATCGGTCACTTCGACAACGAGATCCAGGTCGATGCGCTGGTGAATTTCCCGGGCGTGCAGAAGATCAACATCAAGCCGCAGGTGGACAAGTACGTGTTCCCGAACGGCAACGCGATGTTCCTGCTGGCCGAAGGCCGCCTGGTCAACCTCGGCTGCGCCACCGGCCACCCGAGCTTCGTGATGTCCAACTCGTTCGCCAACCAGACCCTGGCCCAGATCGACCTGTGGGCCAACAAGGACAGCTACGAGAACAAGGTGTACCTGCTGCCCAAGCACCTGGACGAAGAAGTGGCCCGCCTGCACCTGGAGAAGATCGGCGTGAAGCTGACCACCCTCACCCAGGAACAGGCCGACTACATCGGCGTGCCGGTGGAAGGTCCGTTCAAGCCGGATCATTACCGCTACTGATCGGCCTGCCGATCCTGTTGCGTTGAGATGGAACGGGCGCCTTCGGGCGCCCGTTCTTGTTTCTGCTCAGCCCTGTGGCGGCCGCAGCTCGCCGCCGATCCAGCGCCCCTGCTCGTCAACGGCCCGCGCCAGCCGGCGCTCCCTGCCCCACTGCGCATACTCCAGGCGCACCCGGTCCAGCGCCGCCGGCAACGGGGGCAGTGCATCGGGCGCCGGCGCACGGGTAAGGGCGGTATCCAACAGGTGCCAGTGATTGCCCAGCAACACCCAACGTTCGTGCCGCACATGCCGGTGCGCACGCGATTGGGTCCACAACTGCACGATCTCCATCATGGCCTGCGCGCGCCCTTCCACGATGTGCAGTTCAGGACGTGCGCCGCGGCGCTTGCATGCCATGACCACCGGACGCCACGCCCGGAAGACGGCCCAGCCCGCGCCAACAGCGGCGAGGAGGGCGAAGAACAGTCCACCGGCAGGCGAGCCGCGCTCCAGGACAGTCAGCGCCAGGGTGGCCGCCATCGCCAGGCTGCCCGCAATGCCCGCGCCGAGGATCTGCCCCGTCGTGAACGCGACCACCGGCAGCGGCCAGCGCTCCAACGGGGTGCATTGAATCGACGGTGCCGGCTCATCGGCCTGCTGCACGCCCAGCAGAAGATCCGGCGTACCGCGTTCCACGTACACCTGCAGCGGCGTCGCGCGCGGGTACATCACCAGCGCGGTGATGAATGTGTCGTTCAACCGGCGGAACCGGGCCGGCAACACCATCACCAGCGGCGACGCCAGAGCGACACCCGCCAGTGCGATGCTGCAGCCTTCCTTCGCGTTCCAGAACGGGCCAAGGGCGGTCGCCGGGCACGCCATGCCCCAGGCCTCGCCGCGCCGGAGCGCGACGACCAAGGGCGCGATCTTCCTTCCCATGTAGCGCGCCATTACAAACGCGACCAGCAGTGTGCCCAGTGCCAATCCCCCGCACAGCCAGGCGATGGCCGGCGATTGCGCCCATTCGTTCCATGTCATCCACGTGGTGAGCGCCGCAATCCCCAGCATCATCGACACCCCGTACAGGTGGGCCAGCAGGTGCGGCAACCGGCTACGCAGCGACTGCCAAAGCTGCGCACGCAGCACATCGGTCAAGGGAACGCGGACGAAGGGCGGGAACGGTTTGGGGTGGGGCACGGCGCATCCTTGCGGCTGTTTCATCGAGCGTCCAGATGCTGATCGGCTGCGCACACCCGGTCAAGGCCGGCCAGCAGTCGTCTCGGTCAAGGCAAGACGCGCGCACCACGCTACGATGCCCCCATGACCCCGGCCATCAACCTGCTCAAGAAGCACGGCATCGCCCATAGCGTGCTGTCCTACCACCACGATCCCGATGCCGCTTCCTACGGTGGCGAAGCCGTGCAGCAGCTCGGGCTGGATCCGGCGCAGGTGTTCAAGACCCTGCTGGCCAGCACCGAGAAGCACGAACTGCTGGTGGCGATCGTGCCGGTCAGCGGCACACTCGACCTGAAGGCACTGGCCGAGGCTGCCGGCTGCAAGAAGTGCGAGATGGCCGACGTGGAGCAGGCGCAGCGCGCCACCGGCTATCTGGTCGGCGGCATCAGTCCACTGGGGCAGAAGAAGCGGCACCGCACCTTCCTGGATGTCACCGCGCAGGCGCTGCCGGTGGTGCATGTGAGCGCGGGTCGGCGCGGGCTGGAAGTGGCCCTGTCGCCAGCCGACCTGCTGCAGCTCATCGGCGGCACCTACGCACCGATCGGCAGGTCGCGATGATCGGCAGCCTGTTCGAGCGTCTGTTCGGCACGTCCCTGCCGCCGCTGCAGGAAGGCCGCCCCGGCACCGCCCTGCTGCGGGCGCTGGGCAGTGGCGACTATGGCCTGCTGCGCACCGCAGCGGCCACCATCGCCCTTACCCGCGAGGCGGCCCTGCTGGATGACCTGGCGTTGCAGCTCCCGTATGTGGAGGCGGCTCGCGCACGCTACACGACCGACCCGAAGTGGATCCGCGAGCACTACGAACTGGACGTCGTGCTGCGCAAACTGCGCCACTGGCGTGATCGCAGTGGCTGCCTGTGCCAGTTGTATCCGCACTGGATGCATTACGAGCCTGGGCGCGAGATCGCCAGCGGTCATGTGGTGCCCATCGCCACCGGCGTCGCCGAAGGTGGCTGGGGCGATACGCAGGACGCCACCTGCACCGTCTGCGGACGCGGGTGGCGCTGCACTGATCGGGAGTATCACGCGCCGTGGTGGGAGTGGAGCGCGCTGCCGTCGACCTGAGGAGCGGGACGTCGCATCCGCGACGGTGCGCGCGATCACTGGCTGTGAAAGCGGATCGGCACCTCAACCGGGTGAATCTCCGGACCCTCGCCGTCCACGACGAAGATCCACGATCCCACCGCCGCCACCGCCGCCTCATCCAGGTCGGCGTGGCCACTGGAGCGTTCAAGTACCGCGCCGATTGTCTTGCCCAGATTGTCCACCAGGACGATCATCGCGGCTTCTCCGTGGCGCTTCTCCTCAATCGCCCGCCACGGATACAGCGGCGCGGGGCTGTACCCTGCACGGATGTCGGAAGCATCCCTGGTTGGCGTGCGCACGACGTAGGGCTTGGCGCCAAACCTGCAACGCGGCGTATCGGCAATGGCGCTCAAGGTGATCCGCATCGGCACGCCCAGCGCATCGGCCACCGCCCCGGCAACATACGCGCTGTCCTCGCTAGCGATCACCTCGCCACAGCGCCGCGTGGCCAGGGCGGTCAGCATCGCCTTCTGGGTCTGTGCCGCGGCGGGGCTGCCTGCAACCGCATCGAAGTAGCATCCCGTACGGTCCTGCACCAGCCGGGACACCTGTACCCGTGCATCCACATACTGAATGTTCGTCGGCAGCATGCGGCAACCCGCTATGGGCTTTGTTGCCTCAGCAGCCAGTGGCGAACATTCCAGTGAGAGCACTGCCCCCACCACCATCACAATGACACCTCGCCGCCGCACGGACGCTCCTTGCTGAAAAGTGCACCAGTCTAATCATGCATCCGCGCACGATCAGCGCCCCCCGTCGCATCCGGCCTTGTGGGGCACGCCGTCAGACGCCGGCATACCGCAAAATCCGCTGCGAAGTGCCCTCCCCCGCCCTGCGGGCCTCGCTGTCGTCATTGCCATGGGACAGGCACAACTTGCCAGCTGTGGTGCAGGCGTCACCCGCATTCCGACGCAGTGCCGGCACCAGCACACAATGCGGGTGCACCCATCGAGCCGGCCGGCACAATCCAACGGTTACGGCCGCCAGTTGGCGTTGCTCTCCCAGAACGCCACCGCACGCGCGTAGGCGTCACGGTCCAGCGGCACGCCCGATCCGCCCTCGTCCACGCCCAACGCGTTGCGCATCATCGTGATCGGCGCCATCGGCACTTCGTCCGGCTCGGCGGTGTAGATGCAGCCGACGATGCCCCAGTCGGCGTCGATCGGCGAGCCTTCCTTTGCCAGCTGTTCGGCGCTGTAGAGGATCACCACCAGGTAATTCGCGCGCGGAGATTCCACACCTTCGAACCAGCGCACCAACACCGGCAGTTCGTTGCGGTTGCGTGCTTCGTACGCGCTATGCAGCTGGTGGCGGTTGGCGTCGGTGATCGGCACGGTCAGGCAGCGCGTGCTGGTCCAGTTCTCGTACACGAACAGCTTGCAGAACGGCGCGTAGCCGTCGAGCACCTTGAACGGCGCATGCGCGTTGAGGTGCGCCTGGAACTGCTCGGCGGTGCAGTCCTGGATGGTGTTGCCGCGTGGGATGCGCGGGAACAGGCGGGGACGGGCGAAGTCGGTGAGGACGATGGACATGGGGCACGCAGCGGGAAAACAGGCGCACAGGGTAACCGGCCCGGCATTTGAAATCCGTTTCACATCGCCTGCCCAGACTGCGCCCACCCCTTGAAGGAGCGCGCACCATGACCCTGAATTTCCCACGCTGGCTGCTTGTGCTTGCGGCCACCCTGCCCCTGGCCGGCAACGCGTCGACGGCCGCCCCCCCTACCCCTGCGCGCGTATTGCTGGTGGTCAGCGGTGAAGGACGCGACCAGGGCAAGACCCGTCCCGGGTTCGAGATGGACGAGTTCGCGCAGGCCTGGCTGATCCTCCGCCAGAACGGCTTCGAGATCGACGTGGCCAGCCCCGCTGGCGGCGCGGTGCAGGCCGACAAGTACAACCCCGCCGAGGCCTTCAATGCCGCATTGCTGGCCGATCCGCAGGCGGTGGCGAAGCTCGCCGCCACCCTGCCCACCGCCGCACTGCAGCCGCAGGCGTACGCCGGCGTGCTGGTGATCGGCGGCAAGGGCGCGATGTTCGACCTGCCCGGCGATACCGCCCTGCAGCAGGTGATCGGACGGATCTGGGACAACGGGGGAGTGGTCGGCGCGGTCTGCCACGGCCCGGCCGCGCTGGCCGAGGTGCGGCTCGGCGATGGCAGCCGGCTGGTGGACGGGCGGGCGATGACCGGGTTCACCGAAGAGGAGGAAGCGCTGTTCGGCAAGCGCTGGGCGGCCACGTTCGCCTTCCAGCTCGAACCGGCACTGCGTGCACGCGGCGCGCGCTGGCAGGAGGCCCCGTTGATGATGCCCAAGGTGGTGGTGGATGGACGCCTGGTGACCGGCCAGAACCCCTACTCCACCCCCGCACTGGCCGATGCTTTCGTTCGTGCCAGCGGTCGCGTGCCGGTGGCGCGTACCGCGTGGCGCGACGAGCGCAGCATGGCGCTGGTGGAGCGGCACCTGCGCGGCGACCCACGCGTGGCCACCGAGCTTGCGCAGCAGCGCGACACGCTGCACGTCGAGCTGATCGGCATCCTCGGCTACTACCAGCTGCAGGCCGCGCAGGACCCGGCCGCCATTGCCGATGCGCTGTCGATCATGCAGCTGGCCCGCCCGTACATGGACGAGGCGCAGCTGGATGTCGGTATCGCCGAAGCGCATTGGCGGCTGGGTCGTACCGACCAGGCACGCAGCCAGCTGCAGGCCGTGCTGGAAAAGCAGCCCACGCTGGAACAAGCTAAGGCCCTTCTTGCCCGCATGCAGCCCTGACCATGGATGCCGAGCGCCTGCGCCTGCTGTTGATCGAAGACAACCTGCCACTGGCCTCGGCGATCATGCGCATGCTGCAGGCGCAGGGCCATCAGGTCGACTTCGCGGCCGATGGCCGCACCGGCCTGCGCATGGCGCTGGCCGCGCCACCGGACGTGCTGCTGCTCGACCTGGGCCTGCCCGGGCTGGACGGCATCGGCGTGTGCCAGCGGCTGCGCGCCGGCAGCGACCGCCACGTACCGGTGCTGATGCTGACCGCGCGCGACGCCCTGGATGACAAGCTGCAGGGCTTCGCCAGCGGCGCCGACGACTACCTGGTCAAACCCTTCGACGATGCCGAGCTGCTGGCGCGTTGCCTGGCGCTCGCGCGGCGGCACCATATCGGCCAACCGCACCTGCTGCGGATCGGCCCGCTCAGCGTCGATCGTCGCGATGGGGCCGCATGGCGCGATGGCGTGGCTCTGCACCTGCAGCCGCAATCGCTGCCGCAGCGCATCCTGCTGGCACTGGCCGATGCATGGCCGCGCACGGTGACCCGCAGTGAACTGATCCAGCGCCTGTGGGGCGATGAAGCACCGCCGTCGGATCCCCTGCGGTCGCACCTGTACCTGCTGCGGCAGGCCCTGGACCGCCCCTTCCAGGGCGAGATGCTGCGCACCGTGCACGGGGTTGGCTTCCGCCTGGAGGCGACGCCGTGAGGCGGCCGGTACGGCGGCTGCGCCGACACCTGGTACTGGCATTCACCGCCTTCACCGTGCTGGTGGCGGCGGTGTTCGGGCTGTACGCAGTGGTCTTCATGTACGCGGTGGAAGACAGCGTGCTCGAGGCGCAACTGGCGCGCGAAGCTGCCGTGCAGCTGGCCACCCATGCGGCCGGGGGCGATTGGCGGGCACCGGCCGATACCGGCATCGTCCTGTACCGCGATCCGGCGCGGTTCCCGGCCGACCTGAAGCCCGGCTTCGCGCAGGAGCCCTGGCGGTCGGAGTTCAGTGGCCGCGAGGGTCGGCATTACCACGTGCGCCAGTTGCAGCCGCCTGCACCGGCCGCGCCGGCCTGGCTGGTCGCCGAGGTCAGCCGGCAACTGGTGGTGCGCCCCATCCGCGACCGGGTGGTGATGGTGCTGGCCTGCACCGCCTTGGTGATGGTGCTGTTGGCGATCTGGCTGGGGGTGTGGCTGGCGCGCCGTGGCACGCGCCCGCTGTATCGGCTGGTGCACCGGGTGGAAACCTTGCCGGTGCAGCCGCAGGGCGGCAGCGCGCTGGCGTCGGAGTTCGCCGATGACGAGATCGGCGTGCTGGCGCGCGCGTTGGATCGACTGTCGCAGCGCGTGTCCGCATTCGTGGCCCGCGAACACGCCTTTACCCGCGATGCCAGCCATGAACTGCGCACGCCGCTGGCGGTGATTTCCAGCGCGGCGGGCCAGCTGCTGGGCGACACCGGGTTGTCGGAACGGGGGCGCCAGCATGTGCAGCACATCCGGCTGTCGGCGTTGCAGCTGCAACAGGCCGTGGCCGCCCTGCTCGCCCTGGCGCGCGAGGACAGCGACACGCAGCCCTCCGCGCCGGTGAAGCTGGTGCCGCTGCTGGAGCGCATCATTGTCGAGCAGGCGCCGTTGCTGGAGACACGCGCGGTGGAGGTTGAGCTGGCGCTGGCCAACGATGCCACCCTGCTGGCACCGGAGGCGCCGCTGCGCATGGTGCTGGCCAACCTGGTCGGCAATGCGTTCGCCCACACCCACCGCGGCCGCGTGCGCATCCACATGGAAGACGGCGAGCTGCAGGTGCTCAACAGTTCGGACGGTGGTGCAACGTTGCAGCAGTGGCCGCAGCCGCGCCCGTTCGACAAGGGCGAACACAGCCCCGGCAGCGGGCTCGGGCTGGAGATCATGCGCCGGCTGTGTGACCACCATGGACTGCGCCTGCGGATCGAGCGCAGCGATTCCGGCGTCTGCGCGGGCCTGCGCGGCGTGACCGCGCCGGCGCCCGCCTGAAGCGAGCGCGCAGTGCCGGTGCGGTGACCGTCCACGCGGTCAGCGCAGGATCGCCTCCAGCGCCTGTTCCAATCTCGGGTGCTTGAACACGTAACCATCCGCCAACGCGCGCGCCGGCACCACGTTCTGCCCGGTAAGCAGCAGCCCGGCCATTTCCCCGAACGCCAGCTTGAGCGCGAAGGCCGGTGTGGTCAGCCGCGCGGGACGATGCAGGACCTCGCCCAGCGCGGTGGCGAACCCCCGGTTGGTGACAGTACCCGGCGCAGTGCCGTTGTACGCGCCGCGGGCGGTGTCATGGGTCAGCAGCCACAGGATCAATCCCACCAGATCCTCACGATGGATCCAGCTCATCCATTGGTCGCCATCGCCCATCGGCCCGCCCAGGCCCAGCCGGAACGGCGGCAGCATCCGCGCCAGCGCACCGCCGTCGCGATCGAGCACGATGCCGGTGCGCACCACGCAGGTGCGGACGCCCAGCGCGTCCGCCTTGAAGGCCTCGGCCTCCCACTGCCGGCACAGCATCGCGGCGAAGTCATGCCCGGGCGAGGCGGCCTCGTCCAGCGGGGTGGCATCACCCGGCCCGTAGTAGCCAATCGCCGAACCGGACACCAGCACCTGCGGCGGTGCTGGCAAGGTCTGCATCCAGGCCAGCAGCGCGCGCGTGCTGCCGATCCGGGACGCGTGGAAGGCCTGCTTGCGGGCCTCGGTCCAGCGCCCCTCGGTCAGCGGCTCACCGGCCAGGTTGACCACCGCCTGCACCGGTCCCACGTCGTCCAGCTGCCCCACGTACTGCACGCCCGGCGGCGGGGTGCGGCCGGGCGTGCGGGTCAGCACGGTCACCCGGTGCCCCTGTTGCAGCAGCCGTTCGCACAGCAGGCGGCCGATGAAACCCGTACCGCCGGTAATCAGGATGTCCATCTTCACTCCGCCCTCTCTGGACAGGCACTGTAATCGACAGCGCGTGCAGGCCGGGACAGCACTCTTTTACATTCATCGCGATGAAGCGATATGATGTCCGCACACCCGCTGCCGCCGCCGCCCATGACCGCCATCAGCTTCGAGTTCTACCCGCCCAAGACCGATGACCAGCGCGCCCAGCTTGATCGCACGGCAGCCAAGCTGAAAGCGTTCGCGCCGGAGTATGTGTCGTGTACGTTCGGGGCCGGCGGTTCGACCCTCAGCTACACCTCCGAAACCGTGCGCCATCTCAAGCAGCACCACGGGTTCGAGGCGGCACCGCACCTGTCCTGCGTGGGCGGTAGCCGCGAGGAAATCCGCGAACTGCTCAAGCTGTACCGCGCCATCGGGTGCCGCCGCATCGTCGCCCTGCGCGGCGACCTGCCCTCGGGCATGGGCCACCCCGGCGACCTGCGCTATGCGTCCGAGCTGATCAGCTTCATCCGGGCCGAGCACGGCGATGCGTTCCGCATCGAAGTGGGCGCGTACCCGGAGACCCACCCGCAGGCCAGCGACGCGCTGCTGGACCTGAAGCACTTCAAGACCAAGATCGACGCCGGCGCCGATGCCGCGATCACCCAGTACTTCTTCAACGCCGATGCGTACTTCCATTTCGTCGATGCAGTGCGCGCGCTCGGGGTGACCGTGCCGATCGTGCCGGGCATCATGCCGATCTCCAACTTCAGCCAGCTGCGCCGCTTCTCCGAGCAGTGCGGCGCGGAGATTCCGCGCTGGATCGGCAAGAAGATGCAGGCCTACGGCGACGATGCCGAATCGGTGCGCGCGTTCGGTGCGGAAGTGGTTGCCGGGCTGTGCGAACGGCTGGTGGCCGGCGGCGCGCCGGGGCTGCATTTCTACACCCTCAACCTGGCCAAGCCGACCACCCAGGTGTTGAAGCTGCTCAAGGGCTGATCCCTGCGTAAATCGCTTGCAGATAACGCTCGCGCGGCTACTCTGCTGCGATGAAACTGCTTCTGCCGCTGTTGCTGTGCGCGTTGTGCCTGCCTGCCCCGGTGTCGGCGCAGGCGCAGCGCGTGAACCGCTGCACCAACGCGCAGGGCCAGACCGTCTTCACCGACCGCCGCTGCGATGCGCTGGGCGCCACCGAGCGGATGCCGGCACGCACGCCCACCGTGGGCAACACCGGCATCTACCGCGCCGGTTGCGCGCGTCGGCTCAGCGAACTGACCGGGCAGATCCGCGATGCGGTGAGCCAGCAGGACGTGAACCGGTTGTCGTCCATCTACCTGTGGAACAACGTCTCCAACGCGACCGCCAACCAGATCATCGGGCGGCTGGAATCGGTGGTGCAGCGGCCGCTGGTGGATATCGCGCCGGTGTATCCGACCAGCGAGGAGGGGGCGGTGGTAGCGACCGACGCTGCACCGGCACTGGGCAGCGATGGACAGCCGGTGGCAGAGGTGGCGCCGCGCCGGCCGCGCCCGGTGGGGTTGCGCCTGGAGCAGACGCTGGGCAGCACGGCGACGCCGGTGCGCACAGTGTTCGGGCTGCGGCGGCAGTACGGGTGTTTCTGGATCACCCTGTAGCGCCGGGCTCTGCCCGGCGTAGGGAATGGCAAGGCATAGCGGGCCGGTGGCATGCACTGCCGGGCAGAGCATGCATTGCCGGGCAGAGCCCGGTGGGTGAATTGCCGGGCAGAGCCCGGCACTACGGGATCAGGTTGGCCAGAGCGCGCGGATCGCGGCGATGCCCTGGGCGCCGTGGCGGCGGGCCTGTTCGATGTCGTCCGGGTGCAGGCCACCCAGCGCATACAGCGGCAGCGATACCTGCTCGCGCAGGGCTTCGAAGGCTTCCCAGCCCAGCGGCGTGCCGCCGGGATGGCTGGCGCTGGGCTGGACCGGGCCGAGCACGGCGAAGTCGCAGCCCAGCCGTTGCGCGGCCTGCAGCTGCTCCAGGTCGTGGCAGGAGGCGGCCACCAGCTGGTCGGCCGGCAGCGGGCGGGCGTCCAGCTGCAGCAGCTGTTCGCTACCCAGGTGCACGCCCACGCCCAGCCGCTGGGCCAGGTCGATGTCGCGGTTGAGCAGCCACTGCACGCGGCCACGGTGCGCGCTGATGGCCTGCTCGGCCAGCGCCACCCGCGCCGGGCTGGCAGGGGTGCGCAACTGGATCCGGCTGACCCCTGCGGCCAGTGCCTGGGCCAGGCGCTGGTGCCAGTCCTGGTGGGCCTGGGCGTGGTCAGCCTCGGGCTCGGGGGTGATCAGGTAGCGGTCGGGCTGGCGCAGCGCGGCCACCACCGGCAGGTCGGCCGGCGGCATCGAATAGCGCGACAACTTGTCCGGCGTGACCCAGGTGATGGCCTGGCCCTCACGCCCGCGGGGGCTGCCCTTCCAGCTGCTGATCCGGCGGACTTCCAGGCGCAGCCGCTTGTCGGGGTAGATCTGCGGCACGTCCATGATCCACTCGCCCACCTCGGCCTCGATCCCCAGCTCCTCGCGCAGTTCGCGCACCAGCGCCTGCTCGGAGCTTTCGCCGGGCTCGCGCTTGCCGCCGGGAAACTCCCAGAGGCCGCCCATGTCGCGGTCTTCGGTACGGCGGTTGAGCAGGATGCGGCCGCGGGCGTCGGTGATGACGCCGGCCACGACGTGGATCGATCGTTTGGGGGATGGCATGGGGGGAGCATGCCCAATAGCGCGGTGCTGGCGCAATCCCGAAAAGCATCGGCCCGTGCCGGGCCGAGGTGCAGCCACGCATGGCGTGGCTCTACCCCCAGATGGCAGACGCCCCGCACTTGGCGGGGCGTCCTGGGGTCAGGTCAACTGACCGTGGCAGTGCTTGTACTTCTTGCCACTGCCGCAGGGGCACGGGTCGTTGCGGCCCACCTTGGGCTCGTCACGGCCCACCTGGGCCGCGCCGTTCTGCGCCGCTTCCACCTGCGCAGCCTCTTCGTCGGCGCTGTAGCCGCCGGCGTCCTGGTGCTGGAACTGCGACTGCATCAGGCGCGCCTGCGCCTGCTGGCGTTCGGCCTGCTCCAGCGCTTCCACTTCTTCTTCGCTGCGGATGCGCACGCGCGCCAGCAGGGTGACCACTTCGCGCTTGACGTTCTCGAGCATTTCCGAGAACAGCTCGAAGGCTTCCTTCTTGTATTCCTGCTTGGGCTGCTTCTGCGCGTAACCGCGCAGGTAGATGCCCTGGCGCAGGTAATCCATGCGTGCCAGGTGCTCCTTCCAGCTCTGGTCGAGCACGGTCAGCATCACGTGCTTTTCCAGCGCGCGCATGGTGTCTTCGCCCACGCCGGTTTCCTTCTCGGCGAAGTGCGCGTCAATGCGCGCCTGCACCTTCTCGGCGATGGCTTCGGCATCCAGTTCTTCGTGCTGCTTGACCAGCCCCACCACGTCCATCTGCACGCCCAGGTCGGCGGCCAGGGTGGCTTCCAGGCCCGGCAGGTCCCACTGCTCGTCGATCGAGTTCGGCGGCACGAAACGGGCCACGATGTCGTAGATCACGTCGCCGCGGATGCCGTCCACGTTGTCCTTCACCGACTCGGCGTCCAGCAGCTCGTCGCGCTGGGCGTAGATCACCTTGCGCTGGTCGTTGTTGACGTCGTCGAAGTCGAGCAGGTTCTTGCGGATGTCGAAGTTGTGCGCTTCCACCTTGCGCTGCGCCTTTTCGATCTGGCGGCTGACCAGGCGGTCTTCGATGACGTCGTCTTCCTTCATGCCCATCCTGCGCATCGCCTTCTGGACCCAGTCCGAGGCGAAGATGCGCATCAGGTTGTCTTCCAGCGACAGGTAGAAGCGGGACGAACCCGGGTCACCCTGGCGGCCGGAACGACCGCGCAGCTGGTTGTCGATACGGCGCGATTCGTGGCGTTCGGTGCCGACGATGTGCAGGCCGCCGGCCGCCTTGACCGCGTCATGGCGCTTCTGCCATTCGGCCTTGACCTGGGCGCGCTGTTCGTCGGTGGCCTCTTCGCCCAGCTCGTGCAGCTGCGCTTCCAGCGACCCGCCGAGCACGATGTCGGTACCGCGACCGGCCATGTTGGTGGCGATGGTCACCGCACCGGGCATGCCGGCGTTGGCGATGATGGTCGCTTCGCGGTCATGCTGCTTGGCGTTGAGCACTTCGTGGTGCACGCCGGCCTTGCGCAGGTGCTCGGACAGCATCTCCGAGGTTTCGATCGACGTGGTACCCACCAGCACCGGCTGGCCGCGCTTGTTGCATTCCTGGATGTCGGCCAGCACCGCGTTGAACTTGCCGGTGCGGTTGAGGAACACCTGGTCCGAACCGTCCTTGCGGATGGTCGGGCGGTTGGTCGGGATCACCACCACTTCCAGGTTGTAGATGCTCTGGAATTCGTAGGCTTCCGTGTCGGCCGTACCGGTCATGCCGGACAGCTTCTTGTACATGCGGAACAGGTTCTGGAAGGTGATGCT
>Ga0160463_100615_pt1 | contig 13796 bp, 11 predicted proteins | sample HID1975M_E6MG_FD_108276 | JGI IMG/M metagenome (GOLD analysis project Ga0160463, IMG submission 108276) | Enriched soil microbial communities from UW Madison campus, WI, USA - HID1975M_E6 MG | ecosystem: Environmental > Terrestrial > Soil > Unclassified | place: USA: Madison, Wisconsin... | reverse complement strand
TCACCCTTGCGAATGTCCAGGTTGAGGTCCTTGACGATCAGCGATTCGCCGTCGTAGCTCTTCTGCACACCACGGAAGCTGACCAGCGTCTCGCCGGTGGTCGCGTTCGAATTCGCCTCGCTCATGCCTGCACCTTCTTGTTGGATGACTGCGTGGCAAAAGACTAGTGCAGGCGCAAGCGCCCGGAAATCGGGGCTGCTGAGAGAATGCCATCATCCGTTTGGAAGAGTTGTTGTAAGGAATGCCCTACAACGATGGCGGGTTTGGAATGGACCTCAAGTCCATCACATCACCTTGCGGGAGCGGGCTTGCCCCGCGAACCAGGGCGAAGCCCTGGCCATACGCCTCTATTGCCTGGGCCGGCCCTATCGCCGGCAAGCCGGCTCCCACAGGATCAGCTCAGTGTCAGTGGCAAGGCCGTGTCGCAAACAGAACGGTCACACCAGCTTGTGCTCCATGGCGTACTTCACCAGTTCCGCCAGGGAATTGACCTTGAGCTTCTGCATCAGCCGCGCCTTGTGGGTGCTGATGGTCTTGCTCGACAACGCCAGTTGCTGGGCGATGTCATTGACGTTGGCGCCCTGGGCCAACCGCTCGAACACCGAAAACTCCCGCTCCGAGAGCAAGGTATGCAGGGGCCGGGTTTCGGTCAGGCCTACTTCGAACACCATGCGGTCGGCCAGCGCCGGGTCGATGTAGCGTCCGCCTCCGGCCACCCGGCGGATCGCCGTCAGCAGCAAGGCCGGGTCACTGTCCTTGGTGGCATAGCCAGCCGCGCCAGCCTTGAGCGCGCGGGCAGCCATCTGCGCTTCGTCGTGCATCGACAGCATCAGGATCGCCGGCGCATCCTGCAGCGCACGAATGCGCGGTATCGCCTCCAGCCCGTTCATGCCTGGCATGGAGATATCCAGCAGCACCACTTCGCATGGGGTATGGCGCAAGGTATCGAGCAACTGCTCGCCATTACCGGCCTCACCCGCCACCTGCATGTCCTTGGCCAAGCCGATCAGCTGCTTGATGCCTTCACGGACGATGGTGTGGTCTTCGGCCACCAGCACTCGAATCACGCTCGTTCTCCTACTCCAACGGAATGGCCACGCTCAGGCTGGTGCCCTCGCCCGCTTCACTGTCCAACGTCATGCTGCCGCCCAGCATCAACACTCGCTCACGCACCCCTACCAGGCCGAACGAGGTCGGCCTGGGTTGATCGTGGCAAAAACCACGGCCGTCGTCGCTGACCGTCATGCGCAACTGCCCACCTTCGCGCACCAGCTCGATCTCCACGCTGTGCGCCTGGGCGTGGCGCATGACATTGGTCAGCGCCTCCTGCAGGATGCGGAACAGCCCGGTGGCCTTGGCATCGCTCAATGCTGGCAGATTTTCCGGCACCTGTACCAGGCAAGGAATCTGTGTGCGCGCTTCGAAACGCCGGGCCTGCCATTCGATGGCCGAAGCGATGCCGGCGTCGAGAATCGGCGGGCGCAATGCCGTGGCCACATCGCGCACCAGCTGGAACAACTGGGCGATCAGGCGCTTCATGCTGGCCAGACGCTCGTTCAGCGCGGGGTCCAGTTCGGCGAACGCCAGCTCGCACATCGACACCTCAAGTTTGAGCACCGTCAGCATCTGCCCCAGTTCATCGTGCACTTCGCGGGCGATCCGGGCTTTTTCTTCCTCGCGCACGCTCTCCAGGTGTGCCGACAGTTCGCGCAGCTGCTCCTGGGACCTGGCCAGCGCCAGCTCGGCCCGCTTGCCCTGGGTGATGTCCCAGACCACACCGTCCCAGACCACCCGGCCGTTGGCCAGGCGCCGGGCACTGGCCTTGATGTCGGCCCAGCGCTGTTCGCCGTCGCGGGTCAGGATACGCCCCTGCCAGGACCAGTCCTGGCCACTGGCAATGGCCAGGTCCTGCACCTGGTGGTAATGGGCCCGGTCTTCGGGGTGGACCAGGTTACGCAAGCCCATCTGCGGGTGCTGGATCTGCGCGGGGGTGTAGCCGACCAGCGCCTCGCTGCCCTCACTGATATAGGGGAATTCCGGGTCACCTTCGGCGGGAGCAGGCTCCAGGCGAAACACCAGGCCCGGCACATTGCCAGCAATCCCCTTCAACCGCGCATCGCTCTCACGCAACGCTGCCAGCGCACGGTGGCGCTCGGTCACATCGGCGAGATAGACCACCAGGTACTCGGCATCGCGAAAGCGCAGGAAGCTCAGCGACAGCTCTACCGGCAACAGGCTGCCATCGGCACGCAGGCAGTGAGTCTCGAACTGCCGCACACCACCCTCTCCGGTACGCGCGCCTTTCCACAACTGCAGCCAGCGGTCCATGCCGAGGTTGGGCTCGAAGTCGATCAACGGGCGTTCGAGCAACTCGGCCTCGGCATAACCGAGCATGCGTTCCACGGCATGGTTGGCGTAGCGCACATGGCTGTCCCAGTTGACCCAGAGGATACCCACCGTGCTCTGGTCGATGGCGAACTGGCTCAGGCGCAGCGCCTCTTCACGCACCTGCCGCTCGCTCAGGTTCTCCCTTGCCGCCAGCAGACTGCGCTCGAGCTGCCGCTGCTGACGGCGCTGCCAGACCAAGGTGGCAAGCGCACACAGCAGCGACATGCCGAACAGCAAGGCGAGGTTCTGCCAGAAGCCGGTCGAATCACTCAGGCGCGGGTACCTGGGTTGCAACCAGCGTTGGTGAAGCTGCTCCAGCTCCTTGGCCGGCATGGCCTGCAGGCCACGCTCGAGCACATCGGCGAGCATCGGCCAGTCACGGCGCGAACCGACTCGCAGCAACTGCGGCAGGCCAATGTCGCCGACCACCACCAGCTCGCTGAATTCGCTCTCTCGCGACAGCCTGCTGAGTTGGGCCTCGTCGAGTACCGCAAGACTGGCCTGACCGCCGACCACCAATTGCAAGGCCTCGCGCTCGCTGGGCACGCCCTGCAGGTTGAGGTTGCCGTAATTGCCACGCAGGTAGTCGGCCAGCACGCTGGGCATGCGCACCGCCACACGCTCGTCGGCTTCGAGTTTTTCCAGCTCCACGGCCATTGCCCCGGTGCGTGGCCCCACCACCAGTTGCGGCACGCGCATGTACGGATCGCTGAAGAGCCACAGGCGCAAGCTGGCGGGGGTCTGGGTCAGGCCGGGGGCGAAATCGATTTCGCCCGCCTGCAGGGCGTGCTCAAGGCTGGCCTGGTCGGCGAAGTTGCGCCAGGTCAGGTCCAGCTGGAGCGCCCCGGCCAGCCAGTTCACCAACTCGACATTGGCACCGTAAAGCTGCTGCAGGCGGCGATCGAACTGGGCATAGGGCGCTTGCAGCACCACGCCGACGCGCAGGCTGCGGTGACTCTCCAGCCATTGCTGTTGGGCGGGTTCGAGGACCACCGTTGGCGCTATTTCCGGCCTTGCCAAGGCGATCAAGGGCAGCCACAGGCAGCCGATAACCCACAGGAGACGCAATCGCTTCATTCACACGCTCGTCTTGGCAAGGGCGGCCATGCAGCATGGCCGTCACGGGCAAATACTATTAGGCTGCCGGTACTATTCCGGCCTTGGGTTGATTCATGTTCACACTTTATCGCACGACGCTGGCAATGTGCTGCCTGGCCTCGCTCCTGCCCCTCGGCGCCCTGGCCGCCGAAGGCGAAACACCACCCGCGGCCGCCGAAGCAGCCGCCCCCGCCCCGCGGCCACCCCTGCTCGAACGTAGCCAGGAAGATGCACAGGCGCTGGAGCGCCTGGTGCCCAAAGCCGAGCAACAGACCCTGCAGGCTGGCAACGAAAGTTTCCTGGCGCTGTGGAAGCCGGCCAACGACAGCGACCCGCAAGGCGCCGTGATCATCGTCCCGGGTGCCGGTGAGAACGCCGACTGGCCGAACGCGGTCGGCCCATTGCGGCGCAAGTTCCCCGATATCGGCTGGCACAGCTTGAGCGTGAGCCTGCCCGACCTGCTGGCCGACAGCCCGCAAGCGCGGATCGAAAGCAAGCCGGTTGCCGAGGTGCAGAAAGACCAGGGTGAAACCGCCCCGGCCAAGGACACGCCTGCGGACGCCAACGCCAATATTGCCCAGGCCACGGCGGCCGATAGCGACACCGCGCAAAGCACCGACGCCGAGCAGGCCAGCGACCAGAATGACCAGGCTGATGCCGAGCGCATCTTCGCGCGCCTGGATGCCGCCGTGGCCTATGCCCAGCAGCACAACGCACGCAGCATCGTGCTGATCGGCCATGGCAGCGGTGCGTACTGGGCGGCGCGCTACCTGAGCGAGAAGCAGCCAGCGCAGGTGCAGAAGCTGGTGATGGTCGCCGCGCAGACGCCCGCACGGGTCGAGCATGACCTGGAAAGCCTGGCACCTACCCTCAAGGTACCGGCTGCCGACCTCTACTACGCAACCCGCAGCGCCGACCGCAAGGCTGCCGAGTTGCGCCTGCAGGCCAGCAAGCGGCAGAAGGACAGCCAGTACAAGCAACTCTCTTTGATTGCCATGCCGGGTAACAAAGGGGCCGAGCAAGAGCAGCTGTTCCGCCGCGTGCGCGGGTGGATGGCACCGCAGGAATAGATGGCGCGGTCTGTACCGGCCCTATCGCCGGCAAGCCGGCTCCCACAGGGACTCCACAGATCCCCAGGTCCAGTGGAGCACCTGTGGGAGCCGGCTTGCCGGCGATAAGGCCCTCAAAGACCCCGCCGCTTGCGGATCAACGCATAGGCCTGATGCAACTCACGTGTCCGCTCGGTCGCCTCGCGCACCTGCACCTCACTCGCCCCACTCCCGGCGAGTTTGTCCGGATGGTGCCGACTGACCAAGCGGCGATACGCCTGCTTGACCCGGTCGCCGTCGGTGTCGGCCTCTACCCCCAACAGGCGCAGCGCCGCCGCATAGGTCATGACATCCGGGCTCACACGGGCCTTGCGTGGCTCGTACTCCAGCGACATGGCCTGCACCTGCCGCCGGCTGAGCCCCAGCTTCTGCCCCCAGTCCAGAAGTAAGTCACGCTCATGCTGGCCGGCCTTGCCGTCCGCCCAGGCCATGCGCCAGCACGCGCGCAGGGTGCCCTCGGCCGCATGTGGCTGCAGGCGAATGCGTCGCAGGTGCCCGCTCAACCGGTCCTTGCCCGCCTTGCCCCGGTTGAATGCGGCGATCGCTCGCAGCCGCTGCGCCTCGGCCAGGTCCAGGCGCACCATTTCCTGCCGGGCCTGCCGGATATGCTGCTCGGCTACCCGCCCATCGCTCTTGGCCAACCGTCCGAGCAGCACGAACAGCAACTCCTCATCACCCAGGGCCGGACGACCGCCCAGCCGTTCGCGCATGTCTTCCCAGCCCTGCACCCGCAGGCGCCGGTCCATGGCCTGGCCCAGCAGCGCCCCGAGCAGCGCACCGGGAATGCTGGCAACTGCGAACCCCGCGCCCAGCCCGATCACAGTGCCTGGCCACCACATCTCAAGCGCGCTCGCCGATCAGGCGCTCGGCCTCGGCCAGACGCTCCAGGGTGCCGACATCGACCCAGTTCCCGCAGTAATGCTCGCCAGTGACCTGTCCCGCCCGCATGGCCTGGCGCAACAACGGCGCCAGCTTGAAGGCGCCTGCCCGGCAGCCTTCGAACAAGGCCGGATGCAGCACCGACAGGCCGCTGAAGGTGAGGGTGCCGGGCGCATCGTCGCCATCCACTACGTGCTCCCCCTGCAGGCGGAAGTCGCCACGCCCGTGGTGGCCTGGGTTGTCGACCAGCACCAGGTGCGCAAGCCCCTGCAGCGGCGCCTGCAGGCGGGTGAAATCGTAGTCGGTCCAGACATCGCCATTGACCAGCAGGAACGGCGCCTCGCCCAGGAGGGGCAACGCCTTGAAGATCCCGCCCCCGGTCTCCAGCGGCTCGCCCTCTGGCGAGTAGCGAATGCTCAGGCCAAAACGGCTGCCATCGCCCAGGTGGTCCTCGATCTGCTGGCCAAGCCAGGCATGGTTGATCACCACCTCGGTAACACCGGCGCCCGCCAGGGCGCGCAAGTGGTACTCGATCAGCGGCTGACCGGCAACCGGCACCAGGGGTTTGGGGGTGTGCAGGGTGAGCGGACGCATGCGCTCGCCCTTGCCTGCTGCCAGGATCATCGCTTTCATGCAGGTACTCCGGCCTTGAGCTCGGCGATCAGCTGACCCAGTTCTGCAAGCTCCGGACGGCGGCTGATCACTTCCTCTATATAGGCGAAGAAACGCGGCACGTCGGCCAGGTAACGCGGCTTGCCATCGCGGTGGCAGATGCGGGCGAAGATGCCGATAACCTTCAGGTGGCGTTGCACGCCCATCAGGTCACTGGCGCGCTGGAAGTCTTCGAACGCCGGCTGCACCGGGATACCGGCGGCTTGCGCCTTTTCCCAGTAGTTGCGCAGCCAGCCTTCGACTCGGGCCTGTGGCCAGCTGAGGAACGCATCCTTGAACAGGCAGGTGATGTCGTAGGTGACAGGGCCGTAGACCGCGTCCTGGAAATCCAGCACGCCGGGATTGGGTGCGCTCTGCATCAGGTTGCGCGGCATGTAGTCGCGGTGCACCAGCACCTTGGGCTGGGCCAGGGCGCTGTCGATCAGCAGCTGGCTGGTGCGTTGCCAGGCAGCCTTCTGCTCGTCGGTAAAGCTCTTGCCGAGCTCGCGACCGACGTACCATTCAGGGAACAGTTCGACTTCACGGCGCAGCAGCGCGTCGTCGTAGCTGGGCAGCGGCGCCTCCATCGGCAGGCGCTGGAATGCCAGCAGCGCATCGATGGCGTCGGCGAACAGTGGATCGGCGTTTTCGGCGTTGATGATGTCGAGGTAGGTCTGATGGCCCAGATCACCCAGCAACAGGAAGCCGCGCTCCAGGTCCTGTGCGTGAATCTGCGGTACATGCACCCCCGCCCCGGCCAGCAGGTGGTCGATGGCGACGAATGGTCGGCAGTTTTCCTGGGGGGGCGGTGCATCCATGATCACGAAGCTGCGGCCCGCGCCCTGCCAGCGGAAGTAACGGCGGAAGCTGGCGTCGCTGCTGGCGGCGGTCAGGCTGCCTTCAGGCACCTCGCCCCAGGCGTTACGGCGGAAAAGATCATTGAGCTGCTCATCGAGCCAGACAGTCAGTTGTTGCAGGCGTGCATCGTGTTCAGGCATTACAAGGGTCTCCGACGGCCCTAGCCGTCAAGCGGGTCATGCTTTATTATCCAGCATCTTTTTCAGACCATCGAGAGGCGTGCGGCCCCACACGCGGGCAGATGGCACGCAGGAAGCCCGGACTAATAAGATGGCATTGAAATCCCCCGCGTTTCGTAGAAAGTTTCCGTTGCTGGTGACCGGCGGTCTGCTGGCCCTGCAACCTCTTGCCACCCCTTATGTGGTGGCTGCCGAGCAGTTCGACTGCCAAGTGTCCGCCTCCGGTGGTTGGGACTGCAAGCCCAAGTCCCCAGTGAACAACCTGCCCCCGCGCCCGTTACACGACGGTGCTGCGCTCACATCCGGCACCGAAGCACCGTCGGCAGAGACCGAAAGCGCTGAAAAGCCGATGCTGGTCACCGAAAGCAAGGGCCGTGGCCTGAAGTCGCGCAGCGAAGACTACAGCCACCTGGACTGGGTCCCGCGTGAAAAGCTCACCGCAGCCCAGTTGGCCGAAACCGGCCCGTACTGCGGGGGCGCGTACGTCGAGCCGACTCGTCCAGGCATGGCCGACACCACGCCGAAGGACGAATCGCCGACCTACATCAATGCCAAGGTGTCCAAGTACCAGCAGGAGCAGCAGATCGCGACCCTCGCCGGTGACGTGGTCATGCGCCAGGGCAGCATGCAAGTCGAGGCCGACGAGGCCAACCTGTACCAGACCGAAAACCGCGGCGAGCTCAAGGGCAACGTCAAGATCCGCGACAACGGCTCGCTGGTGGTAGGTGACGAGGCGCAGATCCAGCTCGATACCGGCGAAGCCCAGGTCGACAACGCCGAATACGTGATGCACAAGTCGCATATTCGCGGTAACGCCCTGTACGCCAAGCGTGGCGAAAACGCCATCATCCGTCTCAAGGACGGTACGTACACCACCTGCGAACCGGGCAGCAACGCCTGGCAGCTGAAGGGCAACAACATCACCTTGAACCCGGCTACCGGCTTCGGTACCGCGACCAACGTCACCCTGCGGGTCAAGGATTTCCCGGTGTTCTACACACCGTACATCTACTTCCCGATCGACGACCGTCGCCAGTCCGGCTTCCTGCCGCCGTCGTTCAGCACCAGCAGCGATACCGGCTTCATGCTGGTCACCCCGTACTACTTCAACCTGGCGCCGAACTATGACGCCACGTTGTATCCGCGCTACATGGCCAAACGCGGCATGTTGATGGAAGGCGAGTTCCGCTACCTGACCAAGTCCAGCGAGGGTCAGTTCGGCGGCGCGTACCTGAACGACAAGGACGACGATCGCAAAGAGCAGACCGACTACGAAGATCAGCGCTGGATGGTCAACTGGCAGCACAAAGGTGGCTTGGACGAGCGCCTGATGGCCGAGGTCGATTACACCGCCATCAGCGATCCGTTCTACTTCCAGGATCTTGAGAGCGGTCAGATTGGCGTCGAAAGCCATGATTTCCTGAACCAGCAGGGTGCACTGACCTGGCGTGGCGACACCTACACCGCTCGCCTGAATGCGCAAGCCTGGGAGATGGCGACCATCTCGCAGATCACCCCATACAACAGGCTGCCGCAAATCACCCTCGATGGCACCCTGCCTTACAATCCGGGTGGCTTCGAATTCGGTTACCAGACCGAAGCCGTGCGCTTCGACCGGGACTTGAAAGACGATTTCGTAACCGATGAAGATGGCAACCCAGACTTTACCGCTGGCGCTGCGGGCCGTCGTCTGGACGAAAACATCTTCGGCGTCGCACGTGCCAACGGCAATCGCCTCAATGTTGCACCGGCCATCAGCCTGCCGATGACCGCCAGCTACGGCTACATCACGCCGAAGCTCAAGTACATGTACACCCATTACGACCTGGACCTGGACAGCAAGGGCAAGAGCGACATCGCCAACAACCCTTCTACGGTTGAACTCAATGGCGACTTCAAGAGCAGCCAGAACCGGGAAATACCGATCTTCAGCGTGGACAGTGGTCTGTACTTCGACCGCAACACCTCGATGTTTGGCACCAACTATCGCCAGACCCTCGAACCGCGCATGTACTATCTCTATGTCCCGTACAAGAACCAGACGGACATTCCGCTGTTCGACAGCGGCGAAACCCTGTTCAGCTACGATTCGCTGTTCCGCGACAACCGCTTCAGCGGTGTCGATCGCATCGGCGACGAGAACAAGCTGTCGCTCGGCGTGACCAGCCGCTGGATCGAAGACAATGGCTTCGAACGGCAGAACATCAGCCTCGGCCAGGCGTACTATTTCAAGGATCGCAAGGTCCAGCTGCCAGGCATCGACTACCGCACCCGCAAGGACTCGCAGTCCGACGTATCGCCATACGCGCTGCTGTACAACTACTACTTCAACCGCGACTGGCGCTTCAATTCGGACTTCAACTGGGACCCGGACAGCCGCAGCACCCGTTCGGGCAGCGCGATGTTCCACTACCAGCCTGAAGACAACCCGAACAAGGTGGTCAACCTCGGCTATCGCTACCGTAACGACACCATCTCGTACGACTCCACGACCGGTACGTGGAAAGTGGGTGGTGGCGACTACGGCACGCCAGGCACAGAGGGCTACATCAAGGATTACTACAAGATCCAGCAGCACGACTTCTCGGTCATCTGGCCGCTCGTGCCGCAATGGAGCGTGATCGCCCGCTGGCAGCACGACTACAACCGCAACCGCACCCTGGAAGCCATGGGCGGTTTCGAATACGACAACTGCTGCTGGAAACTGCGCCTGATCAACCGTTACTGGCTTGACTACGACGACTTCAGCCAGGCCACCCCGCAGAACGAAAAAGGCGACCATGGCATCTTCCTGCAAATCGTGCTGAAAGGCCTCGGTGGCGTGGTAGGCAACAAGGTCGAATCTTTCCTCGACGAAGGCATTCAAGGTTACCGTACACGTGAAGACCAAGCTTATTGATCGTCTGCGCCCAGCGTTGCTGGGTGCGGTGTTGCTCAGTGGTGTGGCGCATGCCGCACCGCAACCCCTGGACCGCGTCGTGGCCATCGTCGATAACGACGTAGTCATGCAAAGCCAACTGGACCAACGCGTGCACGAAGTGCAGCAAACCATCGCCAAGCGCGGCGGCGGTGTTCCGCCGACCGGTGCATTGGAACAGCAGGTACTGGAACGTCTGATCGTCGAGAACCTGCAGCTGCAGATTGGCGAACGCTCCGGCATTCGCATCACCGACGAAGAACTGAACCAGGCCATGGGCACCATTGCCCAGCGCAACGGCATGTCGATGGATCAGTTCCGCGCCGCCCTGGCCCACGACGGTCTGTCGTTCGACGATGCTCGCGAGCAGATCAAGCGCGAGATGATCATCAGCCGCGTGCGCCAGCGCCGTGTAGCCGAGCGTATCCAGGTCTCCGAACAGGAAGTGAAGAACTTCCTGAACTCCGACCTCGGCAAGATGCAGATGTCGGAAGAGTACCGCCTGGCCAACATCCTCATCCCGACCCCGGAAGCCGCCAACTCTGAAGCCATTCAGGCTGCGGCGCGCCAAGTCGGCGATGTCTACCAGCAGCTCAAGCAGGGTGCCGATTTCGGCCAGATGGCCATTGCCCGCTCAGCCAGCGAGAACGCCCTGGAAGGCGGCGAAATGGGCTGGCGCAAAGCCGGACAACTGCCACCCGACTTCGCCAAGCTGCTCAGCAGCATGGCCGTTGGTGACATCACCCAGCCGATCCGCATTCCCAACGGTTTCATCATCCTCAAGCTCGAAGAGAAGCGCGGGGGCGGTGAGAGCGTGCTGCGCGATGAAGTGCATGTGCGCCACATCCTGATCAAACCAAGCGAAATTCGCAGCGAAGCCGCGACCGAGCAGCTGGCCGAGCGCCTGTACGATCGGATCAACAACGGCGAAGACTTCGCCGAGTTGGCGAAAAGCTTCTCCGAAGACCCGGGTTCTGCCCTCAACGGCGGCGACCTGAACTGGGTCGACCCGAACAGCCTGGTGCCTGAGTTCCGCGAGCAGATGTCCAGCGCCCAGCAAGGCGTGGTGACCAAGCCGTTCAAGACTCAGTACGGCTGGCATGTATTGGAAGTGCTGGGCCGCCGCGCCACCGACAGCACCGAACAGGCCCGCGAGCAACAAGCCCTGAACGTGCTGCGTAACCGCAAATACGACGAAGAGCTGCAGACCTGGCTGCGCCAGATCCGCGACGAAGCCTACGTTGAAATCAAGCTGCCTGGCGCCGACCAGGTCGCACAGTGAAGCCCCTGCGCTTCGCCGTCACACCCGGCGAACCAGCCGGCATAGGTCCCGACCTGTGCCTGCTGCTCGCCGCCGACGCCCAGCCACACCCCCTGATCGCCATCACCAGCCGTGACCTGCTCGCGGAGCGGGCCACGCAGCTGGGGCTGGCCGTCAACCTGTTGCCGGTGCTGCCGGGCCAATGGCCCGATCAGCCTGCACCCGCGGGGAGCCTCTATGTGTGGGACACCCCGCTGGCGGCACCCGTGGTGGCGGGTCAGCTGAACCAGGCCAATGCCGCCTTTGTCCTGCAGACCCTGACCCGTGCAGGTTCAGGCTGCATGAACGGCGATTTCGCGGGCATGATCACTGCCCCGGTGCACAAGGGTGTGATCAACGAAAGCGGCATCGCCTTTTCCGGCCATACCGAATTCCTTGCCGAACTGACCCATACGACCCAGGTCGTGATGATGCTGGCGACCCACGGCCTGCGCGTGGCCCTCGTGACCACGCACCTGCCGCTTCGGGACATCGCGGACGCCATCACCCCTGAGCGCGTGGAACGGGTAACGCGTATCCTGCATGCCGACATGCGTGACAAATTCGGCATCGCCAACCCACGGATCCTGGTCTGCGGACTCAACCCGCATGCCGGTGAAGGCGGCCACCTTGGCCGCGAAGAAATCGACATCATCGAGCCGACACTGGCCCGCTTGCGCAGCGAAGGCATTGACCTGCGCGGCCCGCTGCCGGCCGATACCCTGTTTACCCCCAAATATCTGGAGCACTGCGACGCAGTGCTGGCGATGTACCATGACCAAGGCCTGCCCGTACTCAAGTACAAAGGCTTTGGTGCCGCGGTCAACGTGACCCTGGGCCTGCCGATCATCCGTACCTCGGTCGATCACGGCACCGCCCTGGACCTTGCCGGCACTGGCAAAGTCGACACCGGCAGCCTGCGCGTCGCCCTGGAAACCGCCTACCAGATGGCCGAGAACCGACCATGAACGAGCACTACCAACACCGGGCGCGCAAGCGCTTCGGCCAGAACTTCCTGCACGATGCGGGAATCATCGACCGCATCCTGCGGGCGATCAACGCCAAGGCCGGCGAACACCTGCTGGAAATCGGCCCAGGCCAAGGTGCCCTCACCGAAGGGCTGCTGGGCAGTGGTGCACAGCTTGACGTGGTGGAACTGGACAAAGACCTGGTGCCGATCCTTCAGCACAAGTTCGCAGGCCGCGACAACTTCCGCCTGCACCAGGGCGACGCCCTGAAGTTCGACTTCAACCAGCTGGGCGTGCCAGCACGCAGCCTGAAAGTGGTTGGCAACCTGCCGTACAACATTTCCACGCCGCTGATTTTCCACCTGCTGAGCCATGCCGGGCTGATCCGCGACATGCACTTCATGTTGCAGAAGGAAGTGGTCGAGCGCATGGCCGCAGGCCCGGGCGGTGGCGACTGGGGGCGGCTGTCGATCATGGTGCAGTACCACTGCCGAGTCGAACACCTGTTCAACGTCGGCCCAGGCGCGTTCAATCCGCCGCCGAAGGTGGATTCGGCCATCGTGCGCCTGGTGCCCCATGAAGTGCTGCCGTACCCGGCCAAGGATCATCTGCTGCTCGAGCGCGTGGTTCGCGAAGCCTTCAACCAGCGTCGCAAGACCCTGCGCAACACGCTCAAGGGCCTGCTCGACAGCCAGGCCATCGAAGCCGCCGGCGTCGATGGCAGCCTGAGGCCTGAGCAGCTGGACCTGGCCGCCTTTGTGCGCCTGGCCGACCAGCTGGCTGATCAGCAAGCCTGATTCAAGCTGTACCGGCCTATCGCCGGCAAGCCGACCCCACAGGCACACCACAGCATTCAAGCGCTGTAGCGATCCCCGTGGGAGCCGGCTTGCCGGCGACAGGGCCATAACAGGCACTTCACCTCCCCCTCCCCAATAGCCTAGACTGCATGGATCGCCGTATTCGCGTGCTTGCTCAAGGCCTTTGCATGTCCGACCCTCGCTATCAGATCGACGTCAGCGTCGTGACCCGCTACCTCAAAGAACAATCCGACCCCGAAAGCAGTCGTTTCGCCTTCGCCTACACCATCACCGTGCAGAACAACGGCTCGGTCACCGCCAAATTGATGTCCCGCCACTGGCTGATCACCAACGGTGACGGCGAAGTCGAAGAAGTGCGCGGAGCCGGTGTAGTGGGTCAGCAACCGACCATAGAACCCGGTCAGAGCCACACCTACAGCAGCGGCGCGGTTATCAGCACCCGTGTAGGCACCATGCAGGGCAGCTACCAGATGTTTGCCGAAGACGGCAAGCGCTTCGACGCCGAGATCGTGCCCTTCCGCCTGGCGGTCCCGGGAGCCCTGCACTGATGGCTACCTACGCCGTCGGTGACCTTCAAGGCTGCCTGCAGCCGCTGAAATGCCTGCTCGAACGGGTCGACTTCAACCCGGCG
>Ga0160463_100581_pt1 | contig 14536 bp, 13 predicted proteins | sample HID1975M_E6MG_FD_108276 | JGI IMG/M metagenome (GOLD analysis project Ga0160463, IMG submission 108276) | Enriched soil microbial communities from UW Madison campus, WI, USA - HID1975M_E6 MG | ecosystem: Environmental > Terrestrial > Soil > Unclassified | place: USA: Madison, Wisconsin... | reverse complement strand
CGTCGGGCCATTGCAGCAGCAACTGTCCTGGCCCGCGCAGGTTGCGGATTGCCCCTGGCGCATTCATCAGACAGCACCGCGCAGTTGCGCCAAGGCAATGCGCACCGCCTTGCGCACCTCCGGGTCGCTGTCGGCCTCGGCCGCCTGCAACACCGCCAAGGCTCGCGCCTGACCCAGTTCGCCAAGCGCCAGCGCCGCTTCCTTGCGCAGGTTGGCGATGCCATGGCCGAGCAGCTCGCCAAGCCCGTCCAGTGCAGGGCCATAGCGCAGGCGCCCCAATGAACGCGACGCTCGCAGGCGTACCTGCCAGAAGTCATCGGCAAGCGCCTTCACCAGCGCCGGGCCGGCCTGTTCCTGGCCCACTTTGCCCAAGGTAGTGGCGGCCTCTTCGCGCACTTGCCAGGCCGCATCATTCAGCGCCGCCACCAACGCTGGTAGCACGGCGCTGTCACGGGCAAGACCCAGTGCACCAATGGCCGCACGGCGCACTTCGGTGTCCGGTTCGACCTCGGCCAGCCTGGCCAGCGCCGGCAAGGCAGGCTGGTGCTTGAGCCAGCCAAGAATGCCTACCGCCTCGCGCCGAACGGCCGCGTCGTCATCCGCCAGCGCCAGCAGCGCGGGCGCGGCGGCCTCTTCCAGGCGCAGCTCGCGCAAGGCACGCAGGGCGCTGGCGCGCACGAAGGCCTCGGCGTGACTGGCCCACGGCAGGATCAGTTGGCCGGCTTCGGGGCTCTTGAGCTCACTGAGGCTCTGCGCAGCAGCCTGGCGCACGGGCTCGGCAGCATCGGCCAGCGCGGCGCACAGGGCCTGCACCACCTCGGGGTCTTCCCAGGCTTCGAGCAGTCGCGCAGCCTCGCTGCGAACCTCGTCGGCCGCGTCGACCAGCAGCGCATCGGTGAGCCACGGCAGGGCATCCGGGTCTTCGAGGTCGGCCAGTTCGATCAGGGCGATGCGGCGCACGCCAGCGTCGGTGGCTTCGAGGCGAGGCAGCAGGGCAAGGATGTCGGGGTTGTCAGTGTTGCGTTCAGTCATGGCGCGGTCCTTCGTTGCGAGGGTTCAACGCAGCAGGTAAGGGATGTCGACCTTTACCGCTCCGGTGGGGCAGTCCTTTTCGCAAGGCATGCAGTACCAGCACTCGTCGAAGGCCATGTAGGCCTTCTGCGTGGCCGGGTTGATGGCCAGCAGGTCCATGGGACAGACCTCGACGCAGACGGTGCAGCCTTTTTCGGCGATGCATTTGTCTTCGTCGATGGTGACCGGGGCGCTGCTGCGGAAGAAGATTTCCTGGGGTTGGTAGGCCATTTCACGGGATCCTTTGTTCTGATTTGTCGGTGGGGCTGAGGGCCCTATCGCCGGCAAGCCGGCTCCCACACCGATCACCGCTGACCTTGTGGGAGCCGGCTTGCCGGCGATGGGCCGCACAGCGGCCCCGCTTCACGCGGCATCGGCCTTGACCCGCAGCCGGTCATAGGCCGTCTGCTCATCGGCATCCAGGGCAATCAGGTACGGCTCGACAGCTTTCTTGAAGCTGGTCATCTGGCCGTCCTCGCCCTTCTTCAGGTGGCAATGGCAGAACCACTGGCCATCGTTGCGCTCGGGGAAGTCGACCCGATGGTGGTACAGCCCCCAGCGGCTTTCCTCGCGGAACAACGAGGCGCGGGCGGCCATCTCGGCGCAGTCACGAATCACCGCCACTTCCATCGCCCGCATCAGCTCGTGGGGGTTGCTGGCCTTCATCTGGTCCAGGTCGCGCTCGATCTCGGCGAAGCGGGCCAGGCCGATCTCCATCTTCTTGGTCACCTTGGGCGGCTGCAGGTAGTCATTGACCATGCGCCGCAGCTTGTACTCCACCTGTGCCGGGGGCAGGCCGTGCTCTCGCTGCAGCGGTGCGAACACCCGCTCGCGCTCGCGCTCGACCTGGGCGACATCGACTTCGGCCAGCTCGCGCCCGGCCACGTATTGCGCGGCGTTGACGCCGGCAAACCAGCCATAGGTAAAGGCACCGAGCATGTAGTTGTGCGGCACCGCCGCCATGTCGCCCGCGGCATACAGGCCTTTGACGCTGGTCTCGGCCTTCTCGTTGACCCACACCCCCGAGGCCGAATGCCCGGAGCAGAAGCCAATCTCGGAGATGTGCATCTCGACCATGTGCTGGCGGTAGTCGGTGCCACGCCCGGCATGGAACTGGCCACGGCTGGGGCGTTCGTTGCTGTGCAGGATTTCTTCGATGTTCTGGATGGTCTCCTCGGCCAGGTGGTCGAGCTTGAGGAACACCGGGCCGTTTCCGCCTTCGAGCTCCTGGTGGAACTCCCACATCATCTGCCCGCTCCAGTAGTCGCACTCGATGAAGCGCTCGCCCTTGCTGTTGGCGGTGTAGCCACCCAGCGGGCCGGTCACGTAGGCACAGGCCGGGCCGTTGTAGTCCTTGATCAGCGGGTTGATCTGGAAGCACTCGAGGTTGGCCAGCTCGGCGCCCGCGTGGTAGGCCATGGCATAGCCGTCGCCGGCATTGGTCGGGTTCTCGTAGGTGCCCATCAGGTAGCCCGACGACGGCAGCCCCAGGCGCCCGGCGGCACCACAGGCGAGGATCACCGCCTTGGCCCGCACCACGCGGAACTCGCCGCTGCGGCAGTCGAAACCGAGCACCCCGGCGGCGGCACCTTCGCCATCGAGCAGCACGCGGGTGCAGACCATGCGGTTGCTGATCTCGACGCGGGCACGCTTGAGCTGGCGGTACAGCACCTTCTTGATGTCATGGCCTTCCGGCATGGGCAGCACGTAGGCGCCCATGTGATGGACCTTCTTCACCGCGTAGTCGCCGGTTTCGTCCTTCTCGAACTTCACGCCCCAGCGGTCGAGCTGCTCGAGGGTCTCGAAACTGTGGGTGGCATAGGCATGCACGGTGGCCTGGTTGACGATGCCGTCATTGGCCACGGTGATTTCCTTGGTGTACTGCTCGGGCGTGGCGTGGCCGGGGATGATCGCGTTGTTCAGGCCGTCCATGCCCATGCTGATGGCGCCGCTGCGCTTGACGTTGGCTTTGTCCAGCAGCAACACGCGCAGGCTCTTGTCCTGCTCCTTGGCCTTGATCGCCGCCATCGGCCCGGCGGTGCCGCCACCGATGACGATGATGTCGTAGTCCTGGGTCTGGATACTCATGCCTTGCCCCCTTTCTGGCGATCGATGCGCAGGCGGTACTGGAAGGCATCGCCGCGGTAGTACAGGTGTTCGAAGTCCAGCGGCGTGCCATCGGCGGTGTGGGTCAGGCGCTCGATACGCATGATCGGCGAGCCTTCTTCAACCTCCAGTGCCTGGGTCAGGTCGCTGTCGGCCAGCACGGCATCGATGGCCAGGTCGGCGTGGCCGAGCGGGATGCCGCAGTCGTTTTCCAGCAGCAGGAAGATGTCGCGGGTGACCAGGTCGGCCTTTTCCAGCTTTTCGCCCACGGCCTTGGGCAGCCAGGTCAGTTCCAGCGAGACAGGCTCGCGGTTGATCAGTCGCACCCGGCGGATCTCGGTCACCAGGCTGCCCTCCTCGACCTGCAGCCGCGCCGCCACCAGTGCCGTGGCCGGTACATGGCGGAAGCTGCGCAGGCGGTTGATCACTTCGTAGCCCATCTGCGTCATCGACTCGCCCAGGCCCTGCAGGGTGCTGACGTTCTGGAATGCCTTGGGCTTGGCGACGAACGTCCCTTTGCCGTGGATCTTGAAGATCAGCCCTTCTTTCTGCAGGTCGCCCAGCGCCTGGCGCACGGTGATGCGGCTGACATCGAATGCCTTGCCCAGCTCGCTCTCCGAAGGCATGCGGCTATGCGGCGGGTAGGTGCCGTCGAGAATGCGCTCGCGCAGCAGTTCCTTGAGCTGGGTGTAGAGCGGTACCGGGGACAGGGGGAGCAGTTCGGCCATGGGTTCCTTCGCTATTCGGCTACTTGTTATAACAAGTTGTGATGAGATAGTAGCGGGCATAAGAATTGATGGGGAAATACTGTTATTGCATATGGATAGAGGGGTTTGTGGTGGCCGGGAGGGCCCTATCGCCGGCAAGCCGGCTCCCACAGGCCTGAACAAGCTGGAAAAAAGTCCGAAGATCAAGGCGATGGACGACATCGAATCAGATGGGTATCATGCGTGCGCGTTGCACTCGTAGCTCAGCTGGATAGAGTACTGCCCTCCGAAGGCAGGGGTCGTGGGTTCGAATCCCGCCGAGTGCGCCATATCAAGAAGCCCTGGGCCCATGCCCGGGGCTTTTTCGTTTGTGCGACATATCGCGTTCTGGCACTCCCGTGCCGCGGGGCATTGGTGATAGCGTGAGCAACCTTTTCACCTATCGCGAAGGAATGCGCCCCCATGCTCCTGAAAACACTTTCCGTAACCGTGCTGCTGGCCAGCGCGGGTCTGCTCAGCCTGCCTGCCCAGGCCAACCTTTCGCAGCAACAGTCCGCAGCCATCGTCAAAGCCTACGACGGCGCCGACCCGGCCAACTTCAAAGCGTTCCTCGGCAAGCTCAAGGGCAGTGAACTGGCCAAGGCCGACAACCTCGGTGCAACCCTCGACGCCTACCTCGCCAAGAAAACCCTTAGCGCCGACCAGCAGAACGAGATCAACCGTCTGCTGGGCCTGTACACCCGCATCAAGTACGGCAAGGCCGCCACCGAAACCCTGCGTGAACTGGTGGCCATCCCCACGTTCAGCGTCGATGGCGTCCCGCAGCATGAGAACCCCGAGTTCCTCAAGATCGCCGACAAGATCAAGGCCCTGGCCGAAGGCTTTGGCCTGGCCTTCCGCAACATCGACAACCGCGTGTACGAGATTTCCCTTGGCGCTGGCAAGGAAGTGGTCGGCATCCATGCCCACGCCGACGTGGTGCCGGTCAACCCGGACAACTGGAAGCTGGAAGACGGCACCCGCCTGGACCCCTTCAAGGTGACCCTGGTCGGCGACCGCATGTACGGCCGTGGCACCGAGGACGACAAGAACGGCATTGTCGTCGCCCTTTATGCGCTGAAGGTGGCCAAGGACGAACAGCTGCCACTGGCCCGGCAGTTCAAGCTGCTCATCGACACCACCGAAGAAACCAGCGGCGACGCCATCCCCTATTACTTCGCCCGCAACCCTACGCCCGACTACAACCTGGCGCTCGATGGCGGCTACCCGGTGGTGATCGCCGAGAAAGGCTACGGCACGGTCATGGCCAGCTTCAGCAAACGCCCAGGCAGCGGCAAGGGCGCAGAAATCATCAACCTTACCGGCGGCCTGGCCACCAACCAGATTCCGACCACTTCAGTGGCCACGCTGGTAAGCGATAACCCGGCGCAATTGGCCGCGCAGCTCGAAAAAACCGGTGCCGACTATGTGCAGCGCAATGGCAACGACTTCAAGATCGACGCCAAGGCCGAGGGTGACAAGGTACTGCTCACGGTCACCGGCGTTTCGGCCCACTCCTCCGAGCCTGAGTCCGGGGTCAATCCGGTGGCGCGCATGCTCGGCTTCATCAACGGCCTGGGCCAGCAAGTGCCCCTCAAGCACAACCACTTCACCGATGCCGCCCGTTTTGCGGCCGACAACTGGGGCCTGGACTACCTGGGCAACAAGCTTGGCATTGGTTTCAAGGATGAGTTCATGGGCCCGCTGACCGCCTCGCTGACCTTTGTCGGCGTGGATAAGAAAGGGCTGAAACTGGCCGTCAACCTGCGCATCCCGAAAGGCAAGCCGCTGGCCACGATCAAGGACGAACTGGCCGACAAGCTGGGCCAATGGGCGCGCGGGAGCCACACCTCGGTGGCCTTCAACTACAGCCTCGACGAGCCGATGTATCGCAACCCCGAGGGTGAATGGGTCAAGGCCCTGCTCGACGTGGCCAGCGAGAACCTGGGCATGAAGCATGCGTTCGGCGCGTCGGCCGGCGCGACCTCGGTGCATGACTTGCCCAACGGTGTTCAGTTCGGTCTGGCCATGCCGGATGTGAAGTACACCGGGCACAACGACAACGAGTTCAAGACGGTTGAACAGTTCATGCTCGACCTGCAGGTGGTGAGCGAGATGGTGTCGCGGATCGGGCAGATGCCGAAGCTCTGAGTCGTCAGCACTGGCCCTATCGCCGGCAAGCCGGCTCCCACAGGTACTCCACTGAACCTGAAAACAGTGGTGTACCGGTGGGAGCCGGCTTGCCGGCGATAGGGCCGCAACGCTTACCGCAGATCAGTACTCAGGCTCGGCGTGCCAAACCCTTCCAGCGTCGCATTGGACGCATTCAGGTACTGCGCCCAGAAGTCGTTCAGCGCATCCATGGTCTTGCCGGATCGATACGCATGTTTCACCGCATCGGTAACCAGGCCTGCGCCGGACACATACACCCTGGCGCCTTGCAGGTCCGCGTACAGCCCCTTGCTCTGCGCAAGCTTGAGCTCGTTGCCGACATTGAGCTGCTTGATCTGGTTGGCCGCGTAGAAACTGGTGTAGTCGGAATGCTCCAGCATGTCCGAAATCAGGTACACCACACGCTCGTTCACCCCCTGCTCTTTGCTCATGTCTTCACCCACCCGGCGCAGGGTGTTCATGATCTCGCTCTTGGGAATGTCCTGGCGGGCCTCACGCAGGCCCTTGACGAACAGACCGCCAAAGCCGGACTGGAACGCTTTTTTCTGTGTCGCCAGGCACTGGTCCAGGCCACGCAGCTTGCGCATGTTCACATCGTCGCGCACATCGCCCTGCAACGGCATGTCCAGCTCGCCGGCATACACCAGCCGCTGATACTCACCCGGCAGGAACGCCGAGAAGGTATACAGCCTGACCCGGTCGCCCGGCTGCACGAACCGGTCGATCTGGCCCCAGCTGCTGCGTTGCAGGTCTTCAGGCATCGGGATGGTCTGATCGATGATCACCACCAGCTCGCGGCCGGAGCCTGCCGGCTTGATGTCGACCAGGCCGTTGCGTGCGTAGCAGCTCTGCAGGTCGTTGCGTTCGGCGGCCAGCGCTGCACAAGGCAGCGCCAGCGCAAGGATCAGGGCCTTGGCAAGCCTCATGAGTGCATGCCCTCCTTTTTCGCCGGGAACAGGCCAAGCGCCTTGAGCGCCTGTTGTTGCTCGCGCACGTCGCGCAGTTGCGCCTCGCTGACATTCAGCGCACGGCTGGCGGCTGCCAGGCTTTCTTCCGGCAGGCCCGTGACATCGTGGAAGTCCGAAGCCTTGATTTCGGCCGCGGCGGTCGGCTCGACCACGGGGGCCTGCGGCGCAATCGGGGCAGCCACTACGGGTTGAGCCGCAGTTGCTGGTGCCGTTACTGGCGCTGGTGCAGCCGCTTCGACAGCAGGCTTGGGCTTGACCGCCTGAGGCGAAACCTTGCCGGCCTTGTACTCGACGTAGGCGAGGAAGTTGCGATGTGCGGTGTTCTCCCCTTCCAGCGCGTGCAGCACAGCAGCGTCGGTATGGTCGCGGCTCGACAACGCGGTCTGCAGACGGCGCAGCTTGTCGTCGGCGTGGCTGGCGATGGCGTTGCGCTTCTGGTCCATCGCGTCGAGCATTTCCTCGGCAGTGGCATACTCGTGGGTCAGGCGCCAGGCGGTCGACGAGTGAGTGCCCGCGAAGTAGTAACGGCTGGCGAGCCAGATGCTGATGCCCTGAATGGCGATGTAGATCAGCGACAGCATGATGTAGGTGGTCAGGCTGGCCTGACGGATCGCATGCATCTTGTCGTCGAGGGTGGCGTTGTCAGCCTCGTCGTTGATGGCCTGGGACTCTGCCGGCAGGTCGAAAGGCGAACCGACGCTAGAGGTCTGCGCCGCCGTCTCGGCGCGCATGCCGTTGACCATTTCGGTCTCGATGCTGTCCAGGGTCGCCGAACGCACCACGAACGCACCCACGGCCATGGCCGCCACGAACACGCCGCAGACGATCAGCCAGACGAACTTGCGCGATACGTTGGAGTTGACGTCCTTCACCCGGGCCAGCAGTTGCTCGTAGTCCGGCTTGTCCGAGTCGGTGAAGGAGTCCTCCAGGTTGATCGCCTTGTTGGCCTTCAGCGAACGCGAGCGCTTGGACGGCTCTTCGCCTTGCCACCAGTGGCGGGCCCGGGCGATCAGGCTGTTGTGGTGCAGCGTGTGGCCGGCGGCTTCGGCGAAGAACGCCGAGGCCACGGCGAGCAGGATGGCGGTACCCGCGGTCAGCCAATGGCGGTCATTGGTCGAGGCATCCATGTTCATCCAGCCTGCCAGCACGTAGGCAAAACCCATGGCTTCGATCAGTACCAGCATCAGCACCAGCACCAGTACCCAGGCCGGGCGCGGCGAGCGCCCCGCTTCACCGGCCTTGGCCAGGTAGTCGAGGGAGGCGTTGTAGCTGTTGGCGCCCTTCATGTACTTCTTGTACTGGCCAAAATACGGCTTGGCCAAGGTCACTTCGTGGTTGATCCAGCCATCGCTGTCGACCGACGAGCGCTTGCGCGACAGGCGCGCCACCGTACCGATCAAGGGAAAGCTGTGCCACACACGGATCAGGAAGTACGACACCTCTTCCCAGTAGTTGCGCACGATCAGCGCAGTGACCAGCAGCGAAACGAGGCCGGCCGAGAGCAACTGATTGGCAAGAACCAGTGATTTAAGTGCAGCGAGCGAAAAGTCTTCCATTCAGGACGTCCTTGACTGGGGTTATTTTTTGGCCGGGATCGGCATGTAGGGTGCGACGAAAGCGTCATTGCCGGCGGCATAGAACAAGGCGCCTTGGCTGACCTCGGCGTTGCCCTTGCTGAACACGATATCCATGCAGGAAATCGAGGCCTGGCCGTCGCGGGTGAACACCCGGTAGAGCACTTCGCTTTCGCCTTCGTAGGTGTTGGCCACGGCCTTCATGGTCAGTGGCTTGTGCTCGGTGGGCTGCTTGTAGTCTTCGACCAGCTGCAGGATCGGCTGGCGGTCGACCCTGGCGTTCTCGCGCAGAATCGATACCGGCGACACCGTCACCAGGTGGCCATTGACCAGGTTGGCCCAGACCCGGTTGTTGTAACCCGGCAGGTAGTCCTTGGTGGCGCGACGCTCCAGGGGCTGGTCGTTGACCATGCTCAGGACTTCGCCGGCATTGCGTGGCATGTCGGCTTCGCAACTGGACATCGGCATCTGCGCGGCATAGGCGCTGCTGACCAGGGTGAAACCGCTCTGTTTCGGCTTGATGCTCTGCGCCATGGTCCATTGGTAGCTGGTCACCGGCGTGCCGGCGAAGTCGACTTGCGGGCGAGCAGAGGCCGCCGCCTTGGCGGGGCTGGAGCGGCCAGGAAGGCTGGCCACGGTCGTTTCGGGTTGTGCAGTCGCCCGCCGAGTGGGTGTCGACGCAGGCTTGCTGCGTACCTGGGCGCTGCTGGTGGCCTTGGCCTTGGGCTTGGCCGTGGTCGAGGTGCCATAGTGCAGGTAGCGCGTGTTGCCCGCTTCGGCCTGGGCCCGCATCACCAGGGCCTGTTCGTTGGCCAGCTCGACGATTTCCACGCGGCGGTTCTGGCCACGCAACAGCGGGTCGCTGTTATCGGCAATCGGTCGCGAAGCCCCGGCCCCCTGGTAGTAGATTGCACTGGCGGGAATCCCCGCCTGCAGCATGACCTTGCCGACGGTCTTGGCGCGGCGCTCGGAGAGCTTCTGGTTGAAGTCGGCATTCCCCACGGCATCACTGTGGCCGACGATCAGCATGCGACGCGTCTGCGATTCCTTGGCTGCGGCCTGCTTGTCAGTGGCGGCAGGCTTGGCATACATCTGCGCCAGCTTGGCCACGGCGCGCTGGCCGCTGGTGGTCAACTGGTCGGAGCCGGTGGCGAACATGCCGGTATCTTCGATCTGGGTCACCAGGCCGGCCTGTTCAGGCACTGCGGTCACCACGGCGGCCGAAGCGACCGTCAACTGTTCGGTGGTGATCTTGAGGTTTTCTTCCTTGGCGATGCGGTCAAGCTCCTGCAGACGGGACTGCCAGACATAACCGACGACGCAACCCAGCGTGCCGCCGACTGCAACGCCAGGCAAGATTCCGTCCTTGCCCTTGAGGGCGTAACCGGCAGCGCCACCGGCCACGACCCCAACACCGCACAGCACTGGCATGCCGTAGTCCCTGCCAATGTCTTTCACGCTCTTGGAGATACTGTCCATCTGCTGAGTACTGCAACCAGCAGCGGTGATGAAGGCGCAGCTTAGCGCCGTGAGGCGAAACATGCTTTGCATGGCGGCTCCTTGCCGAAAAAGATCTGAATGATGGCAACTTGACATGCATTGTCACAGATTATTACCCCACCTGGGTATGCATTGCCGCCTCATCACAGCGCTTTTTTACCAATGCGCGTTGCACGCAATCGGTTCACCCATGACGTTTTTCAATTGACTCGATGCCGTTTCCTGCATTGCCGTGCAGGCCGGCGTGCCGGATGCTTTATTTACTCCGAGAGCTCGGTTTTTCCACTGCAGAGGCCCGTATGAAGAACGTCGAAGAAATCCTCAAGACCAAGTCCCAGCACCAGACCGTGTACACCATCGGCCCGGATGACTCGGTGCTCGACGCCCTGAAACTGCTGGCGGAGAAAAACGTCGGTGCGCTCCCCGTGGTGGAGAACAACCAGGTGGTGGGAATCGTCAGCGAGCGTGACTACGCCCGCAAGCTGGTGCTCAAGGGCCGCTCTTCGGCAGCCACGCCAGTGCGGGAGATCATGAGCGCGCCGGTGGTCACGGTGGAGCCCAGGCAGAACCTTGAATACTGCATGAACCTGATGACCGACCGTCACCTGCGTCACCTGCCGGTGGTCAACCATGGCGAATTGCTGGGCCTGCTCTCGATTGGCGACCTGGTCAAGGAAACCATCAAGGAACAGGCCAGCCTGATCCAGCAGCTGGAGCAGTACATTCGCGGCGAATGACCCCCGCTAGTGGTAAGCGCGCTCCAGCTCGTCCAGCTGATGGTCGAAGCTGCGCAGGCGCGCCGACCAGGTGTACACCAGCACTTCCAGGTCGCGGTTGAGCACCGCCGTATTGCCATGGCCGGTGCTCGACGGTTCGCACAGGTCGAGCTGGTAACGCTCGCGCGCCATGGCCGTGGCCACGCTGGAAAGGTCGCGGGCATTGGCCAGCCAATGGTGGTGGTGGTCGTGGATCTCGCGGTCGAGCGCTCGGCATTGGCGTTTCAGCGCATCCAGGCTCTGCTCCAGGGGCGTGCCCTTGAGCTCGCCCATCACCTCCTCGAAGGTGCGCCCGGAATGCCAGTAGCTGCCCCAGAAATAGCGGTCGAACACCGTCTCGACGCGGCGTAGGGCAACCTTGGTGTTCCAGATGGTCAGCAGCGTTCGCCCCTGCCTCACTTCACGTTTGTTCAGGTGCAACTGCTGCCAGGCAATCCACGTCAGCCCCATCAGCGCGACCGCCGCGGTGACCGCGGCCGCGGCGTAGAGGAACTGCACGGCCTGGGTCATCTGCTGGGTGTGGCGGATACCGTAGAAATAACCGCCCGTCAGGGTGCCCAGGATCGTCACGGAGCACCAGAAACCTGGTGCGTAGGGATCTTTCATAGCGCGTATCCCCTTCTTGTTTTTCCTGAGCATAGCAACGGCCAAATCACTCATCAGGTGCCGCTCGGCGCTTTATTTTCGCGGGCGGCGTAATGCCTCGTTGAGTTGATCGAAGGGCACTGCCCAATCGGAATCTTCAATGATGCTGTCCTTCAGAAAATCCCGCTGGGCGTCGTTCCAGAACGGCGCATCCACCAGCTTGATTTCGTTTTTCAGCGGTGAATGGCTGGTGATGAACTGGTCGATGCTCTGCGGATCGTCGGGCAGGCCCAGTTGCTTGAACAGTTCGGCGAAGTGATGGGTCGGTGCGTCCATTGTTCCTCCTCATGTGCCGGGCAGGCCGTCCACGACGCCAACCCGGCATTGGTTTGTGCACATCAGCACAGCTCGCGTACTTCGGCTTGCGGTACCAGTTTCAGGTACTGCTCCATGCTCATGTGGATCAGGTGATCGTGATCACCCGCCTCCAGGTAGACATCGCCCTGGCGAGTAAGACTCGAATCGAGCAGCATCTTTATCTGGTAGGCGTCACCCATTGCCGGAATGGCGCCGCGCTCGCAATCGCCGAACAGGTTCGGCAGTCCGCTTTCGCGGGTCAGTTGCCAGGCGCCGGACATGCGCACCTTGCTCATGTCCAGGTGCCGGTTGGCCGGTAGCACGGCCATGATGTAGTTGCCATGACGGTCGTCGAGCATGACCGACTTGGCGACCCGCTCTGCGGGTACCCCGGCCGTGCGCGCCGATTCGAGGCTGGTGGCCGAGTGTGGGTGGGGAATGATGTCGTAGTCGCAGTTGGCCTGGTCCAGGCGCTGCTGCAAGGTCTTGGCCATACGCATGATGCACCTCCGGTTTCGCCCCCAATGTTCAAGTTTAGGCCGTACCCCGGCAGCCACGACTAAACTTCAATGATAGAAACCCACGAGGTGACGACAGGTGCTCGCTCGCTGTTGCCGCTGGTTGATGCTGTTGCTGCTACTTGGTTGTGCGCCGAGCAGCTTTGCGGCGCCCGGCACGGTCTGGGTGCTGAGCATCGACGACGCCATCGGCCCGGCCAGCGCCGATTACCTGGTTCGCAGCCTGGATCAGGCCAAGGACCAGGGCGCGCAGCTGGTGGTCATCCGCCTGGACACGCCGGGCGGGCTGGACAGCGCCATGCGCCAGATGATCAAGGCGATCCTCGCAAGCCCGGTCCCGGTGGCCACCTTCGTCGCCCCCAGCGGCGCCCGCGCGGCCAGCGCCGGCACCTACATCCTGTATGCCAGCCACGTGGCGGCCATGGCCCCCGGGACCAACCTCGGAGCCGCTACGCCGGTGCAGATCGGTGGACCACCTGGTACGCCAAAGGACGACAAGGCCAAACCGAGCGAGGATGAGCAAACTCTCGCCCGAAAACAGGTCAACGATGCCGCTGCCTATATCCGTGGCCTGGCCCAGCTGCGGGGGCGCAATGCCGACTGGGCGGAACAGGCCGTGCGCGAGGCGGTCAGCCTGCCGGCCAGTGAAGCGCTGCGCCTGAAGGTGATCGATCAGGTGGCCGACGACCTGCCCGACCTGATGCGCCAGCTCGACGGCAAGACCCTCGTGGCCGCCGGTCAATCGCACGCGTTGCAAACCCGCGACGCCACCCTCGTCGAGCACTTGCCGGACTGGCGCACGCGCCTGCTGGCAGTCATTACCAACCCCAGCGTGGCGCTGATCCTGATCATGATCGGCGTATACGGCCTGCTGTTCGAATTCATGAACCCAGGCTCGGCGGTCGGTGGTGTAGTCGGTGGCATCTGCCTGCTGCTGGCGTTGTATGCCCTGCAGTTGTTGCCGGTGAGTTTCGCCGGCGTGGCACTCATTCTGCTCGGCATCGCCTTCATGATCGCCGAAGCGTTCCTGCCCAGTTTCGGCGTGGTCGGTTTCGGCGGCATCGTGGCCTTCGTGGTCGGTGCACTGATCCTGGTCGACACCGATGCGCCCGGCTTCGGCATCCCGCTGGCGCTGATCGCCACCCTGGCCGTGCTCTCGGCGCTGTTGATCGGCGGCGTGCTGGGCATGGCCATGCAAGCGCGTCAGCGGGCACTGGTCAGTGGCGATGCCGGCCTGGTCGGCAGCCTGGTCACCGTCACCCAGGTGACAGCCGAAGACCCCTTCTGCGGCTCGGTGCAGGCCCAGGGGGAACAGTGGCAAGTCCATTGCGCGACGCCCCTGCAAACTGGCCAGCACGTGCGGGTCACGGCACGCCATGGGGTCATGCTGGAAGTGAGCGCCGCCGCAGCGGCGCAAGGGGAATGACGATGTTCATGCAATTGGGTTTTGGCGCCGTGCTGATCGTGCTGGCGATGCTGCTGCTCTCGGCGTTTCGCATCCTGCGCGAATACGAGCGCGGCGTGGTGTTCCAGCTGGGGCGCTTCTGGCAGGTCAAGGGGCCGGGATTGATTCTGCTGATTCCGGTGATCCAGCAGATGGTGCGGGTCGATCTGCGCACCGTGGTGCTGGATGTGCCGCCGCAGGATGTGATCACCCGCGACAACGTCTCGGTCAAGGTCAACGCCGTGCTGTACTTTCGCGTGCTCGACCCGCAGAAGGCGATCATCCAGGTCGAAGACTTCCTGGTCGCCACCAGCCAGCTGGCGCAAACCACCCTGCGCGCGGTACTCGGCAAGCACGAACTGGACGAGCTGCTGGCCGAGCGCGAACAGCTCAACCTGGACATCCGCCAGGTGCTGGACGCCCAGACCGATGCCTGGGGCATCAAGGTGGCCAATGTCGAGATCAAGCATGTCGACCTCAACGAATCGATGGTCCGCGCCATCGCCCGCCAGGCCGAGGCGGAACGCGAGCGGCGGGCCAAGGTGATTCATGCCGAAGGGGAGCTGCAGGCTTCGGAGAAACTGATGCAGGCGGCGCAGATGCTGAGCCGGGAGCCGGGGGCCATGCAGTTGCGGTACATGCAGACGCTGGGGTCGATTGCCGGGGACAAGAGCTCGACCATCGTGTTTCCGATGCCGCTGGACCTGCTCAAGGGGATG
>Ga0160463_100570_pt1 | contig 14836 bp, 13 predicted proteins | sample HID1975M_E6MG_FD_108276 | JGI IMG/M metagenome (GOLD analysis project Ga0160463, IMG submission 108276) | Enriched soil microbial communities from UW Madison campus, WI, USA - HID1975M_E6 MG | ecosystem: Environmental > Terrestrial > Soil > Unclassified | place: USA: Madison, Wisconsin... | reverse complement strand
GCCGCGAAGCGCCGTTCGTGCCGGTCAATTGCGGTGCGATTCCGGCCGAGCTGCTTGAGAGCGAATTGTTCGGCCACGAAAAGGGCGCGTTCACCGGGGCGATCACCAGTCGTGCCGGGCGCTTCGAGCTGGCCAACGGCGGTACCCTGTTCCTCGACGAAATCGGCGACATGCCGCTGCCGATGCAGGTCAAGCTGCTGCGCGTGCTGCAGGAGCGGACTTTCGAGCGGGTGGGCAGCAACAAGACCCAGAGCATCGATGTGCGCATCATCGCCGCGACCCACAAGAACCTCGAGACCATGATCGAGGAAGGGACGTTCCGCGAAGACCTGTACTACCGCCTCAATGTGTTCCCCATCGAGATGGCGCCGTTGCGTGAGCGGGTGGAAGATATTCCGCTGCTGATGAACGAGCTGATCTCGCGCATGGAGCATGAAAAGCGCGGCTCTATCCGCTTCAACTCCGCAGCCATCATGTCGCTGTGCCGTCACGGCTGGCCAGGCAACGTTCGCGAGCTGGCCAATCTGGTCGAGCGCATGGCCATCATGCACCCCTACGGGGTGATCGGCGTGTCGGAGTTGCCGAAGAAATTCCGCTACATCGACGACGAGGACGAGCACCTGGTCGACACCCTGCGCAGCGACCTCGAAGAGCGCGTGGCGATCAATGGGCATGTACCGAACTTCGCCAGCCAGGCCATGTTGCCGCCAGAAGGGCTGGACCTGAAGGACTACCTGGGCAGCCTGGAGCAGGGCTTGATCCAGCAGGCGCTGGACGATGCCAACGGCATCGTGGCGCGGGCGGCCGAGCGTTTGCGCATTCGCCGCACCACCTTGGTGGAGAAGATGCGCAAGTACGGCATGAGCCGCCAGGGCGGCGAGGAACAGGCCGAAGACTGATTTGCCCGTTCCGGCCTCATCGCCGGCAAGCCGGCTCCCACAGGTACAACACAGTCCTTCAATCCTGTGCAGAACCCTGTGGGAGCCGGCTTGCCGGCGATAGGGCCGGACCTGCCAAGCACAATCCCCCATCCCCGGCACGGCTATTGCTACACCGCAGGCACCACACCGTTTTTATGACGGTCCGCCACGCGAGAGAGCACGATGCCCCAAGCCGCCCACTTTTCCCGAGCCCTTGATCCGCAGGGGCGTTCCCCGGTCGAACAGGAGAGTCGAGAGGGGCTGGAGCAGGCATTCGCCCTGTTCAACCAGGTATCCACCCAGCTCAACCAGTCCTACAGCATGCTCGAAGCCCGCGTCAGCGAGCTCAAGGGCGAGCTGGCCGTGGTAGGTGCCCAGCGCATGGCTGAACTGAACGAGAAGGAGCGCCTGGCCAACCGCCTGCAGAACCTGCTCGACCTGCTGCCCGGCGGGGTGGTGGTGATCGACGACCAGGGGTTGGTGCGCGAAGCCAACCCGGCAGCCCGCGAGCTGCTGGGCGAGCCTTTGCTCGGTCAACTGTGGCGCCAGGTGATCGCCCGTAGCTTCGCCCCGCGCAAGGATGACGGCCACGAGGTGTCGCTGCGTGACGGTCGCCGCCTGTCCATCGCCACCCGCTCGCTGGACGCCGAGCCCGGCCAACTGGTGCTGCTCAACGACCTGACTGAAACCCGTCGCCTGCAAGACCAGCTGGCGCGCCATGAACGGCTGTCGGCGCTGGGGCGCATGGTGGCCTCGCTGGCCCACCAGATCCGTACGCCGCTGTCGGCGGCCATGCTGTATGCCAGCCACCTGGCCGATGGCGAGCGCGACCTCGCGCCAGAGACCCGTCAACGTTTTGCCGGTAGCCTCAAGGAGCGCCTGCACGAGCTGGAGCATCAGGTGCGTGACATGCTGGTGTTTGCCCGTGGCGAGCTGCCGTTGACTGACCGGCTGACCCCCAAGGGCCTGTTCCAGGCCCTGCAGCAGGCGGCCCAGGTGCATGTCCAGGGGCATGCCGTGCGCTGGCAATGCGACACCCACCTGGGCGAGTTGCTGTGCAATCGCGATACCCTGGTAGGCGCCTTGCTCAACCTGATCGAGAACGCCCTGCAGGCCAGCGAAAGCCCTGCGCGCCTCAAGGTGCACCTGTTCCGCCGTCAGCACAGCCTGCACTTGTGCATCAGCGATGCCGGCACGGGCATCCAGCCAGCGCTGCTGGGGCGCCTGGGCGAGCCCTTTCTCACCACCAAATCCACCGGCACCGGGCTGGGGCTGGCGGTGGTCAAGGCTGTGGTGCGTGCGCACCAGGGCAGCTTTCAGCTGCGCTCCAAGGTTGGCCGTGGCACCTGCGTAAGCGTTGTGCTGCCTTTGATCGACGGTCAGTCTGTGGAGGTGGCGTGATGCCTATCAAGGTGCTGCTGGTCGAGGACGACCGCGCCCTGCGCCAGGCATTGGGCGATACCCTGGAAATCGGCGGCTTCGCCTACCAGGCCGTAGGCAGTGCCGAAGAGGCGCTGGAGGCGGTGGCGGGCGAAGCGTTCAGCCTGGTGGTCAGTGATGTGAACATGCCGGGCATGGACGGTCACCAGTTGCTGGCGCAATTGCGCCGCCATCAGCCGCAGCTGCCCGTACTGCTGATGACCGCCCACGCGGCCGTTGAGCGTGCTGTCGAGGCCATGCGCCAGGGGGCGGTGGATTACCTGGTCAAGCCGTTCGAGCCCAAGGCACTGCTGAGCCTGGTCGAACGCCATGCGGCCGGGCGGCTGGCTGCAGATGAGGGACCAGTGGCCTGCGAGGTCGCCAGCCGACAACTGCTGGAGCTGGCCGCGCGTGTCGCGCGCAGCGATTCCACCGTGCTCATCTCCGGCGAGTCGGGCACTGGCAAGGAAGTGCTTGCACGCTACATCCACCAGCAGTCGCCGCGCTCGGCGCAGCCATTCGTCGCGATCAACTGCGCGGCAATCCCGGACAACATGCTCGAAGCCACCCTGTTCGGCCACGAAAAGGGCGCTTTCACCGGCGCCATCGCCGCCCAGGCCGGCAAGTTCGAGCAGGCCGAAGGGGGCACGCTGCTGCTCGACGAGATCTCCGAAATGCCCCTCGGGCTGCAGGCGAAGTTGTTGCGTGTGCTGCAGGAGCGTGAAGTGGAGCGGGTCGGTGGGCGCAAGCCGATTGCCCTGGATATCCGCGTGCTGGCCACGAGCAACCGCGACATGGCGGGCGAGGTGGCGGCGGGGCGTTTCCGTGAAGACCTTTTCTACCGGTTGTCGGTGTTCCCCTTGGCCTGGCAGCCGCTGCGCGAGCGCCCGGGTGACATCCTGCCGTTGGCCGAGCGCTTGCTGGCGCGGCATGTGGCGAAGATGAAGCATGCGCCGGTGCGCCTCTCTGCCGAGGCCCGGGCCTGCCTGCAGGCCTATGCCTGGCCGGGCAACGTCCGTGAGCTCGACAATGCCTTGCAGCGGGCATTGATCCTGCAGCGAGGCGGGATCATCGAGGCGGCGGATTTCTGTCTGGCGGGCGCCATTCCCCTGTCGAGCGCCGTGCCGGCGGCGCCAATGCCAGTGGCTGCCGTGGACGACGCCGGGGGCCTGGGCGATGACATGCGCCGCCTCGAATTCCAGTTGATCATCGACACCTTGCGCGCCGAACGCGGACGCCGCAAGGAAGCAGCCGAACGGCTCGGCATCAGCCCGCGCACGCTGCGCTACAAGCTGGCGCAGATGCGTGATGCCGGGCTCGACGTGGAAGCCAGCCTGTTCGGCTGAAGCAGTCTTTTGCAAGGTCGCGCAGCGGGCTGGCACTTTTGTTGCTAGTTCTGGGCTATCCGCCGCATGAGTGTCAAAAAAATGCGGCCGCCGGAGAGAGAAGGTCATGAGCCAAGGTGTTGAATTCAATCGTCTGATGTTGGACATGCGGGCCATGCAGGCAGAAGCCATGTCTGCGCCCAAGGCCACTGCCGCGCCGGAGCTGGCGCCTGGGCAGAGCAGCTTTGCCGACATGCTCGGCCAGGCCATTGGCAAGGTGCATGAAACCCAGCAGGCGTCCACCCAGCTGGCCAATGCCTTCGAGATCGGCAAGAGCGGTGTCGACCTGACCGACGTGATGATCGCCTCGCAGAAAGCCAGCGTGTCCATGCAGGCCTTGACCCAGGTACGCAACAAGCTGGTCCAGGCGTACCAGGACATCATGCAGATGCCGGTTTGAGGACGGAAGTGAGTCATGGCTGAAGCAGTCGTCGAAAACGCACCCGCCAAGAGTGGTTCGCCCGCGAGCAAACCGCCGCTGTTCGGCATGGCGTTTCTGGAAAACATCTCGCAGATGCCCATGCTGCGCCAGGTTGGCCTGCTGGTCGGGCTGGCCGCGAGCGTGGCGATCGGCTTCGCCGTGGTGCTGTGGTCGCAGCAGCCGGATTACCGCCCGCTGTATGGCAGCCTGGCGGGGATGGACACCAAGCAGGTCATGGATACCCTGGCCGCTGCCGATATTCCCTACAACGTCGAGCCCAATTCCGGCGCTCTGCTGGTCAAGGCCGACGACCTCTCCCGGGCGCGCCTGAAACTGGCAGCCGCTGGCGTGGCGCCAAGCGACGGCAACGTCGGTTTCGAACTGCTCGACAAGGAGCAGGGCCTGGGCACCAGCCAGTTCATGGAAGCCACCCGTTACCGTCGCAGCCTCGAAGGCGAGCTGGCGCGTACCGTCTCCAGCCTGAACAACGTCAAGGCCGCGCGCGTGCACCTGGCCATCCCGAAAAGCTCGGTGTTCGTGCGCGATGAACGCAAGCCCAGCGCCTCGGTACTGGTCGAGCTGTACCCAGGTCGCGCGCTGGAAGCGGGCCAGGTGATGGCCATCGTCAACCTGGTCGCCACCAGCGTGCCGGAGCTGGACAAGTCGCAGGTCACCGTGGTCGACCAGAAGGGCAACCTGCTCTCCGACCAGCTGCAGGACACGGCGCTGACCATGGCTGGCAAGCAGTTCGACTACAGCCGCCGCATGGAAGGCATGCTCACCCAGCGTGTGCACAACATCCTGCAGCCGGTGCTGGGCAACGACCGTTACAAGGCGGAAGTGTCCGCTGACCTTGACTTCAGCGCCGTGGAGTCGACCTCCGAGCAGTTCAACCCGGACCAGCCGGCGCTGCGCAGCGAGCAGTCGGTCAACGAGCAGCGCGCCAGCAGCCAAGGCCCGCAAGGTGTGCCGGGTGCCTTGAGCAACCAGCCGCCGGGCCCAGCCTCGGCGCCGCAGACCACCGGTGGCACCGCAGCGCCCGCTGGCGCCATCCAGCCGGGCCAGCCGCTGGTGGATGCCAACGGCCAGCAGATCATGGACCCGGCCACCGGCCAGCCGATGCTCGCACCGTACCCAGCGGACAAGCGCCTGCAAACCACCAAGAACTTCGAGCTTGACCGCTCCATCAGCCACACCCGCCAACAGCAGGGCCGCCTGACCCGTCTGTCGGTCGCAGTGGTGGTCGATGACCAGGCCAAGGTTGGCGCCAATGGCGAGACTACCCGTGCGCCCTGGGCTGCCGAAGATCTGGCACGCTTCACCCGCCTGGTGCAGGACGCGGTGGGCTTCGATGCCAGCCGCGGCGACAGCGTGACGGTGATCAACGTGCCGTTCGCCGCCGACCGTGGCGAAGAGATCGCCGACATCGCCTTCTACCAGCAGCCCTGGTTCTGGGACGTCGTCAAGCAGGTGCTGGGCGTGCTGTTCATCCTGGTGCTGGTGTTCGGCGTGTTGCGCCCGGTGCTCAACAACATTACTGGCGGCGGCAAGCAAGCTGCCACGGACAGCGACATGGAGCTGGGCGGCATGATCGGTCTGGATGGCGAACTGGCCAACGACCGCGTCAGTCTGGGTGGCCCGACAAGCATTCTGTTGCCAAGCCCGAACGAGGGTTACGAGGCGCAGCTCAACGCAATCAAAGGCCTGGTGGCCGAAGACCCGGGCCGCGTGGCCCAGGTCGTGAAAGAGTGGATCAACGCCGATGAGTGACAATCGAGCCATTACCGCCAAGCTCAGCCGCGTCGACAAGGCAGCGATCCTGCTGCTGTCGCTTGGTGAGACCGATGCTGCGCAAGTGCTGCGACACATGGGCCCGAAAGAAGTGCAGCGGGTCGGTGTGGCCATGGCGCAGATGGGCAACGTGCACCGTGAGCAGGTCGAGCAGGTAATGAGCGAGTTCGTCGAGATCGTCGGCGACCAGACCAGCCTGGGCGTGGGCTCCGATGGCTATATCCGCAAGATGCTCAATCAGGCCTTGGGCGAAGACAAGGCCAACGGCCTGATCGACCGCATCCTGCTCGGTGGCAACACCAGCGGCCTGGACAGCCTCAAGTGGATGGAACCGCGCGCGGTGGCCGACGTGATCCGCTACGAGCACCCGCAGATCCAGGCCATCGTGGTCGCCTACCTCGACCCCGACCAGGCCGGTGAAGTGCTGAGCAACTTCGACCACAAGGTACGTCTGGACATCATCCTGCGCGTGTCGTCGCTCAATACCGTGCAGCCGGCGGCGCTCAAGGAGCTGAACCAGATTCTCGAGAAGCAGTTCTCGGGCAATTCCAATGCCGCGCGCACCACCCTGGGTGGCATCAAGCGCGCCGCCGATATCATGAACTTCCTCGACAGTTCCGTGGAAGGCGCACTGATGGATTCGATCCGCGAGGTCGACAACGACCTGTCGGAGCAGATCGAGGACTTGATGTTCGTCTTCAACAACCTGGCCGATGTCGACGACCGCGGTATCCAGGCGCTGCTGCGCGAGGTGTCCTCCGACGTGCTGGTGGTGTCGCTCAAGGGCGCCGACGAGCGGGTCAAGGACAAGATCTTCAAGAACATGTCCAAGCGTGCCTCGGAACTGCTGCGCGACGACCTGGAAGCCAAGGGCCCGGTGCGCGTCAGCGACGTGGAAACCGCGCAGAAGGAAATCCTCACCATCGCCCGCCGCATGGCCGAGGCCGGCGAGATCGTGCTCGGTGGCAAGGGTGCCGAGGAAATGATCTGAGTCATCGGGCAATGCGCCCTCCTGTGAGAGCGGGCTTGCCCGCGAAGCAGGCGCCGCAGTGAATGGCACCGGCTTTGCCGGTGTTCGCGGGGCAAGCCCGCTCCCACAAAGACTGCATTGGTCGTTGTTGAGTACCTGAGAACATGCCCACTAAAGAATCCCACCCCAGTGACCTGATCCGCGCCCGCGACCTCGTGGGCGTCGACGTGTGGGCATTGCCCAGCTTCGACCCCGAGCCGGAACCTGTGCCTGAGCCGGAACCTGAAGTCGTCGAGGAAGAAGTCGAAGAGGTGCCGCTGGAGGAAGTCCAGCCGCTGACCCTCGAAGAGCTCGAGGCGATCCGCGAAGAAGCCTACAACGAAGGTTTTGCCACCGGCGAGCGCGAGGGCTTTCACAGCACCCAGCTCAAGGTGCGCCAGGAGGCCGAGGTGGCGCTCGCAGCCAAACTGGCCAGCCTGGAGCAGCTGATGGGGCATTTGCTCGAGCCGATTGCCGAGCAGGACACCCAGATCGAAAAGACCCTGGTGCACCTGGTTTCGCACATGGCCCGTCAGGTCATCGGCCGCGAGCTGCGTAGTGATTCCAGCCAGATCACCCAGGTCCTGCGCGAAGCCCTGAAACTGCTGCCCATGGGCGCCGACAATATCCGCATTCACCTCAACCCCCAGGACTTCGAACTGGCCAAGGCCCTGCGCGAGCGCCACGAAGAGCAGTGGAAGCTGCTCGAAGATGAGGCGCTGTTGCCCGGTGGTTGCCGTATCGAGACCTTGCACAGCCGCATCGACGCGACCATGGAAACCCGCATCGAGAAGGCTGTCGCCCAGCTGTTCGATCAGTTGCACGACCAGGCCCTGCACCCGGCGGCGCCGGACATCGCGGTCGAGCTGGACGGCAACGATGCGCCTTGACCGCACCAGTTTCGGCAAGCGCCTGGGCGGCTACGCCGAGGCGATCGAGCTGCCCGTGCAGCCGGTGGTCGAAGGTCGGCTGCTGCGCATGGTCGGCCTCACCCTCGAAGCCGAGGGCCTGCGCGCTGCGGTAGGCGGGCGCTGCCTGGTGATCAACGATGACAGTTACCACCCGGTGCAGGTCGAGGCCGAGGTCATGGGCTTTTCCGGGAACAAGGTGTTTCTCATGCCGGTCGGCAGCATCGCCGGCATCGCCCCCGGCGCGCGGGTGGTGCCGCTGGATGACAGCGGTCGCTTGCCCATGGGCATGAGCATGCTCGGCCGGGTGCTCGATGGCGCCGGTCGCGCCCTCGACGGCAAGGGCGGCATGAAGGCCGAAGACTGGGTGCCGATGGATGGCCCGATCATCAACCCGCTGAACCGCGACCCGATCAGCCAGCCCTTGGACGTGGGTATCCGCAGCATCAACGGCCTTTTGACCGTCGGGCGTGGCCAGCGTCTGGGCCTGTTCGCCGGTACCGGTGTGGGTAAATCGGTGCTGCTGGGCATGATGACCCGCTTTACCGAGGCCGAGATTATCGTGGTCGGGCTGATTGGCGAGCGGGGTCGGGAGGTCAAGGAGTTCATCGAGCACATCCTGGGCGAAGAAGGCCTCAAGCGCTCGGTGGTGGTCGCATCCCCGGCCGACGATGCGCCGCTGATGCGCCTGCGTGCGGCCATGTATTGCACGCGTATCGCCGAGTACTTCCGCGACAAGGGCAAGAACGTGCTGTTGTTGATGGACTCGCTGACACGCTTTGCCCAGGCCCAGCGTGAAATTGCCCTGGCCATCGGTGAGCCGCCGGCCACCCGTGGCTATCCACCGTCGGTGTTCGCCAAGCTGCCGAAGCTGGTGGAGCGCGCCGGCAACGGCGAGCCAGGGGGTGGTTCGATCACGGCGTTCTACACCGTGCTGTCCGAAGGCGACGACCAGCAGGACCCGATCGCCGACTCGGCACGCGGCGTGCTCGACGGTCACTTCGTGCTGTCCCGGCGCCTGGCCGAAGAAGGCCATTACCCGGCCATCGACATCGAGGCCTCGATCAGCCGGGTCATGCCCCAGGTGGTCGATGCCGACCACCTGCGCCAGGCGCAGAAGTTCAAGCAGCTGTGGTCGCGCCTGTCGCAAAGCCGCGACCTGATCAGCGTCGGTGCCTATGTCGCCGGCGGTGACCCGGAAACCGACCTGGCCATTGCCCTGCAGCCCAAGCTGGTGGATTTCCTGCGCCAGGGGTTGGACGAGAATGTCGGCATGGGCCAGAGTCGCCAGCAGTTGGGGGCGATCTTCGTGCCCCCCGGCAATGGTCGATAGGCCATGAGCATGCCCAGCCGTGCCGCGCGCCTGGCGCCGGTGGTGAACATGGCCGAGGAAGCCGAGCGCAAGGCCGCGCAGCGCGTGGGGCATTTCCAGCAGCAGGTGGCCCAGGCCCAGGCCAAGCTGAGCGAGCTGGAGTCGTTTCGCGAAGGTTACCAGGCGCAATGGATCGACCGTGGCGGGCAGGGGGTCAATGGCAGCTGGCTGGTCAACTACCAGCGCTTCCTCGGCCAGCTGGAGACGGCCATGACCCAGCAGCGGCAGAGCCTGACCTGGCACCAGAACAATTTGAAGAATGCCCGTGGCACCTGGCAGCAGGCCTATGCCAGGGTCGAGGGGCTGCGCAAGCTGGTGCAGCGGTACATGGACGAGGCGCGGCGGGCTGAAGACAAGCGCGAGCAGCGCTTGCTGGATGAACTGTCCCAGCGGTTGCCCAGGCAGGGGCATCTGTAGCCTGCACGGGCCCTATCGCCGGCAAGCCGGCTCCCACAGGAGATCGGCATTGTTTCCTGTGGGAGCCGGCTTGCCGGCGATAGGGCCCGAGCAGACAAACCGGTTTGCCAGTCCAGTCACCGCCTGCTAAACCTTGAACAGTTGCATCCGCCATCATCGAAGGAATCGCTAGCATGGCAGTCGAGACTGATTTTTCGCAGGACGGGAAAAAACTCACGATCAAGATCAAGGGGCGTTTCGATTTCGGCAAGCATCAGGAGTTTCGCGATGCCTACGAGCGCCAGCCCAAGCGGCCCGACTCGGTGGTCGTCGACCTTAAGGACACCACCTACCTGGACAGCTCCGCGCTCGGCATGCTGCTGTTGCTGCGCGATCACGCGGGCGGCGACGACTCGGATGTGCGTGTGGTACATGCCAGCTCCGACGTGCGCAAGATCCTGGCGATTTCCAATTTCGAAAAGCTGTTCGACATCAGTTGACTGCCCAGATGCCGGCCGAACGGATGTTGACCGTGCTGGTGGCCGAAGACAGCGCCACCGATCGCCTGTTGCTGGCGCAGATCGTCCGCCGTCAGGGGCACGAGGTGTTCACCGCCGAGAACGGTGAGCAGGCCGTGGCGCTGTTTGCCGAAAAGCGCCCGCAACTGGTGCTGCTCGATGCCCTGATGCCGGTGATGGACGGTTTCGAAGCGGCGCGACAGATCAAGGCACTGGCCGGCGAGGCGCTGGTGCCGATCATCTTCCTGACCTCGCTGAACGAGGAGGGTGCCCTGGTGCGCTGCCTGGAGGCCGGAGGCGACGACTTCATGGCCAAGCCCTACAGTGCGGTGATCCTCGGCGCCAAGATCCGCGCCATGGACCGCCTGCGCCGTTTGCAGGCGACCGTGCTCGAGCAGCGCGACGAGATTACCCGGCATCACCATCACTTGCTCAACGAGCAGCGGGTGGCCAAGGCGGTGTTCGACAAGGTCGCCCATTCTGGTTGCATCACGGCGCCGAACATCCGCTACCTGCAGTCGCCCTACGCATTGTTCAACGGCGACCTGCTGCTGGCGGCGTTCACGCCGTCGGGCGACATGCATGTGCTGCTCGGCGATTTCACCGGGCATGGCTTGCCCGCAGCCGTCGGCGCCATGCCCCTGGCCGAAGTGTTCTACGGCATGACCGCCAAGGGTTATGGCCTGGCGCAGATGCTGCGCGAGATGAACGCCAAGCTCAAACGCATCCTGCCGGTCGACATGTTCTGCTGCGCGCTGCTGCTCAACCTGAACATGCAGCGCGGCACGGTGGAGGTGTGGAATGGTGGTATGCCGGACGGCTACTTGCTGTCGACCTCGGGCCAGGTGCTCTCGCCCCTGGCCTCGCGCCACTTGCCGCTGGGTGTCCTCGGCGCCGAGCGTTTCGACGACAGTACCGAGGTGTTGCCGCTGGCGGCGGGAGAGCGGCTGTTGCTGCTGTCCGATGGCGTGGTCGATACGGCCGACGAGCAAGAGCGGCTGTTCGGCGTCGAACGCTTGCAGGACGTGCTGACGGCCAACCGCGACCCGGCGCAGTTGTTCGGTGAGGTAATGCAGGCCCTGGAGCGTTTTGGCGGGCGCCCGCGGGATGACATCAGCTTGTGTGATATCCGCATGTTTGCGCCCGAAGAGCGGGTTCCGGCACCGACCCTCTACTCCGACAGCGGACGCTCCAGTGCGCTGGATTGGTCGCTGGGCTATGAATTGCGCGGTGAAAGCCTCAAGCGTTTCAACCCGGTGCCTTACCTGGTGCAGTTGCTGCAGGAGATCCATGGCTTGCGGTCGCTGACCGGCGCCTTGCACAGCGTGCTCAGCGAGCTGTATTCCAATGCCCTGGAGCATGGGGTGCTGGGCCTGGATTCCTGGATCAAGCGTGATGTGCAGGGCTTTGCCCATTACTATCAGGAGCGCGCCCGGCGGCTGGGTGAATTGGTCGATGGCTTCGTGCGTATCGACCTGAAAGTTGAACCGCTGGCTGCTGGCGGGCGTCTGACGATCGAGGTCCGCGACAGTGGCGCGGGCTTCGATGTGCACAAGGTGCTCTCGCGCCCCCCGGAGGATCAGGGTCTGAGCGGTCGCGGTCTGAGTCTGGTGCAGCGGCTTGGCAGCAGTGCGCAATGGTGTGAGGGCGGGCGTTGTGCACAGGTGCAGTTCGAATGGTGAGCCGCATGAAGGCTCGGGCATAATCCGGCTTGATCAAGGAGTGAACAAGTGACAGACATGCATATCGATCACAGCGTGCTCAGGGACCTGCAGGAGGTCATGGAGGAGGGTTATCTGCAATTGCTGGAAACCTTTCTCGAAGACTCCGAGCAGCGCCTGAGTCAGTTGCACGGTGCCAGGACCGCCAACGAGCTCGGTATGGCCGCGCACAGCTTCAAGGGCAGCAGCGGCAACATGGGCGCTGTCGGCCTGGCCCGGCTTTGCCAGCAACTGGAAGAGCGGATAAAGGAGCGGCCGCCCTACGGCATCGAGGAGCTGATTCACCGGATCGACCAGGAATACCTGGAGGTGCAGCGCTTCTACCGCAGCGAACGTGAACGGGTGTCTGCCAACTGATCGACAGGTTGGCGCGAGTCTTGCCTGTCTGTGCCAGGACGATATTCATGTTTCTGGCGCGGAGACCTTTCAATGCCTGTCGCACCCAATCCTTTGATGCAAGCCAACACCCTGAGCAAGCCGTCGAGCGCGGCTTCCGCGCGGGTGGACAAGCCGCTGCAGGCGGCGGGCGGGCAGGGCGGCGGCTTCGATCAGCTCATGGCCAGCCAGGGGCGCGACAAGCCGTCGATGCCCGACGACAAGATCAAGCCCAAGGACAAGCCAGACGCGCCTTCGGGCGGCAAAAAGGAGGCAGCCGACAAGCCGGCCGTTGCCGATGACGGCAACGAATTGCCTGCCGCCGATCAGGCGCAAGGCAGCAGCGACGCTGCGTCGAGCTCGGTAGATGCCAACCTGGTGGCGGGTCAGGTCACCGATGCGCAGCCGGGCGCACAATTGCTGCAGGCTCAGGCCCAGACGGTGTCGCCGGTGTTGCAGGCAGCGGCGCAGCAGGTTTTGCCCGAGACCGCCGCAGACGAAACCTTCGACCCCGATGCCGACCCGCTGGCCAATATGCCGACGCTGCGCCTGGCATTGGAGCAAAGCGCCCAGGCCAAAGGCACGACCTCGGCACATGCGGCCGATGCTTCGCAGCAGGCTGAGGACGGCCCGGTTACCGTCAATCCATTGGCGAACCTGATCGACAATGTCGAGGGCGAGGCCGGTCAGTCGCAGGCAGGTGACAAGGCCTTCGGTGCCTTGCTCGAAGAGGGCCTCAAAGACACCAAGGGCGCCGCTGGCGATACCCGCATCGATGATTTCGCCGACCGCCTTGCCAGTCTGACCCAGGCCGCCACGGCCAAGACCGCCAACGCCGTGCCGGTGACTGCCAGCCCCTTGCACCAGCCGCTGGCCATGAATCAGAACGCCTGGGCTGAAGGTTTGGTCAATCGGGTCATGTACCTGTCCAGCCAGAATCTCAAGTCGGCGGATATCCAGCTGGAACCGGCCGAGCTGGGGCGCCTGGACATTCGCGTCAACCTGGCGACGGACCAGTCGACCCAGGTCACCTTCATCAGCGGCCATGCTGGCGTGCGTGACGCGCTGGACAGCCAGGTGCACCGCCTGCGCGAACTGTTCGCCCAGCAGGGGCTGGCGCAGCCGGACGTCAACGTCGCCGACCAGTCGCGCGGGCAGCAGCAGCAGGCGCAGCAGGAGGCGGCGCAGTTGTCCGGGGTGGCGGCGCGGCGTGGGCAGGAAGGGGGCGGGGCGGAGCCAGGTGAGCTTGCCGATGCTTCCCGGCCGGTGGAGCGGCAGGTGGTCATTGGTGATAGTGCCGTCGACTTCTACGCCTGATTTTCTGTTGTAAGGACCGGCCTCTTCGCGGGTCAAGCCCGCTCCCACAGGTACACCACTGCATTTGAGGGCTGTACTGCACCTGCGGGAGCGGGCTTGTCCCGCGAAGAGGTCAGTGCAGACAAAAGCTAGAATCTGGCATAACACTTGCTCAAGCCACGTCATCCTTCTTTGAAACCCCGCTGGACGACGGATTATTGGCATGGCGAAGAGCGACGCAGTGAAAGACCCCGCCGCTAAAGGCAAACTCAAGCTGATCCTGCTGCTGGTGCTGGCCCTGCTGCTGGCAGTCGGCCTGTCGGTGGGCGCCACCTGGTTCATCATGCACAAGAGCGACGCAGCCCCGGCTGCCGACCCGGCGGCGGCCAACGTCAAGCCGGCAGCGCTCTACGAGCCCCTGACCCCCGCCTTCGTGGTCAACTTCAACCAGAACGGCCGCCAGCGCTACATGCAGGTGAGCATCACCCTGCAAGGCCGCAGCCAGGCCGACCTGGACGCCCTCAAGGTGCACATGCCGGTGATCCGCAACAACCTGGTGATGATGTTCTCCGGGCAGGGCTTCGACACCCTGGCCGGCAGCCCGGTGGGGCAGGAGATGCTGCGTCAGAAAGCCACCGCGGTGGTGCAGGAAGTAGCGCAGAAAGAAGTCGGCAAGCCGGTGGTCGACCAGTTGCTGTTCACCAATTTCGTATTGCAGTAGGAGTCCGCCATGGCCGTACAGGACCTGCTGTCCCAGGATGAGATCGACGCCCTGTTGCACGGCGTCGACGATGGGCTGGTACAGACCGAGAGCGCTGCCGAGCCCGGCAGCATCAAAAGCTACGACCTGACCAGCCAGGACCGTATCGTGCGGGGTCGCATGCCGACCCTGGAAATGATCAACGAGCGCTTCGCCCGCTACACCCGTATCAGCATGTTCAACCTGCTGCGCCGCTCGGCCGACGTGGCGGTTGGCGGCGTGCAGGTGATGAAGTTCGGCGAGTACGTGCATTCGCTGTACGTGCCGACCAGCCTCAACCTGGTCAAGATCAAGCCGCTGCGCGGCACCTCGCTGTTCATCCTCGACGCCAAGCTGGTGTTCAAGCTGGTGGACAACTTCTTCGGCGGAGACGGCCGTCACGCCAAGATCGAAGGCCGTGAATTCACCCCGACCGAGCTGCGCGTGGTGCGCATGGTGCTGGACCAGTGCTTCGTCGACCTCAAGGAAGCCTGGCAGGCGATCATGCCGGTCAACTTCGAGTACATGAACTCGGAGGTCAACCCGGCCATGGCCAACATCGTCGG
>Ga0160463_100537_pt1 | contig 15859 bp, 9 predicted proteins | sample HID1975M_E6MG_FD_108276 | JGI IMG/M metagenome (GOLD analysis project Ga0160463, IMG submission 108276) | Enriched soil microbial communities from UW Madison campus, WI, USA - HID1975M_E6 MG | ecosystem: Environmental > Terrestrial > Soil > Unclassified | place: USA: Madison, Wisconsin | collected... | reverse complement strand
CTTTTACGAACTACGTTTGGACTAGATATAAATCTTTAATCTCTTTGTTTTTGCCACAATCCGAATTCTGGCAATTTGCAACTAGCTTTTATTTATTTTTAAATCCAAAACGGTAGACTTTTTCAAGCCACTTTTTCCTTTGTTCTTCATTAGAACCTTTAACAATTCCGATATAACTAACTTTTACAGGTTTTACACCACAGAATTCTAAAGTTGATTTCTTCAATTGATTAACGCTTGGTCTTCCAAAAAATAATCTGTAATACCAACTCGGCTGATCTAAAGTGGTAATAATATGTGCCGTTTTTCCTTTTAGCAATTTATCCCACCAAACTGAATTTTCGCGGTATTGAAACGCCATTCCAGGTAAAAACAAACGATCAATAAATCCTTTAGTAATTGCAGGAAGTCCGCCCCACCAAACGGGATGAATCCAAACCAAATGTTCTGCATTTTGAATTTTCTGCCAAGAATCTAGAAGATCTGGTTCTAATTCTGTTCGTTTTTGATAACCGAATTGAAGATTTGGATTGAATTTTAGATTGCCAATTACGATAGTTTCTACTTGAGCATTAGAAGCTAAAGCGCCATTTTTATACGATTCTGCAATTCCGAAATTAAAACTTTCGGGATTTGGATGCCCGTTTATAATCAGTATTTTTTTCATATCAATGTTTTTTCAAAAATACTTTTAGTATATTTTATTTTACTAGACAAATGTCCTGAAAAAATTGCTTCGATTTATTTCTCCCGCAGATTTTGCAGATTAAACAGATTCTTTCTTCTCAATTAGCAAGTTGAAAAATAAATTTGCCTAAATCATTTTACCTCAATTTGCTATCTTATTTTTTTGCATCTATTTTTAAACATAGCCCGTGGTTTCAACCACGGGAACACAATCAAAACATAATCTGCATTCCCGTGGTTGAAACCACGGGCTATATCTGAATATTATTATTTAATTCTCAGTTCCAATCTGAAATCAATGATATTGGAAACAAAAAAATCAAACCATTGTTTTTCTAATTCGGCTTAAATGTCTTGGTGTAATTCCTAAGTAAGAAGCTAAATATTGCAATGGAATTAACTGTATGTATTTTTGATGGTTTTGATACAATTCTTTGTAACGTTCTGCACCAGATAATTTCTGAAAAGAAACCATTCTTTTATGCAGATTTACAAATTCTAATTCGGTTAATTTTCTGCCTGTTTCTTGCCAATTAAAACCCGATTTATATAGTTTTTCTAAAGCTTTTCGATCCAGAATCTGCAATTCTGTATCGGTTAAAGCTTGAATATTTTCTTCTGCTTTTTCTTCTGTAATAAAACTAGCGAAAGATGCCATAAATTCATTTTCGAAAGCAAAACAATTGGTGATTTCGTCACCTTTATGATTAACAAAAAAGGAACGAAGAATTCCTTTTTTTATAAAAACAATTTCATTGCAAACTTGATTTTCAGTCAATAACGATTCTCCTTTTTTCAAGGTTCGAAATGTAATTAAATCATCTAAAAGATTTAATTCGTCAGCAGAAAAATCTTGAATGGACTGAAAAATTGATTTCATTATTATTTTTTCTGCCACGAATTTTCACAAATTATTTTTTTTTACTCTGCAAATAAAATTTGTAAAAATTCGTGTAATTCGTGGCTAAATTTTTAAATTTTACCGTAATACATTGCTTTTACGATACCGTCAGAAAGTCCGATTTTTGGAACATAAATCTGGCGCGCACCGCTCCATTTCATTGCGTTTAAATAAATACGCGTTGCATGTATAATTACGTCGGCACGGTCAGAGTTTAAGCCTAATTCGGCAATTCTTTGTTCGTAAGTCAATGAATTTAAAAAGGCATATTGCGAATTGATATAAATGTATGAAAGCGGTTTTTCTTGCTGTTTTCCAGACATTTTAAACAATTTATTGATATTTCCACCAGATCCGATTAAAGTAACTTCTTCATAATCTGCAGTGTTGGTTTTAATCCATTTTTCGATTTCATCCCAAACCACATCGTGAACCATATTGTTTAATAAACGTACAGTTCCTGCTTTGAAAGATCTAGAAGTTATCATTTTTCCGGAAGAGAAAAGTGTAAACTCGGTACTTCCACCTCCAACATCTACAAAAAGATAGGTTTCATCAGACTTAATTAAATGGTGTAAATCTGTAGAAGCGATAATTGCCGCTTCTTTTTTACCATCTATAATTTCAATTTTAATGTCGGCTTTTTTCTTAATCAAAGCCACAACTTCTTTTGCATTATAAGCTTCGCGCATTGCAGAAGTTGCAAATGCCATATAACGCTCTACTTTATGTACTTTCATCAAAAGATTGAATGCTTTCATGGCATCAACCATTCGATCGATATTTTCCTGTGAAATTTCTCCAACGGTAAAGGCATCTTGCCCTAAACGAATTGGCACACGAACAAGGGAACTTTTGTTAAACTGCGGCTCTTTTCCTTCTTGTTCTACAACATTCGATATCAGCAGCCTCATGGCATTTGAACCGATATCTATTGCTGCAAACTTCCTAATATTAATCATGCTCACTATATGATTTGAAATTGGTTTTATTATTAATTTATTTTTTGAGGAACCTCTTCTAGTATTGCTACTTTATTTTGGTAATACTTATAGGTTTCAAATTGTGCTCTAAATGGGGCATGATGGTTTTTCGGCTTATATTTATTATCCAATTTATAGGAATGATATCTTACTTTTACATTTCCTTTCCAAGCAATGTTGAAATTATCTATTAATTCTTTTTTAATTTCAAGATCATAAATTGGGCAAGTTACCTCAACTCTTCCGTCTAGATTTCTTGTCATAAAATCGGCAGAAGAAATGTAGACTTCTGTTAAACCGGCATTTCCAAATATATAAACTCTTGTATGTTCTAAATAATTGTCTACAATACTTATGGCTTCAATATTTTCGCTCATTCCTGGAATTCCTGGAATTAAAGAACAAATTCCGCGAACTTGAAGCTGAATTTTTACTCCAGCGTTACTTGCTTCGTATAATTTATCGATCATTTTAAAGTCAGATAAACTATTCATTTTAAGTTTTATGTGTGTTTTTCTTCCCGCTAAGGCATGAAGAATTTCGCGATCAATAAGTTTAATGAATTTAGTTCTTGTATAATGAGGCGAAACAATTAAATGCTTGTATCTGTGTACTCTGTAATTGATATCAAAAAACTCAAATATTTTCGAAGTGTCTTTCAAAATTCCCTGATGGCAAGTTAGCAGCGTTACATCGGTATAAATTTTTGCCGTTGATTCGTTAAAGTTTCCGGTAGAAATAAATCCATAACGGCGATTTTTACCTTCTTCCATTCTTTCAATAACACAAATTTTACTGTGCACTTTAAGACCTTTAATTCCAAAAATAAGTTCGATTCCTTCGGTCTGCATTTGTTCTGCATACGAAATATTCGAAGCTTCATCAAAACGTGCTTGAAGTTCGATTTGAACTACAACTCTTTTACCGTTTTTAGCGGCATTGATCAACGAGCTGATTACTTGCGAATTCTTTGCTAAACGATACAATGTAATTTTGATACTTGTAACTTTTGGATCTAAAGCTGCTTCGCGCAAAAACTTCGTCAAATAAGAAAAAGATTGGTATGGTGCGTGTACTAAATAATCTTTTTTACTGATTTTTTCTAAAATACTTCCTTCCAAACTTAAGCCAGGAACAGGCAACGGTTCATTTGGTTTGTAAAGCAAATCGTAACGTCCTAGATTTGGGAAACTCATATAATCACGACGATTATGGTATCTTCCGCCAGGAATTATACTATCTGTTTCTACAATTTTCATTTTATCTAAAAAGAAATGAAGCGTATCATCTTCAATTAAACTATCATAAATAAAACGAACAGGTTCACCAATTCGACGATCTTTTACAGAAGTGGCGATTTTTTCGAGCATACTTTTACTCAAATCACTATCTATATCCAACTGTGCATCACGAGTAATTTTAATCATATGCGCAGAAACGCTCTTATAATCAAATATATTGAAGATGTTTTTCAGTTTAAAACGGATCACATCATCAATCAAAATCACATATTGTTTTTCGTCTTCAGAAGGAAGAACAACAAATCGATTTATGTTTTTCGGAATTTCGATTAAAGCGTAACGAACTTCGTCATTTTTTAATTCTAAACGAACTGCCAAATATCCTAAAGTGTCTTTTAGAATTGGAAAAACCGCCAAATCATTCAAAATGATGGTTACCAATTCTGGACTTAACTTCTGATTATAAAAATCTTTTAAAAAACATTCTTGCTTTGGCGTAATCTGTTTTTCGTTTATTATAAAGATATTTTCGGCTTCTAGTTCTGTTTCGATATTTCCTAGAATACGTAAACTTTCAGATTGCTGTTGAATTACAATGTCTGTAATATCTTTAATTAATTGATGAGCAGAAATTCCGCCTAAATATTTTTCTCCAGAAATACCAGATAGACTTAATCTTCTAATTGCGGCATATCGAACCCTAAAAAATTCGTCTAAATTGTTTGAAAAAATTCCAACAAAACGCAATCTGTCTAAAAGCGGAACCGTATTATCTGCGGCTTCCTGAAGTACTCTTGCATTAAACGCTAACCAGCTTTTTTCTCTATCGATATATTTCTGTTCGTACACTGTTATGATTTTAAATCTTTGGGGAATATAGTTTTATGTGTTTTGCCTTTATTTATTGTATCCCAGCTTTCAGCATCAAATTGTAAGGATACAAAGCCCGAAGTTGGAACATTATCAATAAAAACATCTCCAAATTTATTAACAAAATTTGTAATAGCCTCGTTATGTCCGAAAAGAATAACGCTTTCTAAACTATTATCACATGATTTGATAACTTTTTCGAGTTGTTTCTCATCAAAAGTATATAAATCGTCTTTAAAAACGATGCTTTCTATTGGGTAAGAAATATTTTGAGCAAAGATTAAAGCAGTTTCTGATGCTCTTGCAGCGGTACTGCTCCAAATTATATACGTTTTTGGAAGATACTTAGAAATATGTAATGAAACGTCATGCGCATCTAAAATTCCTCTTTTCATTAATGGGCGATCGAAATCTTTCAACGGTGCTTCCCAACTTGATTTAGCATGGCGTATTAAAATGAGATTTTTCATAAGCTGTAAAATTTAAAAACCTGATTTGGAGATTAATTTTTTATTTAAGTTCTAATTTACAAAAGAAATCTTAAACCTTTTCCATTTTTTATTTCCCTTAACATTAAAATGAAATTTTAACAAGAATGTAATCTTAATAATATAGTAATCTTTAAAAGAAATGAATTCTAAAAAAAGTACAATTAGTGTATTTTGTCTAGAAAATAAGTACTTAGTCGAGATTATCTAAATTTGCAAAAAATTAACCAAATATCTGATTATTAGATATTTATAATATTTAAAAACTTCCAATTTTAGCTAAAAAAGCAAAAAAAACGCGTTGCATTTTTTGCATTTTTATGTTAAAAAATATTCTTTTTATCGCTTTTTTTTGTAGAAAAAATACATTTCAACGAGTTTTTAGGTTAGTTGCAGATAAAAAAATTCAATTAGAAAAACTCTAATATAACTTTGAATCTGTTAAAATTTCATAAATACTTTTAAACAAAATCATAAGTTATGAAAACTAAATCTACTCTTGAAAAAGCAGTAAAATTTGTTACTAATTGTAAGTTTATTTTTTTCTCAAAGAGAAACATCTTTCAAAAAAATATTTTTTTCATACTGTTTTTTTTGACAACAACTTTTTCATTTGCTCAAACTGAAAATGTGGATTCGTACTTAACAAGCTTGAAAAATTCTGGACAAGATTCTAAGCTTAGCCATCTCAAACATCTTCTGTATGATATACAATCTGCAATATATTCTTCTTCTACAGGAATAAAAGTTTATGGTGAAAAACCGACCGCTTTATTCGCAGATATTAATTCGCTTAACAACCTTAACAGTGCGGTTTCATTAAAAAGCGATATCGAAATTGTAACGATTAAAATTGAAAATTCTACAGATTTAAACAAGTCAATTGATCTTAATTCTTTCTCTGGCTTTGAAAAATTAAAATACGTTTTCATTATTTCAAAAATTGAAACAAACCCAGCTTTAATCAATAATTTGATTAAAAATGATACTTCAAAATATGTTCTACTTTATAAAATCTCGATAGGCGGATAATTTAAAAAGCTATTACTATGAAAAAATTCTACTATCCCTATTTAACCGTTTTTTATATCTTTTTAATGCTTTTAATGAGCATTAATGAATTACAAGCCCAAGTAATTGTACCGTTTAAAGAACGAACTTCTACATATTCTCCTACTAGAACGATTTATAAAATCAAAGGAGATTTTACGATGATTGGAAATATCAATCTAACTACACAGAATTATGATCGTTGGGAAACTAATGGTCCTTTTCCGATGGTATACATTGATAAGGATAATGATAACCAAACAGTTAATTCTTCTTCTGCAACTTTAGATTTATTGAATGATCATGGTGCCAAATTAACAAACTGTTACAATATTGTTTACGCTGGATTGTACTGGACTGGAAGAATTGACGATGCAACTAATAGCCCAAGTACTTTTACTGTAAATAAAAACGGTAACGTTACAAATCTGGATAAAAGAAAAATCTTGTTTAAAGGTCCAAATAATGGCAATTACGATGAATTTACAGCAACGGATATCTATTTCCCAACTAATTCTGAAAACAATATTTTTACTGCCTACACAGAAGTTACAGATTATGTAAAAGCAAATGGAGTTGGTGAATATTTTGCCGCAAACATTGCTGCAACAGAAGGTGCTGACGGTGGCGCGATAGGAAAATATGCTGGATGGGGATTAATTGTGGTTTATGAAAATTCAGACATGAAAAATAGGGATATTACTGTTTTTGATGGTCATGCATTTGTACAAAATAACATTACTGCCGATCACTCTTTTTCTGTATCTGGATTTAACGCTATAGCATCTGGACCAGTTGATGTCAAACTTGGAATTATGGCCGGTGAAGGTGATATTAATTATAATGGCGATTATTTTAAAATTCAGAAATTGAATACTAATGATTATTTAAGTTTAAGCCATTCTGAAAATTCACCAGATAATTTCTTTAACTCTTCAATCAATACTGGAGGAAATTATAGAAATCCAAATTTTGAAAATAATTCAGGAATGGATATCAGTATGTTTAAACTTCCGAATGAAAATAAAGACATCATTGGAAACAATCAGACTTCTACCACATTCAGATATGGATCTACTGTAGACACTTATGTAATCTTTTCTATTGTCATGGCAGTTGATGCATATGTTCCAGAAATTGAAGGTATAATTAGTGCCACCTCTATTAACGGAAGTCCTGCTGGAGCTGGTCCATACACAGTTTTACCTGGTCAGGAGCTTGGTTATAAAGTTCAAATACAAAATAGAGGAACAGAGGCTATCCAAAATAGCAAACTTGTTATTCCAATTCCTTACAATGCTACATATATTCCTGGAAGTTTAGCAAAAACAATAAATTTTACTCCTGCTCCTACTCCAAATTCATTGACATATGAACCAACAATTGGTGCAAATGGCTCTATTGTTTGGGATTTAGGAACGTTGCCATTACCAACTGATCCGAATACAGTTTTGGGAGAAGTAACATTCACATTAAAATCAACTGAGAATTGTGCTTTGCTAAAAAATTCTAACTGTAGCAATGTGATTCAGGTAAATGGAAAATTAAGTGGAAAAGGTGTTAATTCTTCAGTTACTGTAACTGATCATTCTTTGATATTAGGCTACACACCATCTGGAAGCTGTACGGGATCTCCAATAGCTGCACCACTTCAAACAACAATAGATTCAGCAAATTATACTAATGCAAATTGCCAAGCGACTCCGCCAATAATTGCATTTACATTTTGCAACAGCGCATCATCAATTCCTGTTACAGATGTTACAGGATCTTTTCCTACAGGATCAACGTTTTACAATGCGTATCCAGTAGTTGCAGGAACAACAGCTCAATATACCATCAACAATCCGTTTCCTGCTACGGTTGGAACATCAACTTATTATGCTATTCCTCCTGGAGCGTCTAGCGGATGTTATTTTCAATTTACAATTACTATTGAAAGCATTACAACCACACCAACGGTTACTAGTCCAATAAATTATTGTATTGGTGATACACCAGTAGCATTAACTGCTGTACCTACCAAACCAGAATATACATTATACTATTATGAAACCTTGACTTCAACAGGTCAGCAATCATTAACACCTTCTACAACTGTAGCTGGACAATACACTTATTATGTTGCCGAAGGAAAAACAAATGCTTGTATTGGTCCAAAAAAAGAAATAATAATTAATGTAAATGAAAAACCAACAGTTTCTATAACTAATCCTCTTCCAATTTGTTCTCCTGCTACTTCATTAGATTTAACGGCTGCAAATATCACAGCTGGGAGCTCATCAGGATTAACATACACGTATTGGACAGATGCTACGGCAACAACTCCATATGTCAACTTTGCTGAAGCTGTTCCTGGAACTTATTACATAAAAGGAACTAATTCTTCTAATTGCTTTGATATAAAACCAGTTGTAGTTACAAAAAGTACTGTTTCGATAACAGAATTAACTGCTTCGCATGTAGATGTAAAATGTTTCAATCAGGCAACAGGTTCTATTACTGTAGAAAATGCTTCTGGCGGAGTAGCTCCTTATACTTATTCATGGAAAAAAAATGGTGCTGTTTATGCAGGAACTTCACAAACTTTAACTGATCTTGAAACTGGCAGTTATGAAATTACTGCAACAGATAGCAATGGTTGTCAAGGAACTTTAGTTATTACAATTTCTCAACCTGCTGCAGGTTTGGCTTTAGGAATATCTTCTAAAACTGATGCTTCATGCTTTGCAACAAGTACTGGAACTTTAACTGCCGGTACTGTAACAAATGCCATTGGAACAGTAAAATATTCTTGGAAAAATGAAGCAAATACTGAAATTTCAACTTCTGCAAATGTTTCAGACGTGCCAGCGGGAACATACACATTAACCGTAACTGATGATTGTTCTTCGCAGTCTAATTCTGTTATAGTTGGTCAGCCAGCTGCGGCGCTAAGTGCTGTAAAATCTCAAACTAATGTTTCATGTGGCAACGGAACAAACGGTTCTGCAACAGTAACTGTTTCTGGAGGAACTCCTGCATATACTTATATTTGGAATACCAATCCGGTTCAAACTACTGCAACAGCAAATAATCTTATAGCTGGAAATTATAGCGTAAAAATTACGGATGCAAACGGATGTGAAATTAACGAGTCTTTTACAATTTTAGATGGAGATGCTATCAAACCAATCATAAATCCGTTACCACAAACAACAACAATTAATTGTCCAGCAGAACCTATTTTTGCACAAGCAACAGCAACAGATGATAGCGGAACTGTATCTTCATTAACATATATTGATGATATTGTTTCTGGAAATTGTGCTGGTTCTTATACAAAAACAAGAACTTGGACTGCACAAGATGCTTGCGGAAATATTTCGCTTCCTGTTTCTCAGACAATTATTGTGCAAGACAATACGGCGCCAACTTGGACAACTTTAGCAGGCTCTTTAAATAAAACTATAGAATGTAGTGATGCTGCCGCTTTAGCGAATGCTCAAGCTTTATTTCCAACTGCAACAGATTCTTGTGATGCAGACGTAACAAATATTGTAAAAGTAAGCGGTCAGTTTACAGCTTCTGCTGGATGCGGAAATGCAGGAACTTACACTAATACTTGGACCGTTAAAGATGAGTGCGGAAATACTTCTGATACTTTCACACAGATAATTATTATTCAAGATACGACTGCGCCAACTTGGACAACTTTAGCAGGATCTTTAGATAAAACTATAGAATGTAGTGATGCTGCCGCTTTAGCGAATGCTCAAGCTTTATTTCCAACTGCAACAGATTCTTGCGATGCAGACGTAACAAATATTGTAAAAGTAAGCGGTCAGTTTACAGCTTCTGCTGGATGCGGAAATGCAGGAACTTACACCAATACTTGGACCGTTAAAGATGAGTGCGGAAATACTTCTGATACTTTTACACAGATAATTACTATTCAAGATACGACTCCACCAACTTGGACAACTTTAGCAGGATCTTTAGATAAAACTATAGAATGTAGCGATGCTTCCGCTTTAGCGAATGCTCAGACTTTATTTCCAACTGCTACAGATTCTTGCAATGCAGATGTAACAAATATCGTAAAAGTTAGCGGTGCATTTACAGCTTCTGCAACATGTGCAAATGCTGGAACTTACACCAATACTTGGACTGTTAAAGATGATTGCGGAAATACTTCTAGCACTTTCACACAAATAATTACGATTCAGGATACAACTGCGCCATTATTTACAGGAAATCTTCCACAGAATATGACTGTTTCATGTGATGCTGTTCCCGAACCTGCGGAAATGACTGCATCTGATAATTGTAATGGAAGTTTACCAATAGTGTTTTCTGAAACAAAATCGGATGTTCAAAATGGATGCGCTTCAAATTACACTTTAACGCGTACTTGGAAAACTAGTGATTGTGGAGGAAACACAGTTTCTTATACTCAAATAATTACAGTAAAAGACACAACTGCTCCAACTGGAACGGCACCTGCGAATGTAACTAATTTGGCAAGCATCGATTTAATTCCTGTGGGAAGTCCAGCGGATATTAAAGATGCGGCGGATAATTGCAGTCCAATCGTTAATATCACTGTAAAAGATGCAAATAGCGGATGTGACGGAAACGTAAACATCATAACCAGAACATATACATTAACAGATTGTGCTGGGAACAAAACTGAATTAATTCAAACCTTTACTATAAACTGTAAAAAAGCCATTATAGCAAATGATGATTCTGCTGGTCCGATTGCAGGTGTTAATCATACTACGACTAATGTTTTGAATGTTTTTTCAAATGACACTCTAGATGGTGCAGCGGCTACTCCATCGAATGTTATCTTAACTACAGTAACACCAAATCCGTTTTTGCAATTAAATCCGAATGGTTCAATTGATATATTGCCAAATGCACCGGTTGGAACATTAACTTTAGTTTATCAAATTTGTGAAGCAAACCAAACAATTAATTGTGATACTGCAACTGTAACAATTACTATTGAAGCTCCAAAAATGACGGTTACTGCAACTCCAATCTGTGTAAACGATGTTCCGTATATTGATTACGTGGTAACACCTTTAAACTTTACTCCTGTAAACGGTGTAAGCATTGTATGGGCTGACAGCAGTAATAATGCTATAACAACAATGAATAACTTGCCATTAACTGGACGTATTTTATGGCCAGGTGCTTTAGTAGACAACAATGGAAAAGGTATCGACTGGCCAGGATGGATTTTCGAAAACAACAAATGGGTTCAAGGTGCAGATGGTTTTGAAAAATTGCGTCCAACAGCTAATTTGATTGTAACATTAAACCCAACAGAAACTATTACGGTAAATTATCCTCCTTCTGATCCTTATTGTACATCTCGTCCTGCATTTGCCATTGTTGCAAATAACGACACAGCTGGTCCAATAAACGGAGTTTCTGGAGCAAATAATATAGTAAATGTTTTAACTAATGATACATTAAATGGTTCTGCAGTAAACATAAATGACGTAACATTAACGACAACTATTCCTGATCCAAAAGGAGCGTTAACTTTAAACTCCGATGGCTCAGTAAATGTTGCTCCGAATACACCTGAAGGAACGTATACATTAACATATCAAATTTGTGAAAAAGCTGATTTTGGAAATTGCGCAACCGCTGTCGTAACTGTAACAGTTATAACTCCAGCTGCGCCTCCAACTCCTGTTGTTGCAAATGATGATACTTACAGTAATATTGGATGTAACACTTTTGGAGTAGTAGGTAATGTTTTAAGCAATGATTTAAAAGGCATAACTCCTGTAACTTTAGAAATAGTAAACTTTACGCTTCTTAGTGATAATAATAGCAAAACTGATCCGAATATTACAATCAGTAATTCTGGAAATGTAACTGTTTCGAGTCTAACTCCTGCTGGAACTTATACTTACAGCTATAGAATCTGCGACAAATTAAGTTCTGAAAATTGTGATACCGCTATTGTTACCATTACAGTACTTCCAAATGGTACTACGCAATTTAGCAGTGAAGCTTGTACAGACGATTCATCTCTTCTGAATTTAACTAGTTTACTTCCTGAAGGAAGTCCAACTACTGGAACTTGGGTAGACAGAAGTAATTCAAACTCACTTCAAGGAAACATTTTTAATCCGTTTGGGTTGGCTTTAGGAAATTATGTTTTAGAATATTTAATCGCCGACGAAAAATGTCCAAGAAGTATCATTCTAAACATGGAAGTAAATGACGATTGTAAAGTTTTGGCTTGTGGTGAAGTATTCCCTCATAACGCTTTCTCTCCAAATGGTGACACATTTAATGACACATTCAAAATTGACTACATCGACGATTTAACTTGTTATCCAGAAAACACAGTCGAAATCTATAATCGTTGGGGTATTTTAGTTTTTGAAACCAAAAACTACAACAATACAACGAATGCATTTGATGGAATTTCAAGAGGAAGAACAACTGTTAAACAATCTGACGGATTACCTACTGGAACTTATTTTTATATCATTAACTATAAATCTCTAGATGGAAATAACAACCTTCAAGATAACAAGTTAAGCGGTTATTTATATTTATCAAAATAACATTCGACTCTAAACAAAACGTAAAATACTATTTTTCAGCACATTAATGAATTTTATGTAAAAAAATATGTATTTTTACATAAAATAACTATTTGATTTTCAATCCATTAAGAAATCAGTAGTAATATTAAAAATAATCCATTTACTATGAGAACAAAATTACTTTTTTTCGTCATTCTGTTAGTTACATATAGCGGTTACGCGCAGCAAGATGCTCAGTTTACGCAATATATGTACAATACAATTAACATAAATCCTGCTTATGCTGGTTCTCGTGGTGCATTAAGCATTTTTGCATTACACCGTGATCAATGGGTAGGATTAGATGGAGCTCCAAAGACAAATACAATATCTGTCAACACTCCAATAAACAACAGCAATGTTGGACTTGGCGTATCTTTAGTTAATGATAAAATTGGTCCCACTACCGAAAATCAATTTTCTGTGGATTTATCTTACACAATTCCAACTTCAGACACTTGGAAACTTTCATTTGGTATAAAAGGTACCGCAGATATTTTTAATCTTGACGTAACTAAATTAAGCCCAGAAACAGCTGGCGATCCTAAATTCCAAAATTTAGATAATGATTTTTCTCCAAATGTTGGTGCGGGTTTATACTGGCATTCTAGTAAAGCTTACATTGGGTTATCTGTACCAAACTTTATTCAGACCAATCGTTATGATGATAATGATGTAGCTATTTATAAAGATAAAATCAATTATTATTTAATGGCAGGTTATGTCTTTGATCTTTCTCAGGAAATAAAATTTAAACCTGCTGCTTTAACTAAAATGGTTGAGGGTGCACCTCTTCAGGTTGATGTATCAGCAAACTTTTTATTCTTCGAAAAACTAACTCTTGGGGTTGCCTACAGATGGGATGCAGCGGTAAGTGCAATGGCTGGATTTCAAATTACTGACGGCTTATATCTTGGATATGGCTACGACAACGAAACTACTAGACTGAGAAACTACAACTCTGGTTCGCATGAAATCTTCTTGCGTTTCGAACTTTTCAAATACAATAGCAAAATGACAACTCCTCGTTTCTTCTAAAAATTCGCACCATGAAAAACTATACACTACTTCTCTTAACCATTATCAGTGCTTTTTCATTTGGCAGTTATGCTCAAAAAGCGAAAATAGCTTCTGGAGACAAGAAATATGACAGTTATGCTTATGTAGATGCTATTAAAACGTATGAAAAAGTAGCGTCTAAAGGATACAAATCTGAAGACATGTTTAAAAAACTAGGAAACTCCTACTATTTTAATTCAGATTTTACAAATGCAGCAAAGTGGTATGGCGAATTGTTTGCAATGAATACTTCTATAGAACCTGAATATTACTACCGATATGCTCAATCTTTAAAATCTATTGGCGAAAACAACAAAGCCAATTCTTTTTTAGATCAATTTTACGCAAAATCAAAAAACGATGCTCGAGGTAAACTTTATAAAGATAATGCCAATTATCTAGATGAAATCAAAGCCAATTCAGGAAGATATAAAATTGAAGATGCCGGTATAAATAGTAAATATTCTGATTATGGATCTTTCGTCTATAACAACAAAATATATTTTGCTTCGGCTAGAGATACTGGAAATTTTACCAAACGCAAACACCAATGGACTGGAGAATATTTTACCAATATTTACAATGCTGATGTAGATTCTCAAAGTGGAAATGCGGGCAAAGTTAAAAAGTTCAAATCAGCAATTAACACCAAATTTCACGAAGCATCTCCTGTTTTTACACAAGATGGTAAAACAGTTTACTTTACAAGAAACAATTATATTAATGGGAAAAAAGGTAAAAATGAAAATAGAATTACTTTAATAAAAATTTACAAAGCAACTTTAAATCCTGATAATAAATGGGACAACATAGTTGAACTTCCTTTTAATAGCGATAATTATAGCAATGGACATCCTGCATTAAGTCCCGACGAAAAAACATTATATTTTTCTTCAGATATGCCAGGTTCTTTCGGTCAGTCCGATCTATATAAAGTTAGCATTAATGCAAATGGTGGATTTGGAACTCCTGAAAACCTTGGAAAAGAAATCAATACCGAAGGAAAAGAAACATATCCTTTTGTAACTAAAGAAAATGAAATTTATTTTTCATCTGACGGATATCCTGGACTTGGAGGTTTAGATGTTTTTGTGGCTAATATCGATAATGATGGAAAAATAAGCAATATTCAAAATGTCGGAGCAGATGTAAACTCTCCAAAAGACGATTTCGCGTATATTATTGATCCAGCTTCAAGAAGAGGTTATTTTACCTCAAATAAAGATGGCGGGCAAGGTTCTGATGATATTTATAAATTCTTAGAAACAAGAAAACTAAAATGCGAGCAACAGCTTGAAGGAATAATTACTGATGCCGAAACTGGAACTATTTTGCCAGACACTAAAGTAACTTTATTCGACGATCAGATGAACGTGAAAAACACAATAATTTCAGATGAATACGGAAAGTATGTTTTTCCTGTTGAATGTGGAAAAATCTATTTCGTAAGAGCCGAAAAACCTGAATACAATACTAAAGAAGTAAGTGTAACTATCTCTAAAACAAGTGGAAAAACTAGTCTGCCAATTGCATTAGAAAAATCAAGCTGTAAAGTTACCGTCGGCGATGATTTAGGTGTTTGTTTTGGTATTAAAATGATCTATTTTGATTTAGACAAATCTAATATTAGAACAGAAGCTGCTTTAGATTTAGAAAAAATATTAGTGGTTTTAAACGAAAATCCAACAATGAAATTAGATATTCGTTCGCACACAGACAGTAGAGCGACACACCAATACAACGCCGCTTTATCTGATAGAAGAGCAAAATCTACCATTAAATGGCTTATTAAAAACGGTATATCGCCAAATCGATTAACAGGAAAAGGCTATGGCGAAACACAACTGGTAAACAAATGTTCTGACGGTGTTAAATGTACCGAAGAAGAACATCAAGCAAATAGACGAAGTGAGTTTATTATAACTGCTTTGTAATTTTTAATTACTAACATAACCAACGGAAAAAGCTGTCTATCTAG
>Ga0160463_100530_pt1 | contig 16035 bp, 12 predicted proteins | sample HID1975M_E6MG_FD_108276 | JGI IMG/M metagenome (GOLD analysis project Ga0160463, IMG submission 108276) | Enriched soil microbial communities from UW Madison campus, WI, USA - HID1975M_E6 MG | ecosystem: Environmental > Terrestrial > Soil > Unclassified | place: USA: Madison, Wisconsin... | reverse complement strand
ACGGGCGTGGATTTGAAGTTGCTGGCGTAGAACGCCTCGACATTGGCCTTGGTAACCAGCTGCGGGCGCACGTAGAACTCGCGGTGCTCGTGGGGTTCCTTGGCCGGGTCGATGCGCCCGGTCTTGGCCGCGTGGCCGAGGGCCAGGCCCATGCTGCCGAGCCAGTATGGGTCCAGGCTGGTGGTAGCGATGTACTCGCCGGTGCGGATCGCCTCGACGGCCTGCTCGATGCCGTCGATGCCCACCACCGGGATCATCCCGGCCAGGCCTTCGCCGCGCAGCGCTTCCAGCGCGCCCATGCCCATGTCGTCGTTGGCGCACCAGATGCCCTTGATGTCGCTGTTGAAGCGGGTCAGCCAGGACTGCACGATGGGGAATGCCTTGTTCGCGCTCCAGTCGGCAGGCTGGAAGTCCAGCAGGGTGATGCCGGGGTACTTCTTCAGCGCGGCTTCCAGGCCGCTGCGCCGGCCGATGGCCGCCACGTTGCTGAGGATGCCGCCCAGGGCGACGATGCCACCGCTGCCGCCCATGGCTTCGAACAGCTCGGTGGCCACCGCCTCGCCCACGGCCTGGCCGTCTTCGGAGATGTGCGCCACCCAGTAGGGGCTGTAGTCCCAGGGGTGCATGTCGTCGGGCTTGTTCCACACGGTGGTGACGTACACCCCGGCCTTGACGCACTGCTCGATGATCGCGCGGGCATCGGCGGAGTCGTTGGGTTCGATGTTGAGGATCAGGTTGCCTTCGGTCTTGGCGATCAGCGCGCGGATATCGGCGATGCCCTTCTGGCTGTTGCCCTCGGTGACCAGCGGCGAGTACGGCAGGTTGAGGCTGGCCGCATAGGCCTGTCCGCCGCGGTTGTAGATCGCGTGGTAGGGGTTGGTCAGGGAGCGGAAGGAGTTGGAGAACGTCAGCGTGGTCTGCGCCCAGAGCATGCTGGGCATCATCGCCGCCACGGCACCGACACCGGCAAGGCCCGCTGCACCGACCAGCAGCTTGCGCCGGGTGATGTCCAGCGGGCGGGTGGAATCATTGTTGTTGTTCATCTGGCCTCCGGGTGCAAGGCACCGGGTGAGTACTGCCTGTTGTTTTTATGTAACCAACTAGTTATTTATAAATCTAACGCAGCGAGGATGCAATCACTAATGTTTGGCAGGGCTTGAAAGTGATCTGGAGCAGCAAGAGCCGCCATAAGACAGCAGTGCGGAAGTGGGCCTGTGGGAGCGGGCTTGTCCCGCGAACCAGGGCGAAGCCCTGGCCATACACTTTTGTCGTCTGGGCCTGCCCTTTCGCGGGACAAGCCCGCTCCCACAGGTGAGTCACACAGGCCCGCTCTGACAAAGCTCAGACTGCCTTGTGCAGCTCCCCACGCTCACTGCGCACCTGCACCTCGGAAGGCGCCAGGCTACGTCCCAGGATCAAGTCGGCCCCCTTCTCGGCAATCATGATCGACGGCGCATTGGTATTGGAACTGACCAACCGCGGCATCACCGAAGAGTCAACCACACGCAAGCGCTGCACGCCCCGCACACGCAACTGCGGATCGACCACGGCCATGGCGTCGATGCCCATCTTGCAGGTACCCACCGGGTGATAGCCGGTGCGCCCGCAACGCCGTGCGTAGTCTTCGTAGTCGGCCTGGGTGCGCACACTGTCGCCGGGGAAATGCTCGGCCTTGATGTAGCGGCTCAGGGACTGCTGGGCCATGATCTCGCGGCTGAGCTTGATGCCCTCGACCGACACGTGCAGGTCGTAGGGGTCGCTGATGTAGTTGGGGTCGATCAGCGGCGGCTGCAGCGGGTCGGCACTGCGCAGGCGCACGCTGCCGCGGCTGCGCGGGCGCAGGAAGTACGAGTTGAGGGTGCAGCCGGAGCCGGACGGCACCGGCGGGATGCCCGCCTCCACCCCGGCACCGGGCAGGAAGTGGAACTGCAGGTCCGGCACGCTGGCGCGCGAATCGCCGTACCAGAAGGCGCCCGCCTCGGCGATGTTGGAGGTGACCGGGCCCTTGTTGAACAGTTTGTACTCAAGCCCGGCCATCAGCATCATGTGCGGCTTGGCGTACTTGTCCAGGCTCTGCGAACCCTTGAGTTCGTAGACGATGTCGATGTCGAAGTGATCCTGCAGGTTCTGCCCGACCCCGGGCAGGTCCTGCTTGACCTCGATGCCCAGGCGGTTCAGTTCCTCGGCCGGGCCAACCCCCGAGAGCATGAGGATCTTCGGCGAACCGATGGCACCGGCCGCCAGCACCACTTCGCGCTCGGCAGCGACGAAGCGCACCTCCCGCGAACCGCTGCCCTGCACATACTCGACCCCGGTGGCCTGGCCGTTCTCCATGCGAATGCGCGTTACCAGGCAGTCGGTCTGGATGGTCAGGTTGGGCCGCTGGCGGGCCTTGCTCAGGTAGCCCTGGGCAGCGCTGCAACGGCGCCCGCCGCGCTGGGTGACCTGGTAGGCGCCACAGCCTTCCTGCCGCGCCCCGTTGAAGTCGGCGTTGTAGGGAATGCCCGCTTCCTGGGCCGAACGGATGAAGGCCTTGGTCACCTCGTTCACACTGATCAGGTCGGACACCCCCAGCGGGCCTTCGGTGCCGTGGTACTCGTTGGAGAGGCGCTCGTTGTCCTCGGCCTTGCGAAAATACGGCAGCACCTCGCGGAACGACCAGCCACGGCAGCCCTCCTCCTGCTCCCAGTCGTCGTAGTCCTTGGCATTGCCGCGGGTGTAGACCATGGCATTGATCGAGCCGCCGCCGCCCAGCACCCGCCCTTGCGGGTACAGCACCGAACGGTTGTTCATGGTGCCTTGGGCCACGGTGTCGAAGCCCCAGGTCAGCGGGCCGCCGGTCATCTTGAAGAAGCCCACCGGCATGTGGATGTAAGGGTTGGTATCGGCAGGTCCTGCTTCGAGCAGCAACACCCGCACCTCGGCCTGTTCGCTCAGGCGCGCCGCCAGCACACAACCGGCGGAACCCCCGCCGATAACGACATAATCGTACATTCTTGTTATCTCCGATCTTGTTGTACTGCTGTCGACGTTCAGGCGCTGACCCAAGGCGTACGGGCACCCAACTGCACGTGCACGGACTTGAGCTCAGTGTACTCCTCTACCCCATAGCGCCCGGCCTCGCGGCCGATGCCCGACTGCTTGAAGCCGCCGGACGGCAACTCCGGCCCGCCAGCGATGGTGGTATTGACCCAGACCCGGCCGGCCTTGATCTGCCGCGTGGCCTGCAGCGACGTTTCCAGGTTGCGGCTCCAGATGCTGGCCGCCAGCCCGAAGGGCGTGTCGTTGGCCAGCGCCACGGCCTGGTCGAAGCCGTCGAAGGCGGTGATGGTCAGCACCGGGCCGAATATCTCTTCCCGGGCGATGACCATCTGCGGGGTGACATCGGCGAACACGGTCGGCTGCAGGTACATGCCGGTCGGCGCTTCGATGCGCTGGCCGCCACGCAGCAAGCGTGCGCCTTCGCGGCGGCCCTGCTCGATGTAGCCCAGCACCCGCTCCAGGTGGCGGGCCTCGGTGATCGAGCCGACCTGGGTGCTTTCGTGCAGCGGGTCGCCGATGCGCACCTTGTCGATCAAGGCGCAGATCTTCTCGGTCAACGCCTGCTCCACCGAGCGTTCGACGATCAGGCGGCTGCCGCTGACGCAGCATTGCCCGGCATTGAAGCAGATGCCGAAGACGATCGCGTCGGCGGCCGCGTCCAGGTCGGCGTCGGCGAACACCACCTGCGGGTTCTTGCCGCCCAGCTCCAGGGCGACCTTCTTCATGTTGCCGGTGGCCGCCGCCATGGTCAGGCGGCCGACTTCGGTGGAGCCGGTGAACGACACCATGTCGACATCGGCATGCGTGCTGATCGCCTGGCCAAGTACCGCGCCTGGGCCGGTGAGCACATTGAGCACGCCGTCGGGCAGGCCGGCTTCCTGCATCAGTCCAGCCAGCATCAGGGTGGTGCCGGAGGTGAGTTCGCTGGGCTTGGCCACCACGGTGCAGCCGGAGGCCAGGATGAAGGGCAGACGCTCGGCGAGAATGAAGAACGGGAAGTTCCAGGGCGTGATCAGCCCGACCACACCCACCGGCTCCCGGGTGACCAGGCCCAGCAGGCTGTCGCCCAGGTTGTTGAAGCTGTCGCCGTGCAAGGCCTGGGCTTGCCCTGCGGCATATTCCCAGACGCCTGCCGCGCCCAGCACCTCGCCACGGGCCTGGCTGATCGGCTTGCCGGTTTCCAGGGTTTCCTGCAGCGCCAGTGCTTCGCTGTGCTGGCGGATCAGTTCGGCGGTACGCAGCAGGACACCCGCACGATACGCGCCACCCGACCTGGCCCAAGTGCCCTGGTCGAATGCCCGGCGGGCGGCGGCTACCGCCTGCTCCACATCGGCGACGCCCGCAGAGGGGTAGACGCTGACCGGCACTTCATGGGAGGGGCTGCAGCGGGTGACCTGGCCGGTCGCCGCCCCGTGGGTCCAGCGGCCGTCGATGAACATCTCGAAACGGCGCGGCTGCTGGGGCGGCGCCAGGCGTGGCGTATTGTCATTGTTGTTCACGGGAAACATCCTCAGTACAGCGTTCTTATTCTGGCAAGCCACCTGGACAGCACCTGGCAAGTGGCTGCCGGTTGGATATTTATAACTAACCGGTTGTTTACATACAAGCACCGGGCTAAGCTTTGTTTGTCAGCCTTATGCCCCCGCGGCTAAGCTCATCGCCCTTAACGCCGCAGCCATCGATTTCTGCGTCAGGAAGTACAGCACTCAAGCTCTGGAGAGCGTTTTACATGCCCAGCAAAGCCACCGAAGAGGCCACCGTACGCCCCACCCGTGATTCCGAAGCGACGCGCTTGAGAATCCTCAACGCCGCCAAGGTCGAATTCGCCAAACTGGGGCTGGCCGGCGCACGCATCGACAGCATCGCGCTGCGCGCCAAGTCCAATAAACGGATGATCTACGAGTACTTCGGCAACAAGGAGGGGCTGTTCGAAGCGGTCCTCGAATCGGCCTATCAGGACATCCGCCAGGCCGAACGCAAACTCAAGCTCGAAGAACTGGAACCGGTGGAGGCGATCACCCAACTGGTGACCTTCACCTGGAAGTACTACCTGAAAAACCCGCACTTCCTGACCCTGGTCAACAGCGAGAACCTGCACAAGGCCGTGCACCTCAAGCGCTCCCAGGAAAAGATGCAGCAGATGCACGCACCGATGGTCTCGATGGTCGCCGAGATCCTCGCCCGCGGCGAGGCCCAGGGCGTGTTCCGCGCTGGTGTGGACCCGGTGCAGCTGAACATCTCGATCGCGGCGATCAACTACTACTACCTGAACAACCGCTTCACCGGCGAAATCATCTACGGCTTCGACCTGATGTCGCCCGAAGCCCTGCAGGCGCGGATCGACTTCAACGTGCAGACCATCCTCGGCATGCTCCGCCCAGACTGACGCCCACGGCGCGCGCAGCCCCTCCCGGCCATGCACGGCGCCGCGAGGGGCTGCCCGGCTCACGACAGCCCCGCCACTTTCACGTCGCGCACGATCGGCGTGAACGCCATGCGCTGTAGCACATCGCGCTCGATATCAACGCCGCGGGCCACTTCGATCAGCTCGATGCCCTCTGGCAGCAGACGGAACACCGCACGTTCGGTCACGTACAGCACTTCCTGGCCGGCGCGTACCGCCTGCGGGCCACTGAAGGTGATGTGACGCACCTGCTCGACCAGCTTCGGCACCTCGCCGCGCCGCTCGATCTGCAAGGCATCGCCGACCTTGGCGACATCCAGCCCCTTGGCTTCGAAGGCGCCACAGAACACCACCTTGCGCGCGCCCTGGGTGATGTCGACAAAACCTCCGGGGCCGACCAGCGTGCCGCCCAGGTTGGACACGTTGACGTTGCCCTGCCCGTCCATCTCGCCCATGCCCAGGAACGCCAGGTCGACGCCGCCGCCACTGTAGAAGTCGAACTGGTCCAGCGACGTGACGATCGCCTGCGGGTACTGCGCCGCGCCGAACATCGCGCCGCCCATCATGCGGCCGTTGTGGATGCCCTGCTCGATGCTGCCCCAGTAGCTGTCCTGCAGGCCGCGCTCGGCCAGCAGCGAGGGAATGCCGCCGGGGATGCCGAAACCGAAGTTCAGCGACATGCCAGGGACGAATTCATTGGCCGCGCGGGCGGCGATGATGCGCCGGATATCGTCGGCCATGGGCGCCTCGCTGCGCGCCGACTGCGGCAGGCATTCACCGCTGATCGCCGGATCGTAGTCGGCGGCCACGCACTGGCGCTGATCCTCGACCACCACCACTTCATCCACCAGCACGCCGGGGATGCGCACCAGCCGCGCCGGGACGAAGGCGGTGTCGCTCAGGCCGCGCACCTGGGCATAGACCTTGCCGCCGCTGTTGTGCGCCGCCAGCGCCAGGGCGTAGGCATCCAGGTCCGCCGCTTCGTGGCACAGGCTGATGTTGCCGCTCGGGTCGGCCAGGCTGCCGCGCACGATCGCCACATCGACCTTGAACGGCTTGTAGCGCAGGTAGTCCTGACCATCGATGCTCAGCCGCTCGACCAACGCTTCGCAGGCACTGGCGTTGCATTTGCCCCCGGCGACCTGCGGGTCGGCGAAGGTGCCCAGGCCGATATGGGTGATCAGCCCCGGGCGGCCGGCGCCGATCTCGCGCATCAGGCTCATGATCGCCCCGGCCGGCAGGCTGTAGGCCTGGATCTGCTCGTTGCGCGCCAGCGCCTGCATCTTCGCCGACCAGCTCCAGTGGCCGCCGATCACCTTGCGCACCAGGCCCGGGTGGGCCAGGCGCTCCAGGCCGCTGCCGCGCCCGTCGCCGATACCCAGGGCATGCACCAGGGTCAGGTCTCGCGGGTGGCCGGTGCGCAGGAACGACGCTTCGATGGCCGCCAGCAAGGCGTCCGGCTCCAGCAAGGTGCCCGAACCACAGATGGCCAGGGTCGCGCCATCGGCGATCCGGCTGGCGACATCCGCAGCTGTCGTACAGCTTCTTTTCATTGTTGTTTTCCTCATCGATTGCCCGGTCACGGGCCAATCCTGGTGTGCAATTGAGGGCTTGACGGCCTGCCCAAGGGCGCATTAAATAAATAACCAGTTGGTTACTTAAAAACACTTTAGAGCAGCCCGAAACAGAACACAACCCACGCGATGAACCCCCTCGTCGCCTCACGGAAAGGAAAACAACAATGCCGCTTTCTGAAACACACCTGATGATCCAGGACGTTGCCCGACGCTTTGCCGACCAGACCATCCGCCCAATGGCCGAACGCCTGGACCATGAAGAAAGCTTCCCCGCACCGCTGTACCGGCAGATGGGCGAGCTCGGCCTGTTCGGCATCACCGTGCCCGAAGCGTTCGGCGGCGCTGGCCTGGACACCCTCGCCTACGCGCTGGTGATGGAAGAGCTGTCGCGCGGCTACGCCTCGATCGCCGACCAGTGCGGCCTGCTGGAGCTGATCGGTACCCTGCTCTCGGTGCATGGCACCGCCGATCAGCGCGAGCGCTACCTGCCCACCCTGCTGCGCGCTGAAAAGCACCCGGCCTACTGCATCACCGAAGCCGAGGCCGGCTCCGACGTCTCGGGCATCCGCACCAGCGCCGTGCGCACCGAAACCGGCTGGCTGCTCAACGGCTCGAAGCTGTGGATCCACAACGCCCCGGTGGCCGACCTGGCCTTCGTCCTGGCGCGCACCGACCCCGCCGCCGGCAAGCGCGGCATGAGCATCTTCATCGTCGACTGCCACCTGCCGGGCGTGTCCAAGGGGCCGAAGGAACACAAGATGGGCCAGCGCGCCTCGCAGGTTGGCGGGCTGAACTTCGACAACGTCGAACTGCCGGCCGATGCCCTGCTGGGCGTCGAAGGTCGAGGCTTCCACATCATGATGAGCGCCCTGGACAAGGGCCGCGTCGGCATCGCCTCGCTGGCCGTGGGCATCGCCCAGGCCGGGCTGGAAGCGGCGCTGGAGTACGTGCCCCAGCGCAAGCAGTTCGGCAAGCCGATCGCCGACAACCAGGGCGTGCAGTGGATGCTCGCCGACATGGCCAAGGACATCCGCGCCGCCCGCCTGCTGGTGCAAGACGCCGCCGAGCGCCTGGACCGCGCCGACAACGCCACCATCGCCTGCTCCATGGCCAAGTGCTTCGCCGCCGATATCGCCGTGGCGCAGACCGCCAATGCCGTGCAGTTGTTCGGCGGCAGTGGCTTCATCCGTGGCTTCGAGGTCGAGCGCCTGTACCGCGACGCCAAGATCACCCAGATCTACGAAGGCACCAACCAGATCCAGCGCACGATCATCGCCCGTGAGCTGCTCAACCAGGGAGCACGCGCATGACGGCCCGTCCTGTCGCCTTGGTCACCGGCGCCCGCGCCGGGATCGGCCGGGCCATCGCTGTCGGCCTGGCGCAAGCCGGGTTCGACCTGGCCCTGGTGGACCTGCAAGCGGATGCCGCGCTGCAGGAAACGGCCGAACTGGCGAGCCGCCACGGCGCCCGCGCCGTGGCCCTGGCCGGCGACATCGCCGCCATCGACCAGCATGACGCCCTGCTCGATGCAGCCGAACAGGCCCTCGGCGCGCTGAGCTGCCTGGTCAACAACGCCGGGGTTTCGGTGCTGTCACGCGGCGACCTGCTTGACGTCACGCCGCAAAGCTACGACCGCTGCCAGCAGATCAACACCCGCGGCACCTTCTTCCTGACCCAGGCCTTCGCCCGCCGGCTGGTGCAGCGCGAGGCCGGCCAGGCACTGCGCAGCGTCATCACCATCACCTCCTCGAACGCCCAGGCGGTGTCGGTGCTGCGCGGCGAGTACGGCATCTCCAAGGCCGCCCTGTCGATGGCTTCGCGGCTGTTCGCGGTGCGCCTGGCCGAGAACGGTATTGGCGTCTACGAGGTGCAGCCCGGGCTGATCGCCACCGAAATGACCGCGCCGTCCAAGGCCCGCTACGACGCCGAGATCGAGCGTGGCCTGACCGCCATCAAGCGCTGGGGCCAGCCCGAAGATGTCGCTCGGGTGGTGGTCAGCATGGCCACCGGCGCCCTGCCCTACACCGTCGGCCACGCTGTCCCGGTGGACGGTGGCCTGCTGCTTCCCAAGTTCTGACTGGAGTGACACGCATGTCCTTGAGCATCAACCTGCCCAGCGCCCAAGCCGGCCATCCGCTGCAGCGCTACACCCTGGTCGGCGAGCCGCTGCTGCCACCGACCAGCCCCTTGCCGGCCAACCGCATCGCCCTCTCCGCCGCCCATGTGGTGGCCGACCCGTTCAGCGCCAACCCACCCGGCGGCAAGGCCGCGATCGACTGGGCGCGCACCCTGGACTACCGCCGCTACCTGCTGCAACAAGGCCTGGGCATCGCCGAGGCGATGGACACCGCGCAACGCGGCATGGGCCTGGACTGGCCGACGGCACTGGAACTGATCGAACGGACCCTGAGCGAGACCCGCGACATCCCCCACGCGGTGATCTTCTCCGGCTGCGGGACCGACCAGTTGCCGGCGGACGACGCCCGCAACCTCGACGACGTGGTGCGTGCCTACGCCGAACAGCGCGATGCGATCGCCAAGCTCGACGGGCGCATGATCCTGATGGCCAGCCGCGCCCTGGCGCGGGTGGCGAAGACCGCTTTCGACTACCGCCTGGTGTACCGCAAGGTGCTGGCCGAGGCCGACCAGCCGGTGATCCTGCACTGGCTGGGCGAGATGTTCGACCCGGCGTTGCAAGGCTACTGGGGCGGCGAGCGCTTCGAGGAGGCGCTGGACACCTGCCTGGAAGTGATCCACGAAAACGTGCACAAGGTGGACGGCATCAAGATCTCCCTGCTCGACAAGGACAAGGAGATCCTCATGCGTCGGCGCCTGCCGGCGTCGGTGAAGATGTACACCGGTGACGACTTCAACTACCCGGAGCTGATCGCCGGCGACGCACACGGCTACTCCCATGCCCTGCTGGGGATCTTCGACGCCATCGCCCCGGCTGCCGCCCACGCCCTGGCCGCGTTGGCCGAGGATGACCTGGCGCGCTACCAGCGCCTGCTCGAACCGACCCTGCCGCTGGCGCGGCTGATCTTCAGCAGCCCGACCCAGTACTACAAGACCGGCGTGGTGTTCCTGGCCTACCTCAATGGCCACCAGGAGCACTTCGTCATGCTCGGCGGGCACCAGGCCATGCGGCCGCTGCCGTACTTCTGCGAGGTCTTCCGCCTGGCCGACCAGGCCGGCCTGCTCGCCGACCCGGCGCAGGCGGTGGCCCGGATGAAGCGCTTGCTGGCGCTCTACGGCGTCGACGCCTGACCCTGCGCGCAACGCCACGACCTGCGGCGTTGCGCCTTCACCCTCCTGCCCATGGTGATTGCCCCATGCCCGACGCCTCCCTGGAACAGCGCCTCGACCGCTGCTCGATCAACACCGCGACCCTCGGCCACCGCCTGCCCCTCGACCAGACCCTCGACCTCATCGCCCGCGCCGGCTTCGGCCATGTCGCGCCCTGGCGCCGCGACCTGCAAGGCCAGGACCTGCGACAGGTCCGCCGGCAGCTGCGCGACTGCGGGCTGAAGGTCAACGCCTACTGCCGCTCCACCTACCTGCCAGCGGCCAGCCGCGAGGCCTTCGCCGCCGCCGTGGCCGACAACCGCCGGGCCCTCGAAGAAGCGGCCGAACTGCAGGCGGCGTGTTTCATCATGGTGGTCGGCGGCCTGCCGGAAGGTTCCCGCGACCTCGCCGACGCCCGCCAGCAGGTGACCGAGGGCATCGGCCTGTTGCTGGAAGAGGCCCGCCGACACGGTGTGGCCCTGGCCCTGGAACCCCTGCACCCGATGTACGCGGCAGACCGCTCGTGCCTGTCGACCCTGGAACAGGCCCTGGACCTGTGCGAGGTGCTGGAACCCGGTGGCTACCGGCACCTGGGCGTTGCCATCGATGCCTATCACTGCTGGTGGGACCCCAAGCTTGCCGAGCAGGTGCAACGCGCCGGCCAGCAGCAGCGCATCCTTGGCCTGCACCTGTCCGACTGGCTGGTGCCCACCCGCGACCTGTTGCTCGACCGCGGCATGATGGGCGACGGCGTCATCGACCTGCGCGGCCTGCGCCATAGCGTTGAAGCCGCCGGTTACCAAGGCGCGATCGAAGTCGAGATCTTCTCCCGCGACCACTGGTGGCAATGCGCACCCGAAGAGGTGCTGCGCACCTGCGCCGAGCGCCTCCAGCGCTGCTGCTGAGTCCTGCATCGTACCCTGTGGGAGCCGGCTTGCCGGCGATAGGGCCCGAATGGGCTATGCAAGGCCCAACCGGCCTCATCGCCGGCACGCCGGCTCCCACAATGATCGTGCAGGCGCTTGAGTTTCTTTCAGATCCGTCGCAACCACCCGATAAACTGGGCAAACAACTCCGATTGAGAGTTGATCTCCAGCTTCAGGTAGAGGTTCTTGCGGTGCATCCGCACTGTCTCCGGCGAGATCCCCAGCTCATGGGCCGTGGACTTCACCGAATGCCCCTGCAGCACCATCTGCGCCACTTCCCGCTCGCGCTCGGTCAGGACCCCGCAACCAAAGCTGTCGAACGCCGCCTGCACACTCCCCTTGCCTTCCGGCGCCTGCTCCAGCCCATGCTGGGCAAAGCGCATCAGCAATTCGCGGACCATGGGTTCGACCGCCTGCAACAGGTGCAGTTGTTCGACACCCAGCCGCGCACCGCTGCAGCCCTGGAACAGGCTCAGGGAGATCTTGCTGTCATTGCCAAGGTCGACGATGAAGTAGCTGTCTTCGCTGCAACCGGTGCCCAGGTAATAGGTCTTGTAGTAGTCGCTGTCGAAGAAGTTGTCCGGGGCGATGTCTTCCAGGTGGTAGAAGCCCTGGGCCAAGCCTTTCTCCACCGCCAGGCAGAATGGGTCGAGCAGGTAGCCGGCGGCGAAATAGCGCTCCAGCACCGCCTCGTGATAGCGCTGCGGAATCCCCTGCTGATACAGCAGCTGCGGCGGGCGGCCCTTGCATTCGAGGCTGATCAGCATCGATTCGGCGCCCACCAGCTGGCTGATGGCCGCCGCCAGCCAGGCCAGCGCATCCGGGCCCTCGCTGTGGGCGAAGGCCTGTTGCAGGGCGCTGTGCCATTGCTGCAGGGCATGAAACGGCAGGCTTATTGGGGTGTTTTCATGTGCTCGGCTCATGCCCCGCAGTCTACCGGCCGGGGCATGCGCGTGCACCTTTGCGTGCAGGTGGGTCATTGGCCGTGGTACAGGCCCTGCTCGGTCAGCTCCCGCGCCGCATCGAGGATGCAGCTGCGCAGGGTGTCGACGATCTGGTCCACCTGGGCATGGGTGATGATCAGCGGCGGCGACATCACGTTCAGGTGCATGATCGGCCGCACCAGCAGCCCCTTGGCCTGGGCCCGCACGTGGATGCGTTCGCCGATGTTCACCGCGTCAGGGAACAACGCCTTGGTCTGCTTGTTGGCCACGAACTCGACGCAGGCCATCAGCTTCATGCAGCGCACCTGGCCCACCAGCGGCAGCTCCGCCAGGGTCTGCAGGCGCTGCTCCAGGTAGCTGCCGACATCGTTCACATGGGCCAGCAGGTTTTCCCGCTCGATGATCTCGATGTTCTTCAGCGCTGCCACGCAGCACACCGGGTGCCCGCTGTAGGTGAAGCCGTGGGTGAAGCAGCGGCCCTTGCCCGGCTCGGCGATCACCTTCCAGATACGCTCGCTGAAGATGCACGCGCCCAGCGGCAGGTAGGCCGAGGTCAGGCCCTTGGCAGTGGTGATGATGTCCGGGGTGACGCCGAACAACGCTTCGGAGGCGAAGAAGGTGCCCAGCCGGCCGAACGAGGTCACCACCTCGTCGGCGACGAAGAGGATGTCGTAGGTCTGGCACACCTGCCACATGCGCTGGAAATAGCCCTTGGGCGGAATGATCACGCCGCCCGAACCCATGATCGGCTCGGCGAAGAAGGCCGCGACGTTGTCCGCGCCCAGCGAGAGGATCTTGTCCTCGAACTCGGCCACCAGGAAGTCGAGGAACTCGGCCTCGTCCATGTCGTCCCCTGCCCGGTAGAAGTTGGGGTTGGAGACGTGGTGGATCAGGTCGTTGGCGTAGTCGAACTCCGGCACCCGGTCGGCGGCCTTGTTGCCGATCGACATGGTCAGGCAGGTCGAGCCGTGATAGGCGTTGTAGCGGGCGATCACGTGCTTCTTGTGCGGCTTGCCACGGCAGTTCTGGTAGTACTGGATCAGCCGGTACGCGGTGTCCACGGCCGTCGAGCCGCCGGTGGTGAGGAAGACGTGGTCGAGGTCGCCCGGCGCCAGGCTTGCGAGCTTCTCGCAGAGCTCGATGGCTTTGGGGTTGGCCATGTCCGAGAACGGGTTGGAATAGGCCAGCTGGCGGACCTGGTCGGCGATGGCCAGGGCCATTTCCTCGCGGCCCAGGCCGATGTTGGTGCACCACATGCCGCCAACGGCATCGAGGAAGCGGTTGCCTTCGGTGTCGTGGATGTAGGCGCCCTCGCCGGCTTCGATGTTCAGTGCGCCCTGCTCGGCGTGCTCGTCGAACATGTGGTAGCCGTGCATGTAGTGGGCCTTGTCGGCTTGCACCAGCAGGTCGTTGATCGGGGTGGCGGCCAATTTGCGAGTCGGGGTAGCCATGAGCGGTTCCTTGTCGGATCGGTACGGTGAAAGGTGTCAGATGCCGGTCTTGACCGAGCTCCAGACCCGGGTGATGGCGCGCATCGCCTGCGGGTCCTGGGATTTCTGGGTGAACAGGCGCTCGCGGGTCTGGTCGTCGGGGTAGATCGCCGGATCGTTGCGGATGTCGGCCTGTACCAGGGGCGTGGCGGCGGCGTTGCTGTTGGCGTAGTGGATGTAGTTGGTCACTTCGGCCATGGTCTTGGGCTGCAGCAGGTATTCGATGAAGCGGTGGGCGTTGGCCACGTGGGGGGCGTCATTGGGCAGGTAGAGGCTGTCGAACCAGATCAGCGAGCCTTCCTTGGGAATGAAGAACGCCAGGTTGATGTCCTTTTTCGCTTCCACGGCGCGGGCTTGGGCGGTGGCGTAGTCGCCGGACCAGGTCAGGGCCATGCACACATCGCCGTTGGGCAGGCTGGTGAGGTAGTTCACCGAGTCGAATTTCTTGATGTAGGGACGGATGCCCATGAGCACATCCTGGGCGGCCTTGAGGTCGGCCGGCTTGGCGCTTTGCGGGTCTTTGCCGAGGTATTTGAGGGCCAGCGGGATGACTTCGCTGGGGGCGTCCATGATGGTCACGCCGCAGTCGGCGAAGCGCGAGACGATCTTCGGGTCGAACAGCATGGCCAAGGATCCGATGGGCGCATCGGGCATGCGTTGCTTGATCTTGTCGACGTTGTAGGTGATGCCGGAGCTGCCCCAGGTGTAGGGCGCCGAGTAGACCATGCCGGGGTCGAAGGCCTGCATGTGCTCGACCACCTGCGGGTCGAGGTTGGCCCAGCTGGGGAGCTTGGATTTGTCGAGGGGCTGGAACACCTTGGCCTTGATCAGCGGCGGCACCAGGGAGGCGTTGAGCATCACCAGGTCGTAGCCCGAGCGGCCGGTGAGGAGTTTGGTCTGGACTGTTTCGTAGCCGTCGAAGGTGTCGTAGATCACCTTGATGCCGGTTTGTTTTTCAAAATCGGCCAGGGTGTTTTCGCCGATGTAGTCGGTCCAGTTGTACAACCTGAGCGTGTTGCCGGTGTCGGCCTCGGTGGCCAGGACGGCCGTGGCGGTACAGGACAGCAACAGACTGGAAATCACCTTCAATGCCTTGCGCATAGCAACTCCATCGTGTGATCAGGATCGGCTCGGGTGAGCTGATGGAGGTACTATCCGGGCGACTGGGGGGTGGGGGCCATACCCCGAATGGGTGTGTAAGGAAAACTTGAATGGGGTATTTGTGTGGGGTCGAGCCGCGCTTTTGTGGGAGCGGGCTTGTCCCGCGAAGAGGCCGGTCCAGACAATAGAGCCGTCTGGCACGGGCTTCGCCCGTGTTCGCGGGACAAGCCCGCTCCCACAAGACCCCGCCCTCTCTCACAGAATTTTCGATCGACTGCTGACGAATTATTTCGCCAGCGGGTACAGCGCCTCATCGAACTGGTCCAGGCGCGGGAAGTTCATCGGCAGATCATCCGAAAGCTGCTCAAGGCGCTGCTGATAGCTGCACAAGAAGTCCTTGCGCGCCTCGTCGCTGATATACGGCACATGCCACGCCACGAACGGCTCGAGCACCTCGAACCCGACATACGCCAAAGTCCCCCGCAGAATCGGCCGCAACATGTCCTCCAACGGCCCATGGATCGCCCCTTCGCCGAACATGTGCTCACGCCCGCCAATCGTCACGGTCACCAGCGCCCGCTTGCCGGCCAACCCGCCCTGGTCATAGAACCGCTTGCCGCCATAGCACACCCCCGACACCAGCACCCGGTCGATCCAGCCCTTGAGCATCGCCGGCGCCGAGAACCAGAAGATCGGGAAGTTCAGCACCAGCAGGTCCGCCCACAGCAGCTTGTCCAGCTCCTGCTGGATGTCCGGCGCGATGGAGCCGCTCTTCACCCCCAGCCGCTGCTCCAGCGCATACACCAGGTACTCCGGGTTCTCGCGGTGATTGAAATCATCGGCACTGGCCACCGGGTTCCAGCCCATCGCGTACAGGTCGCTGACCTGCACCTCATGGCCCTGGGCACGGAAGGTGTCCGCCGCCTGGTCACGCAGCGCGGCAGTGAAGGATTGAGGCTCGGGATGAGCGTGAACGATCAGAACTTTCATGGGCAATCCTCAAACAGTTGCCAAAGGGGAAATAGGGTTGCGCGTCGCCAGCAGGCGGTCGAGCCAGTCCGGGTCCATCTCCGGCTCGCAGGAGAACAGCAACCCGGTGTAATCACGGTACGGCGGCTGGAAGATCGCTTCGCGGCTGCCATGGTCGACCACTCGCCCGCGCTGCATCACCAGCACCTCGTCGGCGATGGCGCGCACGGTGGCCACGTCGTGGGTGATGAACAGGTAGGCCACGCCCAGCTCGCGCTGGATACGGTCGAGCAACTT
>Ga0160463_100487_pt1 | contig 17395 bp, 18 predicted proteins | sample HID1975M_E6MG_FD_108276 | JGI IMG/M metagenome (GOLD analysis project Ga0160463, IMG submission 108276) | Enriched soil microbial communities from UW Madison campus, WI, USA - HID1975M_E6 MG | ecosystem: Environmental > Terrestrial > Soil > Unclassified | place: USA: Madison, Wisconsin... | reverse complement strand
GTCTCATAGTTCCCTGGCATCTGCACCTGCTTATCGAATAGCTCGGGCGCCTCCATCAAAACTAACGGCTTGCCGTTTTTGGTGATGATAAAAGCGTGTCCCTTTGCAACTAGCGCTACTAGGCGCCTGAGGCGTCTGCGAGCCTGGCTGAGGGGAATAGTGGTCAGCATTAATCACTCTCCTGCATGGAGGCCCCGGCATCTTCCCGGCAAGCGTAACGCGCAGGCGCGAGGATGAAAGCCTAAAGGGCTGAGACGCCGGGAGATGGCTCGGTTCACGCCAGCAGAACGCTATCGGCCAAGAACGCTCTCGAACCAATTGCAGTCTTGAAACTTGGCAGTAAACTCAAGTAGCTCTCGGTTGACCTGGTCAACCGTTCCAACTATCCCGCTCTCAGCCAATGAATAGGCATCTACGAAATAGCCGCACAGGCTAAGAGCGTCAGGGAAGTTGTGATTCGACCGAGACCAGGATTGGTATAATCCTTCTGCTAAGACTTTTCCAAAATCAGGATCTCCAAAGAGTTTTTCATGTGCCTTGGCGAGCACATTGGGCAATACCTCCGCGCTGCTCAATGAGGGCGTTCCGACTCGAAGTAACTGATTTGCAACGTCGTACCGATTCGAGTCTCTCATCAGGGCAAGCTCTATCAATTCGTAAGCTGGGTTTTCTCGTGCAATGATCTGATCATCCGCCCATTGCACAATGTCCGAGACCTCAAGGGCGCGTAGCTCTAACGCTTCTCTTAGGTAAGCGATCTGGTCATCAAAGCTGGGGCTGTAGATGTTACTTGTCATGCCGCTTTCCCGATTTTCCTACCGCTAACTCTCTCCTAATTCACCAATGAAACCTTGGTGACTGCTCCGAGAAAATGCAGGTGGTAGATATTCTAGAAACCGCACCAACTGGTAGGTCGGTGGTGCAACCTGCTTCATTCCGTTATACGTCGTCCTGTCGATCAAGCCGCTAAAAGACGAGTCCACGTGTAGACTTCCGGGCAACATAGCTTCCTGATGGTCTCCTGAGTGTACGGCTTATGAAGGTGTATTGGCCAGACAGTTACAGCTAATGACGCAGCCAAGATGGTGCAGGTGTGAGGATTTGGGCGAATCCTGAGGAGCAGGTGACAGAGCGATTTGGCATTGCGGTTTTTTTTAGGTAGGTCAGCCAGGCAGAAGGGGATGACGAAGCGCTCAGGTTTGCTTGGCGAGGTGGAAAATGCTACGCACTCAAATAGTATGCTTGCTCGTATTACATATACTATAGCTACGATGGCTAGAGGCGGGAGGCTGGCTCAATTTAGTACGATTTGTGTGGCGACTGATCGCAGTTGCGGAACGACTCGCTCATCAGGCGCCAGGTGGGGATGGAGACGATGGTCAGGGGAAACAGCGGATGGTAAGAGGGCTCGAAGATGGGCTGCTGGGCGAAGATGGGGTCGCCCTGATTGGCTCTGAGCTGTCTCTCGAAGATGTCCTTGTTGCGGCCCGACAGCGGTTCAAGTGGTTTCCTATCTGCGTAGTTGAAGAGTGGGTGATCCTCGATGCGATAGTCACGGAAGAGGAGCGGGCCAAAGTAACCGCAGCTGGATGCCAACCAATGTTTCTGTTTGCCCACAAGGTGCTGCATGACGAGCAGAGGCGCTTCGAGCCCGGCAACTGGGTGCGTTCCTCGATGGGCACTCGGTTCGAAGAGGGCTACTTGTTCGTCACGCGAAACACTGTCTATGTGTTGAAGGGGCCGGGGCATCGAAAGCCTTCGTCTATTCAGGCTATCTTCTCCATCTTCTAAATATCAACGCTTCGCTGTGATGCTGGCTCTTGAGGCACTCTCATGTTTCGTACCCACCAAAGTGATATCGCAGGTGTTCCTGGAATGTTTGGTGATGGGTTGACCCATTGGCATGGAGTGTCCCGAGCTCTATCAACTCACTGGTACCACTTGACTGTTAAGCGACTGGTCGAAGGTAGGTTCGTCAACAGTGAGGATATGCTGAATGATGAAGCCCGGCTAGTTGAAGTTCTACGAGGCCAAGGTGAGTCAGTGAAGGTGATGGAGGTCAGGGTCGTCACCCCTTCATGGATGAACAAAGACTCAGACTGGAAAATGCAAAAGCTGATCTCTCTGTCCATGGGCTACAACAAGGCCAAAGTTGCAATTTGCATATTGAAGGTGGAGGGCGGCGAAGTCTACATTGATAGCCATGAACCCGGTGTCAGTGTCGAGTCTATTACCGACGTAAAAGAGTTGTACCGTAGCCGTCCTTGTAACGATGAGCCAGTCCCCAAATCGAGGGGGATTTAGCATGACAGCTACCAATTCAGTGGAAATTGAGTTTCACGGAAAGCGTTTAACGGATTTCGATTTGCTGCGGATTGCTCGGGCTTCTGGTCAGGAATACGAAGACGACATAACTGCTTACCTAACGAGCGTCCAGATACATGGCTCAAGTGCTGTAGGGGTTGTTTTTGGTCATACCAAGAAAGAGCCGAGTGGTCGGTATGCTGATGGCCACTTGATCAGAACCTCAGACATCCTGCTAGCAAGGAAGGAGGGGCGGTTCTGGGTGATTACTACCATCAATTCAAGGTACGTGCTCGCAACATTCCGACGCGACACAGGGCGCCAAAGCTTCAAGGAGTTTCAGCGTTTGGTTGGTAATCGCTACCCCAACATATAGCTGCTAGCCCAGATTTTAATACCTTAGCGATGGGTGTGGTTTGATCATGCCCAGGCTTTACTGTGCCTGCGATAGGCATCCAAGCAAGGAGCTGTAAGCGTGATTAAGTTTGAATATCTAAAGTTCTCTGGCCGTCTCGATGATATTCGGGTGTTTCAGAGCTTTTCTGATAATGTTCAAGTCATCCTGAAGCTAGATGATGTTCTGATTCCAAATTTTCGAATGCCTACAAGAATTTTTGAGGAGCTTGATAAGGGCGAGCATTACGAATTTTACGCCCTGGTGCAGAACTCCAAGATTAAAACTAAGAATACGGGCGTCGTATATGCTGTAAAATCTGCCGAAGGTAAAGTTATTGAAGTGCCGAGCCTCCGATATACTTCGCAATTGAGTATCTGGGCCAACGGGGCGGTGATTTCCGCAGTCGCTTTTGTCGTGCTCTGGATTGCGTTCTTCTTCGGCTTGGGTTCGGTTGTCGATGGCTATCATTACAGCTCTGTCAACGGTTTTGCTGAGTATGCTGGAGATGTAACGCGCTGCTCATTCATTGTTGCGTGTCTGATCGCGGCATTCTTTGTAGGGATGGGGATTAACCTATTCTACAAAACTACTGTGCTCGATACCTGGAAGTCGATTACCCCAGGCAGATTGGTCGAACGTTTCAGTAAAATGCACCGCTAATTTGGGTGACCCTTCAGGTACGGCTGTCGTAAACCAAGCCCAGTTGCACTGGGATTGTCCCTTCGGGCTTCCATCCTCACCTCTGCGGCCATCGTGGCCTGCGCGCCCCGCTTGCTCATAGCTTGGAGCCAGGTTTCTGATCCTGGATTTCGGTTGCTCTTTAAATGTCAGTGACTCAAGTTATCGAATAAATAGGTTTTTAATTTCCTGAATCTTCTCAAATAGAGGAATAAAGCCATCGAACGATACTTTGTCGAATGGGGGTGTCCCTGAGTATATTTGGCTTGCAAAATCATTTTTACTCAGTGCGACGCTTTCTTTTGTAGAAATGTCAATGACATTCGAGTCGACAATTAATGATTTTGGAGGCACCTTAGTAAAGATGTTTGGCGCAGTAGTATGGCAGCTATGCTTGTCGAATTCATGCTTTCCGTACAGTCTTCGGCCCTTGCTGTCGGCCTGATAAAGATCTTTGTCTTCGTACAGGTGTTCAATACAGATATCTGGCTCACTACGGAATTTTGGGTGAGGCAGAATTAAGCTGTAGACGTTGTTGTTGTGGTCGAGATAGTCACTCGAAGAGCCGCCCATACTTTTGACGTAAGGAGCTTCATCGCGATCAAATAGACAGATTGTCAGACATCTTTGCGGGGTGCTGCTCAAGTTATGGCATAGCTTCTGCAGAGCGCTGCTGCCATTTTCTTTGGGGTCATTAAAGATGAGGTTCAAATCAGGGTAGAGCCCTTTTTTTTGCGCATCCTTGAAGGCGGTTTCAATGTGCTTTCTGTCAGTGATCCCTTCCACAAAGATGTAGACTTCTTGAACGATGGCGTGGGCTGACAGTTTGGGGTCAAAAGAATAGGTGCTATCAAGTTCTTTCAGTTTGGTGGCGAGCTTTATATAAACAGGGTCTGCCTCGCCCTTAATATGGCGTAGATAGTTTACTTTGCCTCGAACAACCCATCTGAATCGAGGGTTGGCCTTATCCCATCGGTTACGGAAGTCAACGTTTGCCTGCCAGTGTGCCTCAGCCGAGGCTAACCCATGCTTTTTCCACGCATACAGAGCAGCACGTAACTGTTTGACAAACTCTTTAGGTACGTTCGACTTTGCGTTTACCACCACACCAGTCACCATCTGGCGTTGTGAGCTAGGTCGAAGGGAGGTTTTTTCTTCGTTTGGAGTGAATCCAGCCGCTATGATCGCATCTCTGAGGTCTTCCCCAATAGTCGCAGTGCTGTCGTTTTCAGACTTATGGGCCAGGGCTGCAGGAAAAACGCTATTGCTGGTTGAGAAGAATAGGTCGTCAGCGTAACGGCTGTAGTAGCACTTGTATCTAGAAGCGAGTTTCTGAAGATTGTAATCGAGGCCACGGCATATTACGTTACTTATCCATGGGCTAAGAGGGCTCCCTTGTGGAAGGACTCCGTATTTGGTGGCGATAAGAGCCAATGCGCGTGCAGCTTTTGTACTCATGTTAAATGGTGGGGATCTAAACATTCCCGCGATGCGAACGGCAGTAATGCTGGGGAAGAAATCTTTCAGGTCAACTCGAAGCACCCACCTTTGTCGGGTATGTCTCGAACTATTCTCCAGGGTTCCTCGCTCGGGGATGTAGCCGTAGGCACATTTGCGAAATTTGATCTCGGATGAGAGTTTTTCGTATATCACCTTCTGAAGGTCTTTAAGCCCTTTTACAGGAGCGTCAATGTGGCGAAGCTTCCCGGATCTCTTTGTGATCGGAAAGGTGTTGTATGCGTCACTTGGCTTTATGTAGTAAGCGTAGTAGGCAATCTCGCCACGTTTAACATTCAGATAGGTTGCGAGGTCTTGAAGGGAGGTTATTGCGGGAATCGCCATCTAGAATCCTTCCTAATTGGAGCCCGGCCAGATACTCCAACTGCGCAGCGAGATACCTATGGCGCGCGCGACTCGAAGAGTCAAAGCTGTAAGTACAACAAGCTAAGACGAATACGCCTTAGAAATGCGAGTTCTGGCCGAGCGGGCAAGATACTAATACAGATGGCACGGTGATGCCAACCTGCTTTGAACCCCCTGTCTTCAAGGATGTACGGCTTTCGGTTTCGAGAGTGCCTGGGCGGGGTCATCAAGGATCCGGTGTAGGCCTAGGCCCATTAGTCGTCCAAGCCGAGTGCTATGTGCCGCATCAACTCCCCAGGGTTTTTGCTCTCCGCGATGTCGAACATGATGCTGCGCTTGCTGCGTGGTAGCTTCTTGGCAATGTTCTTCGCCGATCTGCGAATAGCTTCATCAGTGCCGTGAATCTTCTCTGCGAGAAGAAGGACAATGATTGCATCAGTGAGCGTCATGATTAGGTCGCGGTAAACGTATATGGCTTGGAGTATCGCATGCCCGAGGCGGGAGAGTCTGCGTTCTCCCATCATGTGTGCATAGTCGCCAGGGTTGCAGGAGCCATCGTGATTCCAGCCTTGACGGAGGCACAAATCTTTTTCAGTATGTGCCTGCGCCAATGACGGTGGCGTTCAGCCCTAGCTAGGAAAAGCCTCTGCACCGTCGCTTCACCTCTCCATGCCACCTTGAATGGTCTGCTGACACTAGGGCTAAGCGTTGACCGTGAGAGGATAGGCTATGAGATTCCCTGATACCCCTTCGCTGTCTGTTTTCAAATCGGATGCTACGGTTCTGCTTGATGATCTCCGGAGCGGTTGTCCCTCTGCGTTGGGCAGAGCGATACGTGCTCGTTTGATCAGCCCGGCCCCGGCTAACCGTGCCCTGTGCCTGCGCTTGATTGCTCAAGAATATGGGCTGACCTATAAGCAAATTGTTGCGAGAGATCGAATGATTGCCCGGTACGCGGCTCACTGCTTTGCCGAAGGCTTTTGGCGGCAACCGTATGAAGGCGTATTCCGCAGAGCTCGTTTCTTGTTGCAGTTCGACGCCTTGGTTGAGTGCCTCCGTGACCGAGTCCCCCTTGCAGCCGCTGCCCATAAGCGTGGAGTGGATTTCAGCGGGTTCCATTTCAGCTCTTTGCTGTTCAAGAGGATCAACCGCATTCTTACACGCAAGAAGGTGCCTGATATGAGCTATCTGCAGGCTCCTGGAAGCCTTATTCACTACGACTGGTTCCAAGACGTGAAGAAGGCTAGTCATGCCAATTTCAGAAACGCCAAGTTCTATACAGTCACTGGCGACCCGGTGGTTCAGCCGTGTGCTTACGGATGGGAAACTGACTTTGACTACGCGGATTTGAGGGGAGTGGATCTTCGCGGTGCCTATCTGCGAGGGGCTACTTTCGTGGGGGCCAAGATGGACGGGGCTGATCTGCGTAACGCCAACATCAACGAATGCATATTCACTGGAGCGAGCGGGGCGTTCGTGAGCGGGGAAATTCTTTACCACAATTGGGACGTTGGCCCCAAGGGCGTCGTCCAGTGGCTGCCTGATGACGAAGAGTACCCAGACGTTTAGTATTTGATCGCGCTCGGGGTCAAATCCGGGCGCTTTCCTGCTCAGATGGATGAATACATATGCTGTGGTTGCCAAGCTTGGCCACTCATTGCACTAATCACGACAAGATATTGGTGTCGTGAGTTTAGGCCTCTGCAGTTGGTTGTAGAAGATGATGTCGAATCGACTAACACGGTGTAGAGATGAAGATGGGAACAGATTTTGACAAAAGAAAGCTGTGGGCTCTACCTGCAGAGAGGTTCAATGATTGGCGGCGTAAGAACGACTATCCAGTAATTTACGAGCGTATTTCTAAGTTTCTACCATTTTTTCAAGAGTGGCAGAAAGATGCCGGGGTTACGCAGGAGCTCATGTTCGAGTTTGGTATTGGACGTTTTTTGGGATCTGAAGATCGATTGTCAGTATTTCACTATCATGGTGGTACTAGGCGTGCGTTTCTGACCGATGATTCAACAATCTTACACTTGCGAGACCCTCGTAATACCTACAAGGAAGACACCTATTTACCTTATTTCAAGTGGCTACGCATGGAAAAAGGAGAAGAAAGGTTTGAGAAGGTGTCACGCGAGTTTAGGCTCAAACATTATCGTGGAGGAAAGCCTGTTTTTAATGGTGATTTTTTTCTACTTGATTTGAGTGTGCCTGAACTAAAGGGTGTGAGTATTTCAGATAAGCTATTAGATTTTGTGTGTTTGGATGAAACGCATTTCGATTCAATCCATAATAATACAAGGATTTACATATGGTATTCGACCGCAAAAAAAATTAAAGTAACTGGCGATTTATGGCATTTGAGTTTCTACGAGACCCAGATTGGTGATTTTGATGTTAATAATGCACTGGTTCTAAATAATGGTGTTTTTGGAGGGTGGGAGATTGATTGTGATTTTCTGCGCTTAACTATTGCCAGAGGGGTGTTTCGAGACTCAAAGATTCGCTGTTCTAAATTGGATTATAATCTTGAGTTGTCGGAAGTTTCCGACGTCATTTTTAGCTATGTTTGTTTGCCAGGTCATTCTCGATGGGATGAGGTCGGATTTAACAGGAAAGTCAAGCTGTTGTTTTCTGCTCAGGGGGATCATTTTAATGCGGGTCAGTATTTCTACAAGGAGAAGGTTTCGCAACTCAAGGCCCATGCATCTCCATGGCACGATTTAAAATTAAAGTATGGTCGCCCGAGATGGTCTGAGGCGTTAAGTTACGTGCTAAAAAGCTATTTTGCACTTGTTTATGAGTTTTTTGCTTTTGTGACTTGGGGTTTCGGTGAAAGACCGGGGCGCAGTCTATTGGCATCAATTGCTGTGATTTTGGTGTGTGCGATGACTTTCTATTATGGGGCTGATTCTGTTACATCCAGGAAATTTGCAGACTCTCTTTATTTTAGTATGGTTACGTTTGTGACTTTAGGTTATGGGGATATTTCTCAAAAGGTAGCGATTTATAAGATATTTAGTGCTGCTGAGGCGTTTCTTGGAATGGTCTTGATGGGGCTGTTCTTGGCTGGTTATGCGTCAAAGTCAAAGCAGTATTGAGTGCGCCTTGCGTTGCTTGGTGCTCTATATGGAAGCATCTCTGTCTGGCCGGCAGCTATAGAAGGGTATGCCCTGGAAGGTAGAACCTACCAGGGCAGGCGAGGTGAGATCAGATCCAGGTGGCTGGAATGAGTCCGTCGCCCTTAACGCTCCAAGATGCAGCAGAGCGGGTATTATCGACGCCTCCCCAAATATCTTTGCCCGCATGCTCCAGCACAATGATCTGCAGGTTGGACTTGGTACGTCTGATCGCTTCGCTCAGAACTTCGAAGATTCGGCGTGTTGCGATGAGATCCTCGGTTCTCGTTTTCCGCAAGGTGGTAATGTCCTCATCCAGTGCGTTGCTGCCAAGCTCGCTGCTTGGGAAGTAGACCTGGCTGGGTTGGTCGATAACCAAGAAGCTGAGCGGAGGCAGATCCAGATTTTCATCTTGAAGGAGGAACTCATGAATGCCCAGGAAGGCAGCGATGTGGTAGCCCATCCAGTTAGCGCCGCTGCCCACTTCCCACAGGTAGTCGTGCTGCTCATAGTCTTTGTCGAAGCGGATCGTCAGGTCTTTACGGTCTAGCTTGAGCACGCAGTTTGCTGGTGCTTCGAGGTTGCCAAACTCATCCGCATAGTCGCCGATCAGCTCGCTGAGGGCTCCGTCCACGATTCGTTCTTTGGCTTGGCGGCTGCTCTTATTCATGGCTTTGTCGTAGCCATCAATTTCACCTTCCAGCACACCGATGCGTTCGGTAATAGACTTATCGGCGGAGGTCTGTCCGATCTTTTTCAGAACTTCTGCGATACCCCCAGCCAGGTAGTAAATGTCACCAATGGCATTTCGCAGTTTGTCGTCTTCGGCCAGGATCGAATTTTTTTCACTACGTAAGTCATGGAGGTGCTTCTGGGCCTTAGACAGCTGGCGTTTAAGTCCAGCAATCTTGTTATCGATTACTGGGTTTTGCTCGAGAATTTCGGCGATCTGAGTAACCTTGTTGACCTTCGACTCTAGGTTGGTGATCACTGGTGTCAGCAGTTGTCCATCCGAGCCGCACGCTACGCATTGACCATTCGACTGGAGGCTGTTCTTTAGCCATCCCAGACCAATCACATGCTTCTTGTCGTCTCTGATTGTTTCAACGAACTGTTTGCTATTGTCAGCAAGACTGTTGAAGCCAGCAATCTCGGCGGCGAGCTCGTCGACCAAGCGCTGCTGTTCGTTCTCTTTAGCCACGGCCATCTCGAAACGCTCGTTGGTATGGAGGCGCTTCGGTTCAATCAGCATGGCTTCAAGGCGACGCTCGTGACAGGCAGTGACGACCGTTCTAAGCGCTGCAACTTGCAGCTCCAGCGTTTCTGGGGTGGCGGCGAGGAGTCCACACTCGATGCATTTGTCTAAGGATCGGCCTACCTCAAACCGCCAGTTGTTCTTGCTCTTTTCAATGACGGAAAGTTCTTTTCTAAGCCCATCAATTTCTTTTTGAGCTGCTTCTTTTCGTCGCTCATTGATAACGTACTCAGCGTCAACGATGCCTAGTGCATAAGGCATGGCTCTGGTCAGTTTTTCTTTGTGCTGCCAAGTGTCTGCTTTGAAAAACAGAGTGTTGGGGTTTGCAACAATGTGTTGGGGCAGGAAGTTGAAAGCCGCCATGTCCCTAAAGGAGCTTCGTGCATCCAGTTTACTTGGGACTTCCTCGTCTGAGTGCGGGAGGTCGCTGACGCGGGTTAGGGAGTTGAGCTTAGCTTTGACAATGGCACGGGTGGTTTTGACTGGCAGAATTTCGGGGATGACACCAGTGAACGGCTCGAAGTAATAGTCATTGGATGGTGAGCTGTCTCTGGGGCCGCGCCGGGCTAGTAGCCAGGTCTCGCCACGAAGTGATATTTTTAAACCGAACCATTGTACCGAGTCACGAATCTTTCCTATTGGGATTTTGCATTTGCTAGAGCCCATCGCGTAATCAATAATGTGTAGAATCGAAGACTTACCAGTACGGCTCAGGCCATGGATGATGTTGACCTTGCCTTCTTCGAATTCAATGATCTGCAGCTCATTGTTTATGTTTTTTGGCCACAGAATTACCGAGTCAATGTGAAACTTCATGAGGGATTCCAAAGAGCAATTTGAGTAAGGTTGGTGTGTCGATATCTGAATACCAGTTCGCCAACCTGTTTACCGCTGTCACCATTTCAGAGGGTAGGGCCGATTTGGTTCCGTGCGGCCAACGCTCAAGAATGAATTTAATGATAGGAGCTTCGTTGGTGGCATGAGTGACCTCAATGATCCCTGAGGACACGGCTAAATTGAGACCCTGGAAAGTAACCGCAGTGTGTGAGGAAACACGCCTTTCCAAATCCACTTTGAGCTCAGGTGCTTCCCGTAATACGGTATTGAACCTTGTCCTCGCATTTCGCTTTTCAAGCGCCTTGCGACAGCTATCATTCCAAACGAACGGTAAAACCATCTGGAGCTTCAGAAGATCCAAGGGGAACTCAGAATCCTCCAGCTCATACTTCTGCGCAAATAGCGAAAGCAGAAAGCAGGCTAGGGAGCTGTTATGGATAATTCCCCTGTCGATATACATTTCAGGCATCTGTAACCCCAGGTTTCATCCAATGAATCGGGTGTTTGGTGCCATCGTCGTTGACTTGGTGGTGATGAGTGCCATGGTAGAAGTAGGGGTGCTTGGCCTTCAATCTGCCCATTGAAACTTCACAGTTATCGGGCGGGAGGATTCTAAGGTAGACCTTTTTATGGTCTTTCGCGGAGAAGTCCTCTAATGGTAGACTCTCCTCGTTGGAGTAGTGCTCCCGAACTCCATCCCATTCCTTGCAGAATTTCTCTTCGAGTGAGTCGAAATCCTCATTGAGCACCTTGCCCAGTTTTAGGAGGCGTGATCGCTCGGAGTAGGTTGCCCAATAATGGCCGATCTCCTTCTCAATGGTTCGATCCATTATTCCTATCTCTCGCAGTTGCGCCATGAAAGGCAACAGGAGATGCTCGTTTTCATGCATGAGCTTTTTATAGTCCGTATTCTCCTGGCTTCGGGCAGACCAGTCATCAGCGGAGTAAAATTCGAATAGCAACTGCTTTCTGGTGAAGTAAACGTCGGACGTCGTCCAGAATGGCTCTTTCTTTCTCCACACATCCAGGCAGTCATTGAAGAGACGCCCGGTCAAGTTGTCCAGTATCAGATCTTGGTGCTTTTCAAGGTGAGACGGCAACTGCAATGCTGTGTAGATGGCCTCCTTCAGGTCGTCGGGCTGCATTTCGTCAACTAATTCAAAGTTGGCGATCACGTATTTCAGCAACGCCTCATCAAAGTTCACGACCTCTGTGCCAATTACCTTTACTTCTTTTGTGAGCTTTTTGGCCTGGGACTTCAAGGCCTTGAGGGCTTCAGCAATCTCCTCGTCTGTTTTTGCATTCGACAGTTTTGAAGCCAGAGCAGTCTTTGTGACGGTTCCGTTGGTTATCAGCACAAATCTTATTTCTGCGTGTTCACTCTTCAAAGCATCAAGCTTGTTTAGCCAATTCTTTAAAGAGTTCCATAAGTTCCGACTGCTGTCTTGAACGGGGTTCTTATCGGTGCGGGTATGCTTGTCCTGTTCTAGGATGGAAAGCGTTCCACCTTTTTTCGGAATAATCTCTGCGACGTCATCCGTTGTCTCTATGCCGAATAGTGCCTTTCGATGTGTACTATGAAAAATTCGGTATAGAGCTCGCTCGAACTGGAATCCATATCCGGCAATGCTTGCGCTAGCCTCTGTATTGTCCATTGTTCCTTCTCTTGGATATTCCCACAAAGCGTTGCCAAGCCCAGCAAGCGCCCAGCTGGAATTTACCTCGATTGATGGCATTGCGCCATACGCGGAACTATTTCAAGTTAAGATGAGAATCTGTATATATATACAGTTAAAGCGAGGTCACAGTCCGTCCAGAGGTAAGCCGGTGTGGATGTGAGAGACGGGTGAGGATTACTCCCCACCCTCCTATGGCGCTGCGTTCTCAGCCCTTGCTGGCCTCCGGGGCATCGCCCGTAGGTATGCGTCCAGGCTAAACGGTGAATGTTTCGGTCGGGAAGAACTGCTGGAACTTGTACAGGGCGTTCTGGAGCAGCTCCGTCCTGTTCGGGTAGTCCCCGCTGTAGCGGCCTGATTTGGCGTTGATCTGCCAAACACCGTTACTGACCTTGTGCATTTCGCCGGCAATCCGGGCAGGTTGGAACGCGGTGATGCTGGGGTGGCCGCATTTTTCTAGGCGACCATCGATCTTCACCTCGAATTCCTTGCCGATGAGCAGTGCTCCATCTTTTGCGACAGCCCAAATGAGATAGGTCGTTCTGCGAGAGGCGAATTTGTCGTTCAGCTCTACGATAGGCATACGTGGGGCATCGTAGAGTCGGACTGCCGTCGGGTTATTGAAAATATCCTGCTCTTGGATCTCTTGTGCCTTGAGGTAGAGAGGAGCTCTCAGCCCCCCATAGGTATCTTCCAGGTAGGTGTCTATAGACGCGTCGACTTCGACGAGGCGGCGCATGAATGACGGGAAGAATTGGCCGTCCTTCGCTTTGAAGCTCGCTGCTGTTGAGTTCCACCGCAGAAGCCTGAGTATGCCTGTGCCGAGGATCAGGTTATCAGTGAATATGGCTGAAACCGCGTCACCTTGGGGGACGTCAGTCGCGTCGATGAAAATCTTGAAGATTGGCAAGCCATTGAACAGGAATTGGGCTTCCCACTGGAACTTAGCGAAGCCCTTTGTCAGGAATTTAACCTTTTCCTTTTGCCACAGTTCAGTTTGTTCATCAGACGGTGTGAGTGGAGCGTCGAGCTCGTCTTCCTCTGCTTGAGGCTCAGCTTTTGGCTCCGACACATCCTCGCAGTTTACGGAATTTGGCTCGGAGGTTCCTTGAGGAGTCGCTGGGCCTGACTCAACTGGTTCTGGGCTAGTCAACGGTTCAGGCGATTCAGATGTAGCATCCTCGTCCGCTGGAGGCGTCTCTACGGTTCTGTAGTCTAGGTTCTGATCTCTCACCTCCTGACGAATGTGGGAAATCTCCCTCAGGCGAGTACGGAAGGAGATACCATCTGCGACATTGGTCTCTTCGTTGGGGAACCACGTTTTCCAATCCAAGGCGACCTGCTTTTTGATTCGGTCGCAGGTCTCCAGGGCAAAGTAGAAGGGGAGGCGAACCTTTTTATCTGTCGGCACGATGAGGACGTCTGGCTCGATGAGCTCAACGGGATCACTCCACGTGCCATCCTCGTTCATCGTTTGAAGTGCCAATGCCCAAGACTCCCGCATCGGCTTACGCTTCATCGAATAGCCAGCAGTTGGGATCAGCTTTGCTCTGACATAGGGGCCGAGCCGGTCGTCATGGATGTACAGGATCTTTTCGTGATCCTGTTTGTAGCCAACGATGCAAATGGCATGGTTGCCTTCACGCGTTGGCCTTTTCTTGCCTGGCCCGCTCAACGAGTAAACGTCCCCGATGAAAATCAGGGGCAGCTGGCTATCGATATGGCTCACCACCGTCTCGAAGAAGCGCTTCTCATCGGTGCCGCGAAGGTTTTCCTGATGATGCCTCAAACCTTCAGCATCGATGGAACGGAGCATCTGCTCGGCGTTCAGCTCTGTGTTGGGGAAGCTGTTTGACGAGCCGTTGCGGTCATTGAGTGCGTTCATCGTGATTTCGCTACACGAATGGACGCTTCGAATGCTGTGCCACTGCAAGGCATGCAACGCAGACCAAATGGCTGTCGTCGCACAGGCGGCAATGACCTTGTCCTGCTCTTGGAAGGCCAGGGATTCGACGCTTAGGCTGATCCCAAAAAGGTCGACCTTGTACTGCCGGCTGAGGCGGCGTTTGCGCTTGGCCGCAGTGGACTCGTCGTCCATCACCTTAAGGCAGGTTTTGCCAATGAAGGTCTTGGGCAGCGGCTTGATCACCATGAAGCCCAGATAATTGTCTTGCAGCTTTTTGACCAGGGCCTCCGCATTGGGGCCGCCAGCGAGGATCTCGGAAACCATCCCGTGATCCAGGGGACAGGCGAAGAAATGCATCCGCGCACATTTGTGGCCATCGTTGCCATAGCGCTTGGCGTAGTAACGCGAGAAATCTTCCAGGAAATCCTTGTCCACGTACTGGAATTCGAGCAGTACGTTTTTCGCGCCGAGCCTATTCAGGTAGTTGAAGATGTAACCTACCTGGGGTTTCGTCAGGATGTCCGGAAAATCGTAACCAAAGCATTCGCGCACCAGGTTGGTCATGGTGGACTGAGCGAATTGAGATACGAGATACGGAGTCATAGGCATAAAAAAAGCAGCCTTTCGGCTGCTTTCCTTGAAGTAGGGATTAGAGGCTGCAGGTCTTCGCCAGCTGCTCGCGAGTCACTGCTTTGGCAGCGATACGGGTCTCGATTTCACGGTCGTAGATCTCCATTTGCCGGCGCGATTGCTCCAGGCGCTTAGAGACATTTCGATCAGCGTCAACCTTGTCAGGGCTACGGGACAGGGAAATCAATGCTTGCAGGCTCATGGCTATCTCGTCCAAAAGGCACGTCAGGTTCGCATTCAGGGAGCGAGGTTCGAAGGCATCATCGAACACATCTAACGGTCGGTAGGGGTGGCTTCAGGTGTCAGAAGGCTGAAGCGACCGGCGATTCTACTGGTGATTGATCAAAAACTCATCACCAGAATTCACTTTCCTACGAACCACTCGACGAATGCAATAGATTTCATCGTTACGACATCGCAATCGAGCTGAAGGTTTGATCCAAATGATTCACGAGGTGAGTGAAGCACAGGCTTTAGCGTTCGCAAGCCCGGCGGGCCCCAACGTACAGGTTGTCGGCATTGATTTCCGGATCTGTAACCGAATCGCATCACGTATTCAGGAATTTTTTGCCGACAGAAGGTCGTCAGCTGCTCAACACGTTCGGGATCGAAGGCACTGGACAGTCTGACGTGAGCTTCAGTGTGGATACATTTGGCTTCTGGCTTCTGGGTGAGGCCTTCATGACATTCGGAGCTCATGATCTGCATAGACTCAGCAGCTAAGGGGGCGCCGGGATGGGCAGCGTGACGCAGCAGCACCCCAAGACTTTCTTCCTGAATGCACCCATTGCCCTGCAGCTTCATCAGAGGCCTCACTCGTTGTTGTCCATCTCATAGTCATGGCCCTCACGCCTAGCGTCCTCCAGATCGTCCTCTGTGTAGAGGTTGAAATATTCAGCAGCCGTGTAGGTTGAGGTCTCGGTGAAAACGTTGCCCATTCCACATGCCGACAGCTTTGAGAATCCGCTGACTTTCAGCCTACAAGCCACGCACTCGAACGTGGAGGGCAGCATGCTCTGACGCTGAATCACCTCGTCGTCCCCGATTGACGTGTCGACCGTTCCAATTGGGTCTCCATTCAATAGGCCTGGCGAGTGACAGGCCGGGCAGTCCTGCCTGTGTCCGGACTGTCTGGCAGCCCATGTCTTAGCCTGTGCAGTTAGGTTTTTGCGCTCTTTTTCGGTGGTATTGCTCCATACCTTGGCATGAGCCTTTATATCCTGCTCCACCGCCCTTGCTGCTGCGTCCTCCAAGGATGCGATCATCTCTTGTGCCCTGACCGCGTCGGGCACCAGATCTTGCAAGGGACGTCCCATGGATTGGAGGAGGACACTGCAGGCGCGATAGAACCGAGGAAGCCACTCGGATGTAGCCGCCTCCAAGAAAGCGGCTTCCCCGGTGTGGAGCTCGATGTTTCGTCGTTCCACGTGCTTGGAACAGAACCCGGCGATTTCCTCAGTAAAGGGGGGCACGAGTTCCTTCAAGCGAACCAACACTTCCTTTGTCCCAATCGATGTGGCGGAGAACTTTTTGCTCGTTGGCTCTCCGCCCAGGGCGAACATGATGTTTCGCCAGCTCTGTTGGTCGGCGAGAAGTACCGGGGAGACGTTGGACAGTGCTGCCCGGGCGAGAAACTCAAGGCTCAGTGAGGAGAACAGACCAAACCTCCAGTCGTCTGCTGGAAACCGCCCCATCTCTTCAGCATATAGCTGCGCTTTAACGATCAGAGATTCCTTAGACCATGGCGATTCTACAGGCGCCGTCATTTCATTCCCCGTAAGCTGGACAGGTAGATACGTTCAATGTGGCGGTTTAGTGCTTCCTCCGGCACCTTAGAGCGCCCATGCAGCATGTGCCAGTTGTCGATGATCAAGCTGTCCCCTGGATCACTCAGAGCGATTTCGATGCTATCGACCTTGCATCTGGTCTGTACAACCTCAGCCAAAGCTTCTGCGGCATGATTGAGAGGCTTAAGGAAAAGGGAATCCCATCTGAACCCAATCTGACCGCCCTTGCTATATCGGACAGCAAGGGGGCAAATCACCTGTGCTGGATGCTTTCGACGAGGTGCAACGATTGCCCGGGCAATGAGGTGACTGGCATGGTCTGCAATGCATGACCATGGCAATAGATAGGTGGTGACCGAAGGGTGTCCAGCTCGGCAACGAAGCATGAGGAAGCGAGGAGGGGTTCCCCAGTGAGCGTAGTCCGTGTGGAGGGGAAATTCGTCCAGTCCGTACACAGCACTGTAACTGTGAGGATTGGACTCGGCACGTTCACGCGGCTTTAGCGCCTGGAGGTTGCCGAGCTTGTAAGCGTCGGCGATATTCTCCAGGTCGACTACTGCACCGATGCGGCATGCCAGCTCAAGAGTCGAAGCCTCAGGCTGCCATTTTTTGAGAAAAAAGTAGCCATGCTGACTCAGCGCTGACCAAACGGTGTCTTCTTCTGGCTGCTCCTGCAAGCCCATTATGCTCAAACTCAAATCCTGCTCAGGCCAAAGGGAATTCACTTGAGTCATCAAATGTAGCTCAGAAATTTTTCCCTCAGCATTAGCTGGCTGCTGTGGCCGAACCAATCGCCTTCAGCGTTGACGCCTGTAGTCGGTAGGTGAAAGCCCGGATTCTTTGCGGAACAGATGTGAAAAGTGGCTAGGGTTTGCGTAGCCGATCTCATTAGAAATGGCAACGATGCTTTTGTTTGTTTCTCGTAGCATTCGTTTTGCTTCGT
>Ga0160463_100465_pt1 | contig 18399 bp, 19 predicted proteins | sample HID1975M_E6MG_FD_108276 | JGI IMG/M metagenome (GOLD analysis project Ga0160463, IMG submission 108276) | Enriched soil microbial communities from UW Madison campus, WI, USA - HID1975M_E6 MG | ecosystem: Environmental > Terrestrial > Soil > Unclassified | place: USA: Madison, Wisconsin... | reverse complement strand
TCTCGCGGCACTGGTCTCGTCAGCCAATGCAGCCTCTACCCGCTCACCGGTAACGGTGCTCAGAAGGCCAGATCATGAGATGCCCTTGCTCCCGGACGTAAGGAGCCGCCAGTCCCGCGCTAGAGGACATCCCCACAGGTCGCAGGGGCCTTGATCCCTGATAACACTCAACATTCTTGGCGGGATGACGTGGGGCGAGGATCGGAGACCAGGCGATGAGGTGATTCGACATGGCATTGGTGGGTAGACGCGATGGCCGTAATTTCGGCTACGGCAGGCAACTGAGCTATGCAGGGCCGCAGGCGTTGAAAGACATGTTCGGCGGCGGCCACTATGGCACGGTGAAGGCACACTGTGATCGGTGGCAGGCATTCGTCAGATGGTGCCGCTCCGAACAAGGGCCCGGTATCAATGATGCGCGGCAGATTGATCGGAAGGTATTAGTGGACTATGCGGCGTATCTGCGCGATGCGGTTGAGTGCGGTAGCCTCGCCATCAGCACCGCACAAAACCGCCTATCCAGCGTTAACAGGACAATGGCGGCGCTGCGCGGTGATCAGTACGTGAAATTGCCAAGTCCGAGCAAGGCGTTGGGTATGCAGCGCACCGGGATTCGCCAGTCGGTGCCTCATGGCCAGGACCGTGAATAAGTGAGGCAGATCGTCGATATGCTTTGCCGCAATCATCAGCTACGGGCCGCCGCGATTGTTCTGTTAGCGCGAGCCACCGGCATGCGCTTGCGTGAGGCCATCTTGGCGGATTTGCCACGACTAAGCCGTGAAGCTAACCAGCTAGGCAGGATTAACATTCAGGAAGGCACCAAAGGCGGCCGTGCCGGCGCCTCGGCGCCGCGTTGGATATCAGTGGACAACCAGGTTCGAGGTGCTCTTGAGTTTGCACTGCAAGCGTCGCCTGCAGGTAGCCGCAACCTGATTGCCCCGAGCGAAAGCTACCTAACCATTCTGCAGGAAATCGTCCGCCCTGCGCGGGACACACTGCATGCACATAACCTCAAAGCGTTCCATGAACTGCGAGCTGCGTTCGCGTGTGAACGTTATGAGCAAATCACCGAACACCGCGCGCCTATCAACGGCGGTCAATGCTGCCAGGCAGAGAGGGTCTTAGATCGTGAGGCTCGAAGGCAAATCAGCTATGAGTTGGGACACGGTCGGATCGACGTGGTCGCTGCCTACATTGGAGGACGCGCATGAGTAAGGCATTCGATATGGAACTGTTCTTGGCTGGGGTGCTGACCGGCTCGCATGCGACGCGGCAACGTCATCTGGATCAGGCAAGGTTTATCCAAGCAAAAATCGTGGACCGCTGGCAGCGACAGACGCCTTGGTCTTGGCAAAAAAAGCATATGACTTGGTTTCTTGAACACCATCTAAAACGGCGCAGCGAGGCAACACGCTATTACTACGTTCTTACGATGCGTTTGCTCGCTCGCCGGTTAGGAAAATCATGGGGATTTAACTAACCAACGAGCAGCGTGATGTCTGAGGTAAGTGGGGTATTAGAATTGGCTCCTCTATAATACAACGTGTTTGGTGTTGGTTGGTTGGCTGGATTATATATATATCATGAAAACTAAGTGTGGCTTACTTGGTTGGATTCAATGTGAAGAGGCCGTTTGAGTGATTGGTAAGTTTAGCTGTGTTAAATAGTCTGCTCTAAATTTTTAGCCCATGCGTATAACCCAACTATGATGGGGGCGGCATATAATGATAGAGTGATAAGCACTCGTGTCACTAACCATAGACAGGCTTGAGCTTTTTCAAGGCGCGTCGGGAGTCTGCTAGTAAGGCCTTGAGAAAATACGCGCGCGATTCTGTCGTCGATTTCACGATGATTCTCCGCCTCAGATAGGATGTCATGGTACTCGGTCTGGTGGTCGCTATCGCTACCAATACTATGCTGAATATTTCGATAAAGTTTATGTAGTTTCAAATAGTTGTCGCGCATCAGCATAGCTCTACCGCGGAAGTCCCGGTTGGCAACAGAGAGTGATACACCAAGTAAAGCTACCGATAGAATAGTGGCAAGAATGTCGGTGTTATCACCCATTACTTTGGGGTAGCGAATGGTTAATACTGCGAGAATAGTGCTCAGGATTGCATACCAGACGAGAAGCAGTTGTGCATGAAAATCTAGCCACTCTAGTCTTTTATGTGCCTGAATTCGAGCTTTGTAGGTAAACCAAACGTTGTCGTTCATGTTCCAATACCTTGCATTTAGAGATGTTGAGTGTTAATTGCTTAGGTCGATGTCATGTGACATCGGAAATATTAATTTCTGGGTGCGCCTCATCGAATGCTTCCTTTATTTTGGTTGCAATGTCTCTACTGGTAATATGGACTCCAATTTCATCAAGGTCATTACCGTATGCGGATGCTGAAAGCCAATTTAAGCTTGTGATTACTGCGCTATCATTATCCCAAGTCAAGATTTTTGCATGAGCTACCGGGTTAGAAACTTTTCTAATGTTTAAGTTAATATCCTTGACAGTATTTGAAATTGCTTTAACTCCTTCGTCTCCAAGTCCACCGCAGGTTTTTCCGTAAAAAATATTGGCTTGTATTTCGCGATTGTTTTTTGCAGAAGTTGTGATGGGTGCAATAATAGGTCGCTTGGCCACATGGCTAAACTGATGGCTGCATATAAAAATATCTTTTTCTGCGCTGTCTCTAGCTTTTCTGACCAGGTCATAGTGATCATTTTTTAATACTAGGCGAGCGGTTGAGGAACAGGAAGCGTGAGAGCTTTGTGTTGAGTTAGCTCGTAGGGAATTCGCAAGTATTGAAAGCTCTCTACTGAAGAGGTTAGAAACTTTAGAAGAGCCACGGGCCATGTCGCTTGATATGCCAATTATTTCAGATACAATGCTCTGATTAGAAAGTTTTACAGATGCTTCAAAAAGATTGAAATTGCTGTTTAGCCAGTTGCACGATCCAAGTAGAGCAACATAAACACCAGGTTTGCTATCATATATTAAAAACTTCGAATGTGACTCAGTAGGCTCAAGGTGAATGTTGATCAGAGTATCAAGGCCTTGTAGATGTGTTTGCTCAATCAGTTCTGAGAGGCATTCTCTAGTAGCTTGGTATGATTTAAGGGCACCTTCTTCAATAGGTTCTACTTGTCCCCAAAGAATATCAATTTTTACCGATCGCCTAGCTAGCGTGAAAATCGCTTCAGAAATGGCACTCAGGTTTTTAGTGTTGATGAAAGTAGAGTGGATTATAAGTCGAGATTGAGCTTTTTTTAAGGCCTCGTCAAAAGCAAGTTTGTGATTTTCGCCTCCAAGTATTAGTTCGTACTCTTCATCGCTTAACGCATGGAGTAAATAGCCTCTGTTCCAGTTCTTTCCTTGGAAGGTGGATGTGGTTGGAGCCTTCTGGCTTTGACTCATGGTGCTAATTATTTCTAACTTTTTATGTGCAGCATCAATTATCTGTTCGCTTAACTCTGATGACAGATTGGGAGGGGCGTTCCCTATTTTGTCGGAATCATCTACAGAAATTAATGCGTACTTAGTGTGGTCTTTTGAAATGCGTATAAACGAATCATCGATTGCGATAATTTCTTCATCACGATCTGAAACGCAATTAAATATATTGCTATAGCTAGCTTCTTTGATCAGGCTTTTGAATTCCAAAATTGCAACGTGGCCATCCTTAGATTGAATTAGCTCGTCTATTCTTTTTTTGCTGTAAATTTGGAATGATTGCTGCCTATGCCCTGCGCGGTAGCAATCTCCCGTGCTTGGATCAATCATGTATTGCCGAGTTGATATTAATGGCTCTTTGTCGAGTGGGAGTTGCTCTAGTTTGGCTACTGCTTCCCCTCGGGAAGTAGCTTTGAATAAATAAGCTGAGTCGCTTTTAATAAGTTCCAGCCAGCCTGCTTTCATAAGCGGGATCAGTATTTCAATTACTAGGCGCTTTGGAAGGCATGATAATCTGGCTAGCTCGCTGGCAGAGGTTTTAGATTTTACAATTTCTTGTAGCAGTAAGTGGTCAATTGCACCCCAGCGTTGGCCTTTAAGTATTTTGAAGCGTTGTTGTTCAAAGTGAAAAGGAACAACTACGTAGATAGTAGGGCGTTGGCTCATTTAGAATTCATCCTTGGTTGAGTCTTAGCTTTCAGGCTTGGCTATAATCATTTGATGTTAAATCAGAGTACTTGATTAAGCTGAGTTGGTCGCTTTTCCTAAGAAACTCAAGGTTCGCAACAAGCCGAGGTAAGAAGTCCTGGATTTGGATGAGCTCTTCTGGCGAGTTATAGCTATCGTAGTCTCCGCCCCATGCTTTCAATAAGCTATATGAGCCTACAATTATAAGTTTATAGCGTGCTCGACTCAGCAGCACATTCATACGACGTTCATCGGCTAAAAAGCCTAAAGCGCCTCGAATCGTAGCATTGCCGTTATTCCTGACTAAAGAGACTATTACAATGTCAGCCTCGCTACCTTGAAAGGCATCAACCGTACTACAGAAATGAGAATGATCATCTGCTGTTTTAAAGTGTTCAAGGTGAGAAAATTCAGCCTTTAGCATGCCATGGCTATAAATCCCTCTTGTTAGCCTTCCGACTTGCTCGGAATATGGGGAGAGAATTGCAATCTTAGCAACTGACTTAGAGTTGGGATTAGGTATTAATTTTTTTAATATCGAAAAGATGGCGCTTCTTTCTCCTGAATTGTGCCAGCGAGGAGCCTGCTCGCCTTGATTTAAATGCTTCGTGGTTTGTATGTCTGGCATGTCGATCCATGTGAGTGGTGCTGAAGTCGACAAGAGTTTTGTTTCGTGAAACTCAAAAGGAAGTGAAAGTTTTGGTAAGGTGAAATGTCTTTCTATGGCGGTGTCTGTTTTTAGTTTTCCTTTGTAAAATACACGAGAGATTAGTTGAGCAATGTCTGGGTGCATCCTGTGTTGGTACTCGAGCATACTGCCTATAGCCCGTCGTCCTTTTTCGGACCCGAATTTTTTTTCATGAAGCTCTTTTTCAAGTATTTCATCTTCAACAAGGCTTTGGAAAAGCATGAAATACTTAGAGGCGGACTTACCTATGCTCGCTATACTTTCATTGGAAAAGTCTAGGTCTTCGAGGATCGATTTTGCTACTGTGCCCCGAACTTTTGGATGCAATATATATTCACTGTCTCGCAAAATTGATTTCAGTTTGAGCGGGTCAGATAGGATCGCTATAACTTCATTGGATCGGTATGGAGGCAGTTGTTTATGGTCTCCGATCATTAATCGGCGGTGTGAAAGCAAAAGGGGACTTACTAATTCAAGTCCAGTGACTTTCCCTGTCTCTTCCATGATGGTCCAATCAAATTGGGCTCTATCTTGGATCATTCGCTCTACTTGCTCAGAGTTGGTAGTTGAAAACACCATGTTGGCGCATCGAAGCAACTGATTGATAAGAGGGTAGCGCTTATATATTTGACCATTTAGCATTTGACGAATTTCAGACTTTAATTCAGCTGACTCAGAATTTATGTAGAGAGGGCTGCTCATGAAGTTTGTTATATGCTTTTTTGATTTTTCGTCAGCATCTATTAGCGAGGTTTCATCATTTTTATCCTGTTTGCTGCAGCGCAGTACAATGAATTCCTCATCGTCTGTTTTGTTCAGGGACTTACAAACCTCATGATAAAGGTGCTGTACTGTAGAGTGGCTTTGTGCGGTCAATAATAGCCTACTGTCTGCTTCATGCTCGAACTGTTGCTTGACCAAAGTCGAAACCAGAAACGTTTTTCCTACTCCAGGTGGGCCTTGAACCAAATATAGGGGCAGTGTAGATAGAGTTTTATTGAATGCTTTCTGTTTGGAGTCGTCCAGTTGACTTAATAGACTAGGGTTTGGGGCAGGGCAGTTAAAGGGTGACGTATGTTTTTGAGGTGCAATCAGTACATCTAACAGCTCGGAATGGCAAGCTAAAGTCTCCAGGGCCTTTGTTCGCCTGCTCAGTTGACGTAAAGTGCCCTGAATAGAATTTGGAGCGATATAGTAGTTGGAGTGATATGGCAACTGGGTGCGAGAGGTAAATGTATAAGTTGTAGTACCGTCCTCGCAAATACTGGATGATGAGAATGTAAGTATGCTTTCTTCTTCTTCTTTCCCTAAACCATTTCCGCTGACTAAGCTCCAAATTAGCGCTTCTAGCTCACTTTCGTCCCTCTTTAATATTTTTTCCAACCTGGTCGCCGGTGGCTCAAGGTTCAGAGACTTGGCTAGTCGCTCAACTTCTTCTGAAAATTTGCTGCATACGTGGATTAGCCAATTTTCTCCATCTGCTTCAGCTCTAACTATTTCAATGGGAAAAATATCAGCTCTTGCATATGCTACCTCTGTAAGATGACAGGCAATGAAGCCGTTTATCAACTGCTGTTGCTCTGTGCTTCTGGTGGTCTCTTGATTTTCAAATGTTTTAAACAGTGCAATCCACGAATTTTCTTCTCCTGATAAATCGCTACCATCGTAAAGTTGGTAGGCCTCTCTTATCGAGATGAGAGAAATTTTGTTAGTGCCTAAGGGCAAGCTTTTGTAATTTCTAGACGATTTTGTTGGGATTTCAGAGTGAGCGTGATAGCAGACAGCAAAATCCCAGGTTGACTCATCGCTATATCGGTCTGGTTTAAAAGCCTCAAGTTGATAGCATAAGTGACTTCCTTTTAAGTAGAAGGTTGGAGTCGCTTTCTGTGGATTATTTATTCGGAGTAATTCTGAGGTGTCGCGGATATCCTCTTCCACGAATTTTTTTAGCTCTACTATGTTGGTTTTATCCAGGCTTATTCCATATTTCTGTTTGTAAATTTCTTGAATTTTAGCTGTTACACTGCTTTTTGAAGTTGAGGCGTCTGGATTTTCAGATATCTTTAGGGCCAGTTTAAATGGGTTCGACGCTCGCGAGGCACTTCTATCTAGTGCATCTATAATTTCCGTGGCGGCGGTTTTGACAAAATTCCCATCTAGGTTTTCAAAACTTGAGTTCTGGCGAAAAGGTATTATGCCAAGCAGCTTCCTAATAAGGATGACTTCGATTAGCATTAGCCCTGATTGCTCGGATATTTCTTTTATTGGTAGTTGCGCGCTATTTAATTTTTCGAGATCTATTTTCAGTATTCTGGATATCAATTTGCCTAAGTCTTTCCAGTCATTGCTGAAAGAGTGAATTGCTTGCTCTTCTTCTTTCTTTATTGTTTCATTGGAAGAGCTGGCTAGGCCGGTTACCCGCATTGACCACTCGAATCCCGTGAGTTGAAAATCTTTTCCGTCATGGTGAAGAGTTGGGCTGGTCAGAATTGCCTCTTCATCAAGTTGGCGATGAAGCAGACCTTGTGTGTGCAATATGTCTATTGCGTCGGAGATTCTTATTATATTCTTCCAGAATAATGATCTGGCAGATGGTTGCTTGAGTCTTTTTATCCAGTGAGGCCTGCGGAGTAACAATCTATTGTTCAATATTTGGGAGAGAGGAATTCTTTCTTGTGCATCTAGCACTAAGTAGAAGCCGGAAGGGTCTCGGCCGTGCTCTGCTAAGGTGGCAATTAAGTCATCAGCACCGGGATATCCTTTTAGCCTGTGAAGCTGACGAAGTTCATGCAGCCAGATAGCCTCAACCTCGCTGTCTTGTACCTGCTTGGATCTTTTCCAGTGTTTTATCAGGTACAGATCTCCATCTTTTTCAGCGCTTAAGATGCTAGGCCGACCAGTGAGTTCTTGTGGGGAGCTCAGGGGCTCCTCATCGATGTCATATGAGCTAAGAAAGTTTTCGTTCACAGAGTCCATAGCCAGTTCCATTGAGTTGGTCTGAGATGCTCGACCTTAACAGAATAGATTCATAGAATGGAAGCCTATGGCCATCATCTGGGGCCGGCTGTGTTTCTTATAGCTACTGTCGCGTTAGGGCAGAGGGGGTGGAGCACCTCTCTTCTCTATCCAGAGATTGCCAAAGCGTCAGATGAGCTAGTCTTAACGTACTCTCCTATAGCGGTAACAATCACTGCTCTCAGATTTATAAATTAATTATGGGGTGAATGTATGGAAACGCCTTATGTTTTACATATTTTTGGCGACGAGGTGAGGCTTAAACTTACGAGTCGACGAGGCTGGTTGACAGCAGGTGTGGCCTCTTCTATTGCATGGCCCTCGCTAGATGTATGTGTATTGTACGCAGGTGATGAGTACTTCCTCCGTGGCACGTCTCTGGGTGGTAAGCCATCTCCTCCAGGAATTACAATTGCCTGTGACGCGAGTAATCCCGATGAGGCGATAACCAAAGTCTATCGGTTTACTTCTGTCCTTAGTTGGTTTCTTGGCGGTTATGTTGACGTATCAGGATATATATACGGGTCACATGCACATTTGTATGGAAACCCAAGAACCGTTTTTTCCTCTTTGGGATTGGCCGGTTCTAGATCGTTCAACTGCAATCATATGCCGGTAGTTGATCAAGAACATGTTCGTAAAGCGCTCGCGTTTTGGCGTGAAGGAAAGAGACTTGATGAGGTGCATGATAGTTATGCTTTCCTTAGTTTCTATAAAGTAATTGAATCCCAGTTTTCGGATGCTAAAAGGAAGGTGGCCTGGATCAAGAAAAATATAGATAAGCTTACCGACAGAGCTGCGAAGCGAGTATCAGAGCTACGCAGTGACGGAGTTGATGTTAGTCGGCACCTTTACGAAAGTGGCCGGTGTGCGGTTGCACATGCATCGTTGGAAGGGGAAATTGTAGATCCTGATATCCCATCTGATAGGCGACGTCTTTCTTCAGATTTGGTGATTATGGAAGAATTGGCAAGAATATACATTAGAGATGAATTGAAGGTGCCTGATGTGCACACGTTGTATAGATCAAGAAATCGTCTCTCACCGTGGAGCTCTTTATTGCCTAAAAGCTCAGTTGACGCTTTAAATCGTGGCCTAACTCCAGAAAGTGTCGATGGACTACAGGGGCAGATGGTAACTGTGGGCTTATGGCCAACTGGGCCGATTGCAGGTCTTGAGGAGATGACCATGCACGTTGATACAGTGCATCAGGGTGTGGTTAAGATTGTTTTAATAAATCAACAGAAAACTATTTTGCTAGTGTTTTTTCTAGACTTTAGAAGTGGTCGTGCTCATACGAATCTAGAAGATGGAGGATTGCTTTATGGTGATATATCTCCGAGCGAAGAGCACGTAAGGGCTTATGCGACATTCTTCTATAAGGTTTTAGGTAATGGAGTCGTAGAGCTGGGGGTTGAAGGTTTGGAGCCGATAGACTGTGATGTAGTTATTCCTGTAAATATTATGCCTCCGGATCCGGATAGAGCAATTGAAGAGCAGGTTGAAAAATTTAGGAGAGAGAATGGTTGGGGTGGAGTCTGAACTTTCTATTGTTCAGATCTATGGTTTACTAATTTAAGCGAGGTTCTTGGTCTAAACGACGTTCTGGGGGGAGCTTAAGGTTCCGCTGAGATGATGAAATAATTTCGTTTTTAACAAGCGCTCTTCGCAGAGAGCCACAAAACTCCCCGATTCGATTCCACCGAAATCCATAGCTAGCTGATTTTTTTATAGATACCCTATGAAGTATATCAATAAATCCACTAAATTCCAACTCCATGGAAACCAGGCCCTCACGGCCAACACCCGTCCGTCTGTCTCCGCACCAGCAAGGTCTGAACCAGGCTTCATGGCTGATTTAAAAGACTCATTTGAAAGCATGCTTCCGCTAGTTAGGCAGCTGGACCTACCTCTAAATAGTCTTGAACAGGCCACTCTCTTCCAAACTTACAATGAGATGCGTAAACCGCGCTTGCCACGGCCTAAGCCAGGACCTCCTATTGGTCAGTAGTTTCGTGTGGAAGTTTGGTGGGACTCGAAAAAAGAGAAGAGAAAGGTGCGGATCATTCAGTTATAGCCAAAAATCCAAAAAGGGGACTGATTTATTTCTCAGAAGATAAATCAGTCCCCTTTCCCACTCATCATTAGCGGGTGGAGAAGATGCACGTTAGGAGATGTATTCATCTGCGGGTGCTACGCTGCCTTAAGAGTAAAAAGGGAAGAATTAGTTACTGATAGATCTTTCCTTTTTGCCGCCAATTTTATACAGTCCCTAGCAGAAAATCCAATGAGCGATCTCTTGGCGGGATGCCGGGAATGCTTCTAATCAATGTGTCCATGGGGTTGTCCGGGTGCTCGTAACTCAGATGCTCATTGCGGGTAAATGCATCAATGAGTTTGGGCCGCTCTGATCGGTAGAACAGCGCCCTCTTCGAATAAACCTGAATCGCATGGTTACAGGCATCCACCTCATCGTCCGACAAAACTATGGTAGAGAGTCGAGGTTCGACCGTAAAGGAAGTAGGTTTGCTGATTATTACGCTGATCATTGGGGTGATAGGGGCAATAATTTTAGGGCTATGTGGAGGGTTTACGGTACCCGTTATATTATTGAAAAGGCCATCTCCATATATGAACTCCTTTCCCGATGAGAGCAGAACAGAAAATTTGGCGCCTGCCCCGATGTTATCCGAAATCATTCGCTGCGAATTCCGAATGTTTAAGCCAATTAGCGCATTTCTTTCAGGGGTTGGCAGTTCTCCCCTTAGATATTCTGCCACAGAAACAGCTGCCTCCCTGCTCTTGGGACTTCGGATAACTAGGGATACCACGCACTCAGTCAGAATCTTAAGCTGATCATCGGTGCAAGGTTGGGGTAGAAAACGCTCCCGTAACTGAAGATTGAATAGTTTTTGACTTGTGAGAGTATTTAGCCAGGCAATTACCGATGGAAAATTGCCATCCGCTAGGTCAAATTCACGCTCGAAGCTCATATCCCAAGGTGAGCTATCTGCCGGGTTCCGACTGAGTTTTATGTGGTGTCCATTTCCAATCATAGCGAGTTGCGCAGGGGGGACACGCTTGCATGTCCCATCCGGAGTGATCCAATGCGCAAAGCCTTCAGTATCCGCCCAGTGTTTGGATACGCATCGCGGCCACCAGTGGTGACGCTCGGATTTCAACGTTTTCATTTGGATTCCACTGCTATCTTGATTTCACAGCCAGAAGTTACGCTTTCTATTAGAGTGTCCACTTCGCGTTAATGCTATGCCTTCATAGTCATAAAGAATTCCAGATTCCGTCAGTTTTGCATCTTCTGAGGCCATCCGTGTATTAATTATTTTGACTAGTTTTTGATAGTGATTATTTCTGGCTGGCGTACGTTGTACTTGATCCTTTTGGTACTGGTTGATACGTTAAGTCCTTAGTACCCTGTGTTTAACATCTAAGGAACCCCGGATGCAAGAGCTGGAAGCACATTACATGGACTGTTCGTCAGCAACGGAAGCCCGGCTATCGCTGAGCGAGAACGAACTCCCACCTGGTACCGAGCCCATGCTACAGCACGTCCGCCAGGGTACCCTGCGTGAGATCGTGCAGGGCGAACAGCGTACACCAAGTAGCGATGAGGTCGTCAGCTGGGTGCGCAACTGTTATCGCGAGAATCCCCTTGTCGGCGACATTGCCCGTGCGATGTTCGTGATCAACGAAGACCTAGTGGTGGCCGACACCGAGTTGCCTATCCCCGACGAAGTACGGCTCGATCTTCAACGCCTGACGAAATTGAAGTTGGACCGCGATTTCTTTGTTTCCTCCACCTTCGAGGGGCAACCCTGTGGCGTACTCTTTAGGGGCTCGGAAATGGAAGAGGGCGGTGTTCTGTTTGAAATCACGGTTTTTGGGCGAGAAGGGCTAGCTGGTGAGGTGTGGCATTTGAACCTTCAGCTATCTAGTACTCGACCAGAACCCTTCATTTCCGTGTGTACGGCAGAGGGATGGATCCATTTTGAGCGAGAGAGCGCCCTGCAGGAGGCGCGTATCATGTTCCTGCTTCAATGTCTGTACCAGTACAAAAAATACCTATACCCAGTGCTGCCGGTGAAGTCGATAGTTGATGCCCATAGTGACCGCCCCCGTGACAACTCGTATCTGGTGAAGCTCATCACCAAGGCGTACCGTGGGCAGGTCGCCTGTACGCGGGTACGGGTAGACCTGGCCTTGATGCATCCCAGGGACATCGATTACGCGCTACGTACCCCGGATGAGGAGATCAGCCGGTTCATCACCCATGCTAGAACCACCGACATCCTCTTGTACGAAGAGGACGGCGTGCTCGTCATGGATGACGACTATCTGGTCTACATGGCGTGCAGGACGCTCGGCCTCACGCGGGTGAACGCGGTGATCGTCGGCGCCTTTGATCAGCCCCTTGTCGAAGTACTAGAGGTAGGAGGGCGTGAGCTGATCCCGCCCGTGGGAGTCACGCGCCAGCAATATCGATCGCGCCGGGGCAGTGTTGACAAGCAGCACCTGCTGCAACGCAAGGTATCGGCGCTGCGCCCGAAGCTCTCTCAGTCGGCCAGGTTTGAGCGCAATTTCATTGAGCTGTGCCATCTACTGGGACGGGTCGGCACGCGTGAAAGAGATCTGCACAACTTTCTTAAGCGGCACACCCAAGTGCTGGATTCTCATGTGGCAGCGGTCCACAGCGAAGTTCGAATCGGCAAATATCGCGCGGACCTCGTGCTGAAATACCACCAGTCGGACAAGCGTGTGGTGCTGGTTGAACTCGAACCCCATAGCGCTCAGATCTTCACCAAGCGCAATAGCCTAAGGCACAAGGTGACCCACGCCGTGCAGCAGGTGCAGGACTGGATTAGGGAAATCCATAACAACGCAAGCAATCTACCCAAGTGGCTGGAGGGCAACTACACCGCGGAAGGGATGGTGGTGATCGGGCGGTCCAAGGACCTGACGCAGGAACAGAAAGATACCTTGATGATCCACAACGCCAAGTCCGACATCAAGATTCTCACCTACGATGACCTTCTGGAGCGTTTCCTGCGCTTGATCGAAGTGCTCGACAAACAGAGGGATACAGCTTGTGAGTAAGTTTCCTAACCTCCCTACTGAGGCGCCGATCTAAAAAACTAAAAGCGACCATTTATAGCGGCAGCTACGGAGCGGTTGCTGCCGTTTTTCGAATGGACAATCGGGAAAGGATAATCACTGTGCAGACTGCCCTCACAAAATTCCAGCTCATCAGGACCAGCCAAGCTTTCAGGGACAGATTCCAGATTCGATTCCATTGAAAGCCATAACTAGCTGATCTATTTATAGACACCTTATGAGGTACGGCAAAAAATCCACCAAATTCCAGCCCCTCGTGAACCGAAGCTTCACGGCGAAATACCGTCTGTCTGTCTCCGCACCAGTCCAGCAGGTTTGATGCAGCTTTTTCTCATCACGATCTCCCTCTGCTGAACTTGGTTCTGCTGCGTGACATCAGACGCCATGCTCCCTGACTTTTCCTACGACACTCAGCGGCCGTTCGCATAGCCCCGAAGCTTGAACTGTAACCCCAGTAGCGATACCGTACTCCAGTCGCGGCCAATTCCGCGACCGGGTTTGGCGACCCGAACGAAAAGGCGCATCGGCGCCCCCGACCACGATTGCAGGCGCTTTTTTTGCGTCCGCAGTTTCGTGTAATGGCGGCTGTGCGTGGGAGACCTTCGGGTCTGCCGAGTTCCTTTTCCTCGGTTCGCCAACCTGCGTACAGCTGCCACCCTAATCGTTTGGCGACGGTTAGCGTGGTGCTTCAATCGAAAAGGACCGCATGCATGTCAACCGCAAGTCCATCCATGATCCTCGCATTCGTTCTCCACCGTCGTTCTTCGACGGCCATCAGCTACTTCGCCGTCAGCCAATCCCGCTTCACCTCCGCCCAATCGGAGGTACGCCATGACTGACCAAGAGCGCCTCTCCACCATCCAAAGCTACGCCTGGACCCTCGAACTACTAGGCGAGGCCCTGGTCCAGCATGACGAAATGCTGGAGTGCGAACACAACCCGCAACTGAGCTTCCGCAACACTGCCGGCATTCACCAAGCGATCCGGATTATCAGCCGATTGGCCAGTGAGCAGTGTGGGAAGGTGATGGAGCAGAGTGGTCAGGCCCCGGCTGATTAGGCTGGGCCTTTGCTGAGCGGCGCTTCCTGCGCAGTGCGCCGCCGGCTAGCCGTTTAGCAGGCATCACGGTGGGTGGCACGGGCTGCGCCCGTGTTCGCGGGCTCGCCCGCTCCCACAGGGATGGTGCCAGGTTTCAGGTGTTGAGCAGGGCAGCTGTTGTACATCCGGTGTTTGGTGCGGAGGTATGGATTACCTGGGCTGCTTTGCAGCCCTTTCGCGACACAAGGCCGCTCCTGGAAATGACCACTTTGGGGCGGGTTGGGGATATTTTTACAGGCATGGTAAATGGGGCTCATGCCTTGTGTACTAACGGCGGTATGGGGTACCAAGAGGCGGACGATTCCCCGTCACGTTCAAGATAAGGAAATCACCATGTCCAACCACCACTGGAATGACTGGGCCGGCGGGTTGACGCTAGTCCTTCAGGCAATCGTTTATATCCCGCTGCTTTACATCCTCCTGATGCCATGGCTTTGTCTGGCGCTGGTCAAGCTTGGGAGGGTTCCTTTCTTCCCGGGGTTTTTCCAGGCAATGGCCTCGACCGGGTGGCTGGTTGCTTCTGGGCTTGTGGGCCTGGTAGTGCTGTTTGTTGTGGTTCGTCCCTTGGTCCGTTGATTTACCGGCACGAGGAAGGTGCTTTTGGAACCGTGTTGTTCACTGTTCGTAAGTCTTCAGGGCGAGGGTAAGCATTTCATGAATGTGCGCCCGCAAGGCAAGCGGCTCCAGCACCTCGATGTCGGCAGCATTTGCCATCAGGAACAACCGTAGCCCCTGGGTATCGCGAACCTTGCAGGTCAGCAGCCATTTGTCGCCGTCCGGCAGCAGCTTCTGGTTTTTATCCAGCGGGTTTTCAGCAAGGCGGTTGTACAGGGTCTGGCTAAGCCGAAGGCGGGTTTTTTGCGCAGGGGAGTGGATGGTCACCAGGTCTGTCTGGGCTTCGTCTGCGTGAATGTCGTAACCCTCCGGGTCGTCGATAATCCGCTTGCCCGGCTCTACCTTGGTAATCCTGTGCAGCATCAGCGCGCAGAGTGTATTGGGCCCGTTGCTGCTGTACTTGCCTCGTGGCTCGTCGGGCGCGGGTGCGTTACCCAGCCACTGCTCTTCGGTGACATAGGCAGACAGGTAGATATTGGAATCCTGGTGGGACAGGCCCAGTGGTTTGAGCTGGTAGACACACTCGACCCCGTCGGCATTACGCGGGCGGTACCAGACTTCAAGTGCTTCGTTATCGAGGATCGCCATCTGTATCTGCTTGAGGTGTTGGGCTTTGTACTTGCCCGGCTGTAGCTGGGTAAACCGCGTCCCTGAAGTAATACGCTTGGTGAAGTTCAGCTTGCGTACCGAGCCGTCCTGAATCACCAGTTCCGTATAGTCGCGCAAGCCCTTCAACTCATCGGTGGCTGATTGCAGGCCGAACCGTTCGGCGTGCTGGAAAACCGCCCAGAGTGACATGGCGTCTGAAGGTGAGAGCACCAGCGAGTGGCTTCGGCCCACCGCAGACCAGAGCAACCCTCGTTTATCTTCTGGGTCCGTTTGCGACTGAACGTAGTTCAGCTCCTCCAGCGCCTTCAAATCCCTGATGGTGGTTTTATCACGTTGGTCATCAGCAGCATCCCCATGGCGCCCAACCCAGGCAACCAGCTTCGCGTGCACGTCTGCGGTGGAGAGAGGCTTACCCGCTGCACGAAGGATTTGCCGCAGATAGTCACGGCGATGGGCAAGATTGATCATTTTTTTTGAATCCGGACAAGAAGTGTCCCTATTGGAGTTCAAGATGTTCTTCGTTGGCAAGGCAACGACCTTGATCACGGTATTCCCGCGTCCTGCGTCGAGGATGCAGCAGAGATAAAGAGGGCATCGCGATGAGCGACATCGATAAGGTGAAAGCACTGATTGTTCAACACGCGGCCGGCGGCATCAGTGCTCCGGAACTGTTCCTGCGGCTAATGCCACAGGGTGCCCATCTGGCGGGAATTGAAATTCAGATGGCCCTGTTCGCACTCCAGGAAGAGGGCCGCCTTTACGGCCAGGATGTAGAAGGCCAATGGTGGTACACCAGCATCGATCAGAACGACCCTGCCAGCGCAGCGCCGGAATACAGCCCTCAGTTTGCAGAACGCATCATGGCTGCGTCCTGTGGAGCGTTTCAAGAGATCGACGCAGACGATCTGATCAAACAACTTGATGACATGATCGCTCAAGCGCGACGTGGCCAAACCGATACCCAGTAAGCGCCTGTCACCGGGCAACTGTCAGCCAACCAAGGAAGTACACACTATGGTCAGCACTGATGTGACCTCTGCCATTATCAACGCCAAGCCTGGCATCCAGAAATACCTGGCCCTGATGGACCAAGTGGAAACGGTGGATGTCTCGACCGACGCAGTGTTCCAGCGCATGTACAACGGGTTTTACCGCGTGCAGCGGCGTGAACGCTCCTGGTATGGCGCCTACTACCAGTTGATGCAGCAAATGAAGGGCGCGCAGCCTACGTTTGGCGATGTGCTCGATCATATGTACGAAGCCACCGGCCGTTACGAGCCTTCGTTCTCCAGCAAGCTGGTTGCGACATTGAACCCTGGCAAACCGGTCTGGGATATTCATGTGCTGCGCAACATCAACCAGAAGGCGCCTGCCTACTATTCGCGCAAAAAAATCGAGGACGCCAAGGGCTGCTACGCAAAGATGGAAGACTGGTACCAGGCCTTCCTCGCATCGAGCCAGGGCGCCAGCTGGATTGACCAGTTCAACCAACTGACCCCAGAGCACAACAAGCTGACCGACCTGAAGAAAGTGGATTTCATCCTCTGGCAGATGCGCGGTTAATACACCGTTTGATCCCGGGCAGGGCAGGCCAGTGTCCCGTCAGCTGCCGGCCATCAGCCTTTGGGTGGCCTTTTCGCCTCGGCGGGCAATACTTCTCTGTATATGCAGGCGTGTTCCTGGTGGCGCGCGCCGCTGGGAGGTGTCAGGTGAACAAGCTAACAATCGTGGGCGCCGGCTTGGTCGGCGAGGCAGCGGCGCAGATCATCGCCCGGGACGAGTTGTGCCGTGAGCTGGTGCTGATGGACGTGCAGGGTGAGCTGGCGCAGGGCAAGGCGCTGGACGTGTGGCAGGCAGCCGTGGAATCAGGCTCCGATACCCGGGTTTACGGCGGGGGCAAAGCCGACATGCTGGACGGCTCCGAGCTGGTGGTAATTACCGCAGGCGTGCCGCGCAAGCCCGGCCAGTCGCGCCAGGATGTACTGAGCATCAACCTGCCAATCCTCGACAGCATCATGGCCGATATCAGGCACCATGCGCCGGCAGCCACGGTGCTGGTGGTGTCCAACCCGGTCGACGTGCTCACCTACCGCGCCTGGAGCGTCAGCGGCCTTGGGCGGGACAAGGTGTTCGGGCAGGCGGGGGTGCTGGATACCGCGCGCATGAAGTGTTTCATCGCCGAACAAACCGGGTTTTCTGCCCGGGATATCACCGCGCTGGTGCTGGGCGGCCATGGCGACAGCATGGTCCCGCTGATGCGCTACTGCCAGATCGGCTCGGTGCCGCTGTCGCACTTCCTGTCCAGCGAGCAGATCGAACAGATTGTCGAGCGCACCCGTAAGGGCGGCGGTGAGATTCTGGGGTTGAAGAAGACGGGGAGCGCCTGCGATGCACCGGGCGTGGCCATTGCGCAGATGGTCGATGCGATCGCCAATGGGCGGAACCGTATTTTGCCGGCGGTGGCGATTCTTGAGGGCGAGTATGGGCGAACGGATATCGCCATGGGTGTGCCCTGCGTACTGGCAGAGAAGGGGCTTGCGCGGATTATCGAATTGCCGCTGGATGCGCAGGAGCAGGCGATGTTCGACCACTCTGCAGACCAGGTGGCGCGGGATATTGCCGAGATGAAGGCGTTGTAGGGCTTGAAGCGTCATGCATCGGGTGTGGCGGCTCGGGCAGTGGGGGAACACTTTGCCTCCGTACCTGTCACACCCGTTCATTGGGGTTCAGACCCACCATTACCAAGGAAAGGTAGGCATGGCTTTCGACGCTTTCATCCAAATCGACGATATCGCTGGCGAAGCGCTGGATGAGCAGTACACCAACTGGATCGAGATCAACGGCTACAACTTCGGTGTCAACCAAAGCACGTTGGCTACCGCAAGCTCGTCCGGCGGTGCAACATCGGGACGTACCACCTAGACCAACTTCACGTTCACCAAGTTTCTCGACAGCGCGAGTTGCAAGCTGCTGGAAGCCAGCTGCTCGGGCCAGCATCTCAAGGAAGTATCGGAGTGAATGAAGTTGAGCCTGGGCTAATTGCGATTCTGATTCTTGCACCCATGATGCTGGCGATGGTCGTACAGTGTTTCATCGCACATAAATACAC
>Ga0160463_100447_pt1 | contig 19303 bp, 14 predicted proteins | sample HID1975M_E6MG_FD_108276 | JGI IMG/M metagenome (GOLD analysis project Ga0160463, IMG submission 108276) | Enriched soil microbial communities from UW Madison campus, WI, USA - HID1975M_E6 MG | ecosystem: Environmental > Terrestrial > Soil > Unclassified | place: USA: Madison, Wisconsin... | reverse complement strand
CGGGGCTCACCTCTTCCCATCCCGAACAGAGAAGTTAAGCCCGCCTGCGCAGATGGTACTGCAGTCATGTGGGAGAGTATGTCGTCGCCTTTCTTTTGAAAAACCCTATCCAAAACGGATGGGGTTTTTTGTTTTTCAGGAGTTTTTGATATTTTTCAATTGGTTTTCTTTATTTAAAATTAAAATTTCCTCTTCCGTTTATTTAGAAAGCTTTTTCAAAAATGCATATATATGTTCTATGTTTTTTAACTAAGAATCAATCATAAAATGTAATAGTTACAATTTTAATAATGTATTATCTTAATAAAAGAATTAAGCTTTTAGATGCAATACCTAAGAATTAATCTATTTTAGTTAATTGTCCATTTTTACATAATATTCTTCTAGCATTTAACATAAAAATTGTTTAATATTGCGTTTTTCATACCTTTATTCCTTTCTAGTTAATGTCTGTTTATAGCAAATATGCTGATCATATTTTACTACATCTTCTTAAAGAGGATGATCAGTTAGCTTATACAGAAATATTTGAAAGATATTCCAGACTACTTGTTAATCATGCTTATAAAATACTTGGCAATCGTGATGAAGCAAATGATATTGTTCAAGAAGTCCTTTTGTTAATCTGGACCAAACGTAATGAGATTACGATTACGACTTCTCTTTCTTCTTATTTATACAAAGCGACAAAAAATAGAATATTAAATCATATCGCGCATGATAAAGTTGTTTCGCGTTATGCTGATTCTATTTCTAATTTTATTGAGAATGATTATGTTTTTGCAGATTCAAAACTAAGAGAAAAAGAATTAGAACGAATTATAGAAAATGAAATCGCTTTACTTCCAGAAAAAATGCGTGAAGTTTTTCTTCTACGAAAAGTAGAAGAACTTTCATATGACGAAATTGCAATTCAATTAAATATTACTGATAAAACTGCAAAGCAACAAGTGTACAATTCTTTAAAAATTCTCCGCGAAAAACTTAAATCTTCAATGAATTTCTTTATTTGGTGAAATTTTTGAACTTTCTTTTGTAAAATTTTTGTTAGATGATTTATGTCTAACTTGTTTATTATTAAATAGTAAATAATATTAAAAGAATTTTATTTAATAATTATTTAATGTTTTTTTAATTTTTTTCGATTCCGTCTATGACAAAAGCCATTTATAACTGTCTTATTTAAAACGGAACAAATTTTCCTATTGTAATTATGAATGAATCAGAAATCTTAATGTTACTGCAAAAATATCAGGAGGGTATCTTATCAGATGCAGATAAGGATAAACTTGATGCATGGTATTTAGATAAATCTTTAAATAGTGATAAACAGCTTACTGATTATGAATTGGAAGATAGTTACGAATATTTGAAATCTAAATTACCGTTAAAACAAAAACAAAAAGTTTTTAGTATTTGGCCGCGTGTAGCAGTTGCAGCTTCAATTGTGTTTTTATTGGGTTCGGGAATTTTTTATTTTACATCATCTAAACAACCAAGCCAAAATATTCAGGTTGTTGAAAAAGTAAAAGAAATTGCTCCTGGAGGAAATAGAGGAATTTTGACACTTTCTAATGGAAAGCAAATTATACTTTCAGATATATCTTCAAAAGATGTTATTGCAAAAGAAGGAGAAGAAGATGAAGTTACAATTAAAATGGATGAAAATGGAGTTATAACTTACGTAATAAACCCAAATAGTGATACTTCAAAAGAAGATGCCAATTCATTTAATACGCTTTCAACTCCAACGGGCGGACAATATAATATTGTTTTAGCAGATGGAACCAAAGTTTTTCTTAATGCGGTTTCATCAATTAAATATCCAACTCAATTTAATGGCGATCAAAGAATTGTTGAGCTTGAAGGAGAAGCTTATTTTGAGGTTGCTAAAAATAAAAACAAACCTTTTTTAGTAAAATCGGATAACCAAATTATAGAGGTTTTAGGTACACATTTTAATGTCCATGCTTATAATAACGAATCGGTTGTAAAAACAACCTTGTTAGAAGGAAGTGTCGCCGTTTCATACAAAAACCAAAAAACAGTTTTAAAACCAGGCCAGCAATCTAATGCATCAAATGGTTTTACTAAAATACTAGTAAAAGAAGTTGACACTGAAGAAGCTATTGCTTGGAAAAATGGTCGATTTAAATTTGATAATGCAGATTTAAAATCTGTTATGAAACAATTAGAGCGTTGGTACGGAATTAAAGTTGAATACCGAGGAGATGTTTCAGATGTGAGATTTAACGGAGGTACGTTTAGAAATAAAAATTTGTCTGAAGTATTAAAAGTACTTGAGCTTAGTAATATAAAATTTAAAGTTGAAGGAAAAACAGTTATTGTATATCCCTAAATTTAAATTTACCCGATTATATTGAGTTTATAAACTAAAAAACCAGAGGCAGTTGCGATGCTTCTGGTTGTTATAAAAGTTTATAGCCAATATAAGTTGTCCACTATTGTTTAACTATAACCAATGTAAATGTATGAAATTAAATTTACAACCAAAAAAACCTTACAAAAAACTTAAAAAAAAGATCCCAAAAATTAATTTTTCGACTAATTTATGGTCGTTATGCTTGATGTTTATGTTATTGTGCAGTTTATCAGGACAAGCTCAAAGCATTTCTATTAATTTTAAGGATGCGCCGTTAGAAAAAGTTTTAAAAGAAATTTCTAAACAGGCGAATTACGAGGTTTTCTACACTCAAAAATTACTAAAAGATTCAAAACCTGTAACAATTAATTTAAAGAATTCTAGCCTGAATGAAGCTTTAAATCAGGTCTTTAAGAGTCAAAACTTAAAATACACACTTACCAATCAGACTATTGTGGTAACTGCTTCAAATTCAAAAGATGAAGAGCGGGGAAACGGATTAATCGATATACGAGGAAAGGTCGTAAACAATAGAAATGAACCTTTTCCTGGTGTATCGGTAACTATTTGGGGTACAAACCGGATTGCTGTAACTGATTTTGATGGTAGTTTTTCTTTTGAAAAAGCACCGTCGAATGGTATTCTAGATTGCTCGGGATTAACTATTGAAAAAAAATCTTTTGCTATTAATGGACGTACAGATTTAACACTTATTGTTGAAGATAAGGTTGCTGCAATGAAAGAGGTTGTTGTTACTGGTTTTCAGACTATTGCAAGAAGCAACTTTACAGGTGCTATAACTAAAGTCGACGAAAAAACATTAAACGAAAATATCAATACTAATTTGTCAAGTGCGCTTGAAGGTCGCGTTGCAGGTTTGATGTTTCAAAAGAATCCAAGTGGAGCAGCAGCTGATAAACCTATATTGCGTGGTATGGGAACTTTTTCTAATCAAGTTGGTTATAGTCCGCTTATAGTAATAGACGGATTGCCAAGTGAATTGACTTTAGACGAAATTAATCCGTATGATATTGAGAGCGTTGATGTTCTTAAAGATGCCGCTGCAGCTTCTATTTACGGTTCAAGAGCTGCAAATGGAATTATCGTTTTAACTACTAAAAAAGGAAATGGTAAATTAAAAGTAAGCATTAATTCTGATTTCTTTATCGCGGATAAACCCAATTTAAGAGATATGAATTATGCTTCTACAAGCGATTTAATCGATCTTGAACAGGCGGTTTACAATAGAGAAAGAGCAAGATTTGCTAATACTGCTACAATGTTTAGCGGTTATGGAGATATTGGTAATAGTAGTATGAAGTATTATAGTCCGCTTTATCAGCTTAATAGAGATTTGGAGGAAGGTGTTATTAATAATGCTGATTATAATTCTACTATTGCTCAATGGAGAAAGAATGATTATATTAAGGATTATCGTGATAATGTATGGCAGAATGAATTAAGACAACGATATAATATTGCATTTTCTGGAAGTACAAGCAGGCAAAATACTTACGTTTCGCTGAATTATGACGAATCAAAAAATCGCATTAAATACAATAACAGCCGTGCATTTAATCTTTATGCAAAAAGTAGTTTTCAATTTAATGATTGGTTAAATGCTACATTTGGAGTGAATGGAACGTACAGTAATGATGATGTTACAGATTCTAGTTATAGCAATTATGATATTCAAAAAAGATACGAGCGTATCACAGATGACTACGGAAATCTTGTAATATCTCCATTTGTTGGAATTAATGACGGTTTTACTTCTGGAAGTGTTATTAATCCGTATGTAGCTAGAAAATTAGCTGGTTTAAGCGGATTTAAATCAACTCAATTTAATGTTTTAGACGCGCTTCAAGAAGGTATTGAGCAACAGAACTCATTAAGTTTAAGAACTTTTGCTAACATAAAAGCTAAACTTTGGAGAGGTTTAAGTTTTAATACACAATTTCAATACGAGGTAAGAAAAAACGATAATGAGCAATATTATGCTATTGACTCTTATAAAATGCGCATGGCTATTAATTCTCTAACAGGATATAATCCAACTACAAACGCGTATACTTATGTGGATGGATTTTCAACTGGTGGCCGATACAAACAATTAAGCAGTCAGGCGAGTAATTATTCTTTTAGAAACCAACTAGATTTTAATCAGGATTTTGCTGATGGAAAACATTCTATAAATGCATTAGCTGGTTTTGAAATGCGTGAAACTTTTGTTCCAAGAAGTATAGAACAACTTAGATACGGTTACGATCCAGTTACGCTTAGTTCTGCCGTGTTAAACAATCTAGCATTAAGTCAGACAGGAGTTGCTAGTTACATCTACGGGAACAACAGAACTTTAGCAGCTTTAGGAAGAACACAGCAAGAAATTTTACACCGTTATTTTTCAGTTTTTAGTACTGCTAGTTATACTTATTTGTCTAAATATAACGTAACAGGAAGTTATCGTGTTGATAGAGCAGATTTGTTCGGAGTTGATCCAAAATATAAAAACCGTCCATTGTGGTCTACAGGTTTAGGATGGAATATCAGCAATGAAGATTTCATGAAAGAAGTAAAATGGGTTAGCATGCTTAAATTAAGAGCAACTTACGGTATTAACGGAAATATAGATCAATCTACAACTCCATATATTACCGCTACAAGAAGAAACGATAATTTATATCAGTCTTTACAATATACAAATATCACAGCTCAGCCTAATCCAATGTTAAGATGGGAAAAAACACAAACTACTAATTTAGGTGTAGATTATAGCTTGTTTCGTGCGAAATTAAACGGTACTATTGATATTTATCGCAAATACAGCAGTGATTTATTAGCTACAACAGACTTAGATCCTACGGTTGGAGCATTGACAAGAAGAATTAATGCTGGAGCTTTATTAAACAAAGGAATTGAATTTAGTTTAGGTTCTGAATGGTATAATAATGGAAGTTTCCGAGTTGCTTCTAATTTAATATTTGCTTTTAACGAAACGACTGTCAAAAAAGTTACAAGAGCTCAGTCTACCGCAACATCATATGTAGCTTCGCCAGGAGATTATTTTATAGAAAATGAAGCGTATAATAGTTTATATGCCTACAAATATGGAGGAATGACAAATGGATATCCATATGTATTAGATGAAAACGGAAATCCTTCAATTACTTTTGATAGTAATGGAAATCCAATTTCAACTACAATTAAATCTATTACAAGTCCAGATGCGTTGGTAAATATGGGAACTTTATTGCCAACTTATACAGGTTCACTTTCGCAACGATTTTCATACAAACAATTTGATTTGAATTTCTTATTTGTTTTTTCTGGAGGAAATGTAATGCGTAAAGAAACTTTTGATATGTCATCTGATTTAGTAAATCTTTCAGGAATTGCGGATCGTTATACCGATACAAATAGAAATGGTAATACACGTCTATATGTAGATTTTGACGAAAGCATTAGAAATTATGCAACTACAATAAGCAGTCAATGGAGAAATTCGAGTGCAAATGTTGTAGATGGAGATTACATTAAACTTAGAAATATTTCATTAGGTTATAATCTGCCAAAAACTTTTGCAAGCAAAATCAAAATGGCGTCGGCTAAATTTACTTTTCAGGTAAACAATCTTTGGTATTGGAGTGCAGCAGGAAATCATATTGATCCAGAAGTTTATAGTGCAAATAGCGCAACACGTAATTTACCATCGCCAAAAACCTATTTATTTGGCTTTAATCTTACTCTTTAAAAAATGAAACATATATATATAACACTACTGTCGCTTATGATGTTAACCGTAACATCTTGCGAAGATTATACCGATGTTACACCAAAAGGAGCTCTTGTTATAGAAACTCCTGAACAATTTCTTGAATTGGTATCATTGCCAAATAGAGGTTATCCAATTAATAACTTTCAGTATTTGTCTGATGATCAATGGATGCGAGAAGCCAATGTAATCGGAAGAACCCCAAACATTGATATCATTAATTTTACTTTTGATGAAAGTGTTGATCGCGTTTCGTTGTTGACAGGTTCAAGTTTTTACAACCAAGCTTACACTTATATCAACCGATGGAATACCATTATTTCGTTAGTCGATAATAGTAAAGGAGATGAAAGTATTAAACAATTAGCGAAAGCAGAAGCTAAAATTTTTAGAGCTTACGATCACTTTTTATTGATTAATACTTATGCTAAAGGTTACGATCCTCAAACTGCAGCAACAGATGGAGGTATCTGCATTATGGATAAATTTGATTTAGAAGCGCAACCTGTAAAATCTACTGTAGCACAGGTTTACGATTTTATTCAAAAAGATATCGAAGACGCATTGCCATATATTAAAGAAAAACCAGTAGACGTTTATCACCCTTCTTTAGCATTTGCTTATGCTTTTAAAGCTAAAGTTCACTTATTTAAGCGTGAAATTGCTCAAGCGCAAGCAGCTGCAGAAAAATCATTAACTTATAATAATCAAATATTTGATTTAGTTGCTTATAATGCTCAAGGCGGACCAACGGCTGTTGCTGTTCCAGCGGCAAATAATGTTGAAGTTTTGAGTTATATGTACATGACAGGTTATAATGAAATGAACTTCGCGCAAAGCTACATCATCAGTACAGAATTGAGAACTTTATTCGGAACTAACGATGCACGTTTCAATTTATTTTTCAACTCTACAAGTACAACCAATTTAGATATAGGTTCAAATACAGCATATTGGGCAACGCAATACACAAGATTTTTTTATCCGACAGTTGGTATGAAAACGCCTGAAGTATATTTAATGCTCGCAGAATGTTATGCAAGAGATAATAAACTTGCAGAAGCAGTTGACGTTTTAAATAAATTAAGAGCAAAACGTATTATATCAGGAACTGTAAATCTAACTGTTCCAGCAACAAGAAAAGAAACAATGCAACTCGTTATAAACGAGCGTAGAAAAGAATTGCTTTTAGGATTTAATCGATTTTTTGACTTAAAAAGATTGAATACTGAAACGGAATATGCTAAAACAGTTACAAGAGTATTTCCAATCGTAAATAAAACAGTTCCGCAAAAGACGTACACTCTACAGCCCAATTCTAGATTATACGTTGTGCCGTTTCCGTTAAGTGCATTAACAAAGAATCCAAAACTTACATTAAATACAGACGAGAAAGTTCCGTTTTAATTCCAATGAAAAAACTATTCATAATGCTAATCATGCTGGCTGTTGGTCAGCATGGTTTTGCTCAAACGCCAGAAAAGAAAGCCGATAGCACAAGTACGCAGCCGAAAGGAATGTTGGCTTACAACAAAGTTATTACTGATAAAGCAAAAAGCAAATCGGGACTTTTCACGATTAGTCAGGTCGATACAAAGTATTATTTTCAAATTCCAGATACTTTATTTAATAGATATATGTTGGTGGTAACCAGGTATTTATCTACTCCAGAAGGAATGGGCATTTTTGGTGGAGAAAAAGCAAATGAACAAACTATTTACTTTGAAAAAGGATCTAATAATACTGTTTATTTGAGATCATTACAATACAAACAAGATGTTCGTTCTTCAGATTCAATGTTGGCAAAAGCATTGGCAGGAAGTAACGAAAATCCGATTGTGGCGGCTTTTCCAATAAAAACAACCAATCCAGATTCTGGAGAAGTTGTAATAGATGTAACCGAAGCTTTCAAAAAAGATAATGCGATGTTTTCTATCGGAAGTACAGAGAAAACTGAAAAAAAATTAAGCTCACTTGCTGATGATAAATCTTTTGTTGAAAGTATAGATACATATCCTATTAATATTGAAGTTAAAACAACAAAGACTTACACAAGTTCTACAGCAAGTAGCGGAAGTGTTACACTGAGATTAAACACTTCGATTGTTTTACTTCCGAAAACGCCAATGCGTAAACGTTTTTTTGATGAGAGAGTAGGTTATTTTGCGAATAAATATGTTTTGTTTGATGACGATGAGCAGCGTGCGCAGAAAAAATTCATCGTGCAGCGTTACCGTTTAGAACCTAAAGACAAAGACATTAAAAAATATCTAAGAGGCGAATTAGTTGAGCCAAAGAAACAAATTGTTTATTACATAGATCCTGCAACGCCAAAAAAATGGAGACCTTATTTAATTGCAGGTATTAACGATTGGCAGAAAGCTTTTGAAGCAGCTGGTTTCAAAAATGCGATTGTTGGTAAAGAATGGCCAGAAGATGATAAAACCATGAGTTTGGAAGATGCAAGATATTCTGTAGTAAGATATTTAGCTTCTGAAACACCAAATGCTTATGGACCAAGAATAAGCGATCCGAGAAGTGGAGAAATTATGGAAAGCCATGTAGGCTGGTATCATAATGTGATGAAATTAGTTCAGAGATGGTACATGATTCAAGCAGGGCCTTTAGATCCGAGAGCTAGAAAAATGCATTTAGACGATGAACTAATGGGACAATTAATTCGTTTTGTTTCTTCGCATGAAATCGGGCACACAATTGGTTTACGCCACAACATGGGAGCAAGCAGTGCAACGCCTGTAGAAAAACTTCGTGATAAAAAATGGGTAGAAGCAAATGGACACACCGTTTCTATTATGGATTATGCTCGCTTTAATTACGTAGCACAACCAGAAGATAATATTAGTTCAAAAGGAATTTATCCTCGTATTGGAATCTACGATAAGTGGGCAGTTGAATGGGGATATAAATACTATCCAAATGCTAAAGATGAGTTTGAAGAAGAAAAAACATTAGCAAAATTAACTACAGATAGTTTAACTGCAAATCCGAAATTGTGGTTTGGAGGTGAAGGAAAAGACGAAGATCCAAGAAGCCAGTCTGAAGATCTTGGTGATGATTCAGTAAAGGCAAGCGATTACGGAATTAAAAATCTAAAACGAGTAGTTCCAAATCTAGTTCAATGGACTTATCAGCCAAACGATGCTTATGACAATTTAGCTGATATGCATAAAGCAGTTGTATTACAATATAGCCGCTATTTGTATCATGTATTGAAAAATATTGGTAATAATTATGTAACCAAAAGAACTGTTGACGAAAAAGGTGCAGTATATCAGCCAATTCCAAAAGCAAAAGTAAAAGCAGCGATTGATTATGTTGGCAGACAATTGTTTATCGCACCTTTATGGATGTATCCAACAGAAATTGAACAGCTTATTCCGTTAAAAACAGCAGACCAAATAGCAGACCAGCAGAATCAGGTTTTAAATATGCTTTTGAGTTCTGGAATGCTTTACAATATCAGCGTAAAATCAATGCAATTTGAAGGTGCTTATACAGTTCCAGAATTTTTAAATGATTTACAGCAAACGGTATGGATAAAATTCAGCGGAGATGAAAAGCAAGATTTTTATAGAAGAAGTTTGCAACGCAGTTATGTTGAAAAACTAGGAATGCTTTTATTGCCAAAAGAATTAGAGCCTGGTAAAGCAGCAAATACAGCACAACGTAGTGATGTGAATTTGTATGGGAAACAGCATCTATTAAAGCTAAAAAAAGATATCACAAATATGATGAATGGAGCAAGTGGAATTAGCAAAGATCATTATGAAAGCCTTTTGATAGACATCGAAAAAATTATTACAAAATTAGATAAACCTACATCATGAAAAAATTAGTAGTTCTGGCATTTCTTTTTTTAAGTGCATTTGCGCAAGCTCAATTAACATCAAAAGAAGAAGTAACTCCTGACTTAGTAGAAAAGAGAGAAGCACAGAAAAAAGAAATCACAAAAAATTACTTGGCTCTAAAAAATAGTTTTTTAGTTTCAGATAGTCTTGCCGTTGCTAAAAATGCAGAAGCATTAAAAAGTTCCTTAAAAGTTTTCAGATTTAAAAAATTAAGTCTTGAAAAAATGAACGAAGCAACAACATCAAGAAAAGAAATTATTGAATTAGCAGATCAGCTTATCGCGAATAAAAACATCAATAAACAGCGTAAAGTTTTTGAAACGCTTTCTGTTAAATATTGGGAACAGGCTTCAAAATTTAAAGCTGCCGATGCAACGCTATATTTACAGATTTGTCCAATGACAGGAGCAGTTTGGACAAGTGATAGCAAAGAAATTAAAAACCCATATTACCCAAAAAATATGCTCACTTGCGGCGAAGTAAAAGCAAGTTTATAAAATTTAGAATTTGAATTAGTTTGATAAATACGGTATTCTGAAAGGGAGCCGTATTTGTCATTTCTAATTGATTTTGATTAATACGTTAATTATGAATTACAAAAAAGCTGTCTACAAGTATAGACAGCTTTTTTTATTTCGATTCTAATTGTTCTTAAATAATTAGATTTTGTCTCCAATATATTTCGCCACTTCGGCAAGTCGGTTAGAAAATCCCCATTCGTTATCATACCAAGCTGCAACAGAAAGCAAATTTCCTTCTTTAGCGGTAAGCGGCAAATCGATAATCGAGGAATGCGGATCAGCCACAATTCTCGCCGATGTCCATTGTTCTTCTAAAACATCTAAAACACCTTTTAAAGAACCTTCTTTTGCAGCTTTTCTAAAAGCATCGTTAACTTCTTGTACCGAACAATCTTTAGTGGTAACAAGATTAAGCTCGGCAATACTTCCCGTTTTTGTTGGAACTCTGTATGCTTTTCCAGTAATTTTTAAATCACTCCAAATAAACTGAAGCGCTTTTGCAGCTCCAGATGAAGACGGAATAATATTTTCTGCTGCTGCCCAAGAATCACGTCTGTCTTTCATTGGCTGATCGGTTAAAGATTGTGTATTAGTATAAGAATGCACGGTTGAAAATAAACCATATTCAATTCCGAAATTCTCTTTAATCACTTTTACAACGGCAGCTAAAGCATTGGTTGTACAACTTCCCATACTAATGATTTTATGGTTTGCAGCGTCAAATTCATCTAAATTAATTCCTTTCAAAAGTACAGCATCGCAATCGGCAAGAGATTTACTTGGCGCACTTACCAAAACATATTTTGCACCTTTATCAATGTGTTTTTGAGCAAAATCTCTTGTAGTGGCACGTCCGGTACAATCTACAACCAAATCAACTCCAAGTGCTTTCCAATCTGGAATGTCTAGCTTTGAATTTTTGTACGGAATTTTTCTATCTCCAATAATAAAATTTTCATCTGCTGTTTTTACTTCTTCGTGCCATCTGCCGTAGTTGGTGTCGACACTAAAAAGCGCTCCGAGCAAGTCTATATCTTGAATGTCAGCAATGACTTCAGGAACAAAAAGATTGTTTTTTAATGCCACGCGAAGAAATTGTCTTCCAATTCGGCCAAATCCGTATAATGCTATTTTTGCCATGATATAATTAATTTAAATGATTATTTATTTGCTGAATTAAAATGGAGCACGTAAAAACATATTTATAAATTTAACATTAAAATATTGATTGTCAATTTTTTAACTTTAAATAATTTTTAAATGTTTCTACGTGCTCTACTATTTTTTGGATTAATTTATTTTAACCAAATGATCTTCGATAGCTTTTCTTTGTGATTCATATTGAGCAGGAAGTTTCAAGTTTTTACCTAATTCTTCTAAGCTTTCATCAACTGTAAATCCTGGATTGTCGGTAGCAATTTCAAACAAAACTCCTCCTGGTTCTCTGAAATAAAGAGAATGAAAATATTGTCTATCGATTTGTGGCGTAATGGACAATCCGTAATCTTCGATTTTTTCACGGAAGTGCATTAAAATTTCATCATTTTTTACTCGGAAAGCTACGTGGTGAACTGTTCCATTGGCATTTAAACCACGTTTCTCATCCGTTAATTCAACTAAGTCAACAATTGCAGCATTTTCTACCGCATCTGTTGCATAACGGTAACGATTTACATCTTGATCAATTAATTTATAACCAAATATTTCAGTTAAAATCGCAGCAGTTGGTTTAATGTCGTTTAAAGTCAAAGTGATGTTATGAAAACCTTTTGTCGCCACATCAGCTTTTACTTCTTCAGTTTCCCAAGCTTTTCTGTTATCGTCTGTTTTAGATTCGATTAACTCTAATTTTAATCCGTCTGGATCTAAGAAAGTCAAGTACTTTTCACCAAATTTTTCAGCTGGTTTATTGTAAATGACATTGTATTTCTCAAAACGTTTTTGCCAAAAATCCAAACTTCCTTTTGGAACAGAATAGCCAATTTCAGTTGCCATTCCAGAACCTTTTCTTCCTTGCTGAATTCCTTCTCCCCAAGGGAAAAATGTCAAAATAGTTCCTGCGCTTCCAACTTCATCACCAAAGTAAAAATGGTACGTTCCTGGATCGTCAAAATTCACCGTTTTTTTGATAAATCTTAATCCTAATATGTTTGAGTAAAAGTTAAAGTTACGTTTAGCGTCACCTGCAATTGCAGTAATATGGTGTAAGCCTAAAATTTTATTTTCCATGGTATTTGTTATATTAAATTGTTATTTGATTTTTCTTTTACAAATTTACGTCCGTTATGGCTGTGCATCGATTAACCTAGATTAAGAAATAAAAAACGGTTAATTTTCGGCGTGCCATGATATATCCAAATAATATTCCATTTAGGTTAATGTGTTGTTTATTAAGGATTTTAGAAAGGGAATCAATTTTTGATTATACGATATATCGTAATTTTATGAATTTAATATCTCGTATTTAGAAAATCGATAGTAGTTTAATAAAGGCTATTTCTTAAATTTACGCTACCACGCATAAAAAATACCACAAGAATTACCGTTATGGAAAAATCAACAGATAAAACTGTAATCCTGATGAAGCGATTGCAGGAAAGAGAACAAGAACAAATGTTGATTTTATCTCTCTGTACGGCACTTTCTCCAATTTTAAATAAAGAAGAATTTGATACCGTTATAAACGGAATATTGAAAGACAATTTTCTGTTTGATGACTTTATTTTAACTTCTTCAAATGAAGACGAATCGGAATATCAAATTTTTTATCATTCTTCAAATAAAAATGCGGACTTAAAAAACTATGTTTTAAACGACGGATTTTTTAATCGTTGCTTAGATTCTGCCGATACTGTTATTTTTGATTTGAATGAAGATCAAAAAAATCCAGATTATATTCAAAACATACATAAAAAAGGTTTCAAAAATGCCATCGGAATTTGTCTTCCTCATACCAAAGGAAATCGAAATGTACTTTTTCTTTTCTTCAAAAATACCAAAACTTTTACTCGAGAATCCAATCGCGTTTTAAGAGGAATTGCGACACAGCTTTCAATTACAATTAGAAATATTAAACTGACTCAAGAATATGAAAATAATCTTGTTGAGTTAAAAAGACTCAAAAGCATTTCTTCAAATAATAATCAAGAAAAACCTGAAATTATAAAAAAAGGTTTTCATGGAATTGTTGGGAATAGCGATGCCATGCAAAATGTATACGAATTGATTTCACAAGTTGCTTCTTCCAATTCTACCGTTTTAATTTTTGGTGAAACAGGAACAGGAAAAGAACTAGTAGCAAATGCAATTCATAATTTATCGCCAGTTTTTAATAATAGAATGATTAAAGTAAATTGTGCTTCAATTCCAGAGAATTTGATTGAAAGTGAATTATTTGGACATGAAAAAGGAGCTTTTACAGGAGCAACAGAACAAAGAATCGGCAAGTTTGAACAAGCACAAAATAGTACTATTTTTTTGGATGAAATTGGAGAGCTTCCGCTAGAATTGCAAGGAAAACTGCTTCGTGTTTTACAGGAAAAAGAAATTGAAAGAGTTGGCGGAAATAAAAGCATCAAAATAAATGCAAGAGTAATTGCGGCGACCAATAAATCGCTTCAAAAAGAAGTTGCCGAAGAACGATTTAGAAGTGATTTATATTATCGTTTAAATGTTTATCCGATTCCGCTTCCTGCTTTGCGTGATCGTTTAGGAGATATAGAAATTCTAGGAAATTTTTTCTTAGAAAAACACGCTGCAAGAATTGGAAAGAAAATTAAAGGCTTTTCTAAAAATGTACTCAATAACATGATTTCTAATGCTTGGCCAGGAAATGTACGCGAGTTAGAAAATATGATCGAAAGAAGTATTTTGTTTGCCAAAGACGATACGATTAGAGAAATGACTTTTTCTGAAATTTTTATCGAAACATCAGAAACTTCTAAAACTGAATTTCGGACTAAAACGTTGCAAGAAGTAGAGAAGGAGCATATTTTAAAAATCATAAAAAAATGCAACGGTAGAATTTCAGGTCCGCAAGGCGCGGCAGTTTTATTGGGTTTACCGTCTACGACTTTAGCTTCAAGAATGCAGAAATTAGGAATTAAAAAAGAACATTTTCTAGATTAATATTTTAGTCAATCATTTTTATTTTTCCCGAAGAAACCGCCCAATAAATCAATAAAAGCATGCTTATTGCCAAAGCGGCTGTTGGAAATTGAAATGAAATTCCGAATGCAATTAAATACGTTGGAAATCCGTACAAATAATTATTTCTGATTTTTTTAATTGCCAAATCTGTGATTCCCGGACGCAATAATTTCTTGTTGTGACTTGCAATAAACCACAATAAATTGTACGAAATGTTGATTAATACAAATATTCCAGTATAAATCGCTACAGAAATATTAGAAGCTTCACCGTCAAAAAAACGAGCTAATAAAGCAGTCGGATAAGAAACCGCTGTAACCAGAAACAAAATTAATCCGTTTGAAAACATGATCGCTGTATTTCTACTGTAAATCTGTTTAAAAATCTTGTGATGATTGACCCACATGATGAAAATACTGAAAAAAGAAAGCGTAAAAGCCAAATACGTTGTCCATTCACTTTTTAAAAAAGCCAATAATTCTGTACCGTTTTTTACCGCATTTATTTCTGGTGCATGAAGATCTAAAACCAAAAGCGTTATAGCAATGGCAAATACGGCATCGCTGAAATTTTCTATTCTTACGGTTTCTTTTTCCATTTTTATGATTTTGTAATTGATGATAATTATTAACCGCAAAGCTCACAAGGATTTACGCAAGGTTCGCAAAGTTTTTAGGCAAAGCTTTGCGAACTTTGTCTTCTTTATAAAAATAGAATAATAAAAACTTTGCGGACTTTGCGTTAAAATCCTTTCTTGATCTAAAAAAATCTCGTTTTAAAAATTATATTTTTATAAATATTGATTTTCGAAGTTTAGGCTCAATATTTTTTGTTTTGTGTCCTTTTCCTGTGGTGTCTTCAACCAATAAAATCGAACCAGTAGGAAATGCTCTTTTTTTACCCAATGAAGTTTCGATTTCTACGCCACCTTCCAATAAAACAATATATTGACGGTCTGGTGCGTTGTGAAAATCGTAATCATAAGAAGGACTTACTTCTCTAAAAACAATAGATTTGACAGGTTCATCATCAGATAAAAATCCGATCTCGCCATTATTTTTTAGTGGAACTTCAAAGTCTTCAAAATGACTTTCTCCGTTTTCATCGCTGTAAACTCGCGTTATCGTAATCATTATTTTTTATTGAAAATCAATGCATTTGCACAATCAACTTCATCTTGGCTGATCGTATGTCCCATATTTGGGTAGATTTTTTTAGTAACATCTGCGCCTAATTTTGTCATAAGCGTTTCAGTATCATTTACTCTTTCTACAGGAACATGAAAATCTGGATCGCTTGTTCCGATAAAAACTGGCGTGTTTTCGAAATTTCCAGAATAATGGTTTTCATAAACCTCATCACCAATTAATCCGCCTGTAAAAGCTACGATTCCGCCATATTTTGCGGCATTTCTTGATGTGAATTCCAAAGCAAGACAAGCACCTTGAGAAAATCCTAAGAAATAAATATTTTCTTTTTCGATTCCGTTTTGCTGAATTGCAACTACAACTTGATGAATGGCTTCTAGCGATTTTGAAAACGAAGGTTCATTTTCGTCAAGAGGTGCCAAAAACGAATACGGATACCAAGTTCTGTTTTCTGCTTGAGGCGCAACCAAAGCAAAATCTTGTACTTTAAGATGTTTCGCGATCGAAAGAATATCATGCGCGCCTGCACCACGACCGTGAATCATGATGAGTGCTTTTTTGGCTTCATTTAAAGGAACGCCGTCTGTTATTATTTCTGTATTCATAATATATTTTTTTGAATTTTGTGTAAAGTTTTTTCTCGCAGATTTGGCAGATTTTTTTAATTCATTTAATCTTTAATCGTGGCTAATATTTTTAACACATAGAAACATAGATTTCTTTGCGATTAAAGGCGTTTCACTTGTTTAAATAAACATAGCAACTATGTGTTAGAAACTAGTTTCTTTTTAATTCTCTTTTTAAAGACCAAAAAACTATGTTTCTATGTGTTTAAATATTTTGATAGTTAAAAAAACTTGAAATTACTTTTTCCAAATATCTTCATATTCGTCTGGATGTCTTTTGAATTGAGCGTGAACGTAAGGACAAAGTGGTAAAACTTTCAAATTATTAGCGCGTACATACGAAACCATTTCTTCTAAAAGTTTTTTTGCATAGCCTTTTCCTTCGGCTTCTGGTTCAACTCCAGTGTGGTAAACTGTTAATAAATCTGGCTTGATACTCACGGTCATTTCTCCTAGTTTTTTGTCATCAACATAAAGATTAAAAGCACCGTGTTGTTTTTCGTCTAATTCTAGTTTTATTGTTTCCATATTTATTTTTTTATATCTTGGTTTAGAACTACAAAGTTCGTTAAACTAGCAGTTAAGTCTACTTAATGTAGATTAATTATAATCTTGTTTTATACCTAATTTTTTCATTTTTGAATACAAAGTCTGAGGCTGCATTTTAAGCATTTCTGCAGCGCCGCCAGGGCCAGAAACTTTTCCGTCGCAAAGCTGCAGTGCATTCATAATATGTTCTTTTTCCATTTCTTCCATCGATTTCATTTTTCCTGTCTGAACGACTTCAAGCGGAGTAGATGTCTTCGAAGGAAGATCAAAATTTTCAATTTCAGTTGTTTTGGCAAGCAAAACATTTCTTTCTATCAAATGTTCTAATTCGCGAATATTTCCCGGCCAATCGTAATTTTTTAATTGTTGTAAAGCACTTGGACTGATACTGTTGACATTTCTTTTTGAACTTGCGGCATATTTTTTTAGAAAATGATTTGCCAAAGCTTCAATATCTTCTTTTCGTTCTTTTAAAGTTGGCAATTGTATCGGAAATACATTTAATCTGTAATATAAATCAAGTCTGAAACGGCCTTCTGCAACTTCTTTTTCCAGTGATCTGTTGGTTGCGGCCACAACACGGACGCTTATTTTAATCGTTTTATTGCCTCCAAGTCTCTGAATTTCTTTCTCTTGCAAAACACGCAATAGTTTTACTTGAGAATCTAATGGCAATTCTCCAATTTCATCCAAGAAAATAGTTCCGTTATCGGCTTGTTCAAACTTTCCAATTCGTAAAGTATTTGCTCCTGTAAAAGCGCCTTTTTCATGACCAAAAAGTTCAGACTCGATTAAAGATTGTGGCAAAGCAGCACAATTTACAATTACAATCGGATTGGATTTATGTTGTGAAAGATCGTGTATAGAATGCGCAACTCTTTCTTTTCCAGTTCCACTTTCACCCAAAATCAAAACAGAAGTTTCGGCTGGGGCAACGATTTTTATTTTTTCAATAACGTCTTTCAAAAGCGGACTATTGCCAACAATTCCGTCAATTTCCTGAATGGAATCATTGGTTTTAACTTCTCCTAAACTTCCTTTTTCCTCATTAAATCGATATTTGGCAATGTCAAGCATTACAATAAGATCTCTTTCACGAAAAGGTTTTACCATAAAACCATACGGATGCGTTGCTTTTACAGCTTCAAGCGTACTTTGGTTGGTATTTGCCGAAATATACAAAAAGGGAAGATGCATTTCTCGAAGTTCCCAAGCGAGATCAATTCCAGTCAAATCTCCTTTTAGCATAATATCAAGCAAAATCCATTCAGGTTTTTTATCTTCAATTAATTTTCGAGCCTGAACCACAGAAGAAGCAATACCAACAACTTGATATCCTGCTTTTTGTAGCATAATTTTCAAATCATTTGCTACTATAAATTCATCTTCAACAATTAAAATTTTCTCCTTCATTCTGTTATTTATATCCTTTTAAGAATTCTCTGCTGTAACTTCAAATTCTGTATTTCTTGTAAATGTAATTGTGATTTTCAATCCGTTATCGTTTTTCATTTCAAAAGTTCCGTCAATTTGATCGGTTAATCCCAGCATCAAATTCATACCCAAAGAATCTCTTTCGGTATTCTCAAAATCTTCTGGAAGACCAACGCCGTTGTCTGCAATTTGCAGTTCGTAATTGCTTTCTCCAATATTTTTAAGAACGATGATTACTTCTCCTTTTCTGTTTTCGGGAAAAGCATATTTAATAGCATTATTTATGGCTTCGTTTATGATTAATCCAATCGGAACAGCTTGTGCTACATCAAGATACGTTTTTTCGACTTCTAAAACAAAATTGATATTTCGATCGGTATCAAAACATTCTTTCATGTAATTGATTAATTCATAAACATACCACGACATATCAATATTTGCCAGATTATCAGATTGATACAATTTCTGATGAATCAACGACATGGCGTGCATTCTGTGCTGACTGTTTTGAATTGCCATTAAAGCGTCTTCATTATCCAAATAAGCCGATTGTGTATTTAATAAACTAATTACAATCTGAAGATTATTTTTTACGCGATGATGAATTTCTTTTAAAAGCCATTCCTTTTCAATCAGCATTTTTTTGTTCAGCTCGTTTTGTTCATTAATTTGCTGACGCTGAATTTCTAATTCGGCATTTTTTTTCTTTTTCAATCTAAAACTGTTGTACAAAAGCGCTAGAAAAAGGATCAAAACGATTACGCTTCCGATGAAGACATATTTTACAACGGTGTCTTTCTGAATTTGAATTTGCTGTACTTTCGCCTGTTCTTGAAGTAGATTGATGTTTTT
>Ga0160463_100432_pt1 | contig 19887 bp, 18 predicted proteins | sample HID1975M_E6MG_FD_108276 | JGI IMG/M metagenome (GOLD analysis project Ga0160463, IMG submission 108276) | Enriched soil microbial communities from UW Madison campus, WI, USA - HID1975M_E6 MG | ecosystem: Environmental > Terrestrial > Soil > Unclassified | place: USA: Madison, Wisconsin... | reverse complement strand
GGGCAACTGGACCACCAGCACCGTGACCATCACCGTCGTCGATGACGTGCCGCAGGCCCATTGCGATTTCGTCAGCGTGGGCAAGGGCGACGTGGTGCGCGGCAATGTGATGTACAACGACGTGGTTGGGGCCGATGTTCGTCATGACGGCCAGTATGTGGTCGGCGTGCGTGCCGGCAGCGATACCTCGACCTCGGCCATTGGCCAGCTCGACATGCAGGTCAAAGGCCAGTACGGCTACCTGACCATCGATGCCCAAGGCAACGCCGAGTACCATTCCAACCCCAATGCCGTGGCACCGCGGGATGCGCTCGACACCTTCGTCTACACCCTTCGTGATGCCGACGGCGACGAGAGCACGGCGACCGTGACCATCAACGTCCACGACCACTCGCTGAACCCTTGCGGCGACGGGGGCGTGGCGGTGTACGAGAAGGCGCTGGACTACTACCAGGACGGCCATGACCTGGCGGCCGGCAGTGTCAACGGCAGTGACCCTTGCTCGACCGCTGAAACCGCGACCGGCAGCCTGGTCGGACAGGTCGGTGGTGGTGTGGGGGCGCTGACCTACACCCTGATCGGCAGCGCCGTGGGTCTGTACGGGCAGATCCATCTGAATGCCGATGGTTCCTACACCTACACCCTGACGTCGCCGGCAAATTCACCGGTGCATGCCAATGACGGTGCGAACATGGTAAGCGAGTCCTTCATCTACCGCGTTGAAGACACGGTTGGGAACTGGACCACCAGCACCGTCAACATCACCATCGTCGACGACGTACCGCAGGCCCATTGCGATTATGCGAGTGTCGGCAAGGGGGGCGAGGTCAGTGGCAACGTGCTGAGCAACGACGTTATCGGCGCCGACGTGCCGAGCGATTGCGGCTACGTGGTCGGTGTGCGCGCCGGCAGCGATACCTCCACCTCGGCCATCGGCCAGCTCGGCACCCACGTGTATGGGCAGTACGGCTACCTGACCCTGGATGCCAGGGGCAATGCGGTCTACCACTCCGACCCCAACGTTGCCGCGCCGCGTGATGCGATCGACAAGTTCGTCTACACCATCCGCGATGGCGATGGCGACGAAAGCACCACGACCATCACCGTCAATGTGCATGACTACTCGATCTCCGGGTGCGGTGATGGCTATGGACGGGGGCAGGAGCGGGTGGTCGAGCGCGGCGCATTCAGCGTCGATGCCAGCAGCATGACCGCAGCGCTGGTGGTGCTGGGTTACCTGGGGGCGATGGGCAGCGCTCAGGGCAGCGCTGAAGAGGTATTCAATGTCAGCCTGCGCAAGGGTGAAACCTTGCAGCTGAACCATGACCAGCACGATGGCAATGTGCTGATGGAGTGGAAGGACGGTGGGGGCAGCTATCAGGCCATCGCGGCTGGCGACAGCTTCACGGCCAGTCACGACGGGGTGTACAGCATTCAGCTGAGCACCCCGGCGGCTGCCAGCCAGGTGGGGGAAAGCGTCAAGCTGAGCCTGGTCCTCGACTACGCCAATGCGCAACAGCCGGTCTCGCATGACGGTGGTGCCAGTGAGCCTGGCGCTGCAGGCCTCTCCAGCGCGATGGATGTCGCGTCGCTGGAAAGCCATGAGCCCACTCATCAGGGGGCACATGACACGGCCACCTTCGTCCAGGCCAAGGGCGCAGTGACCGTCGACCTGGGCCATGAAGGGGCGCAGGACACCGGAGGTGCAGGCATCCAGACCTTGAATGGCATTCATAACCTGATCGGTTCGGACTACGGCGACACCTTGATCGGCGATAGCAGCGACAACCTGATCGACGGCGGCAAGGGCAACGACATTCTGATCGGTGGAGCAGGCAACGACACCCTGACGGGGGGCAGCGGCAACGACACCTTCGTCTGGCAGAAAGGTGACAGCGGTCATGACACGGTCACCGACTTCACGCCGGGTAGCGACAAGCTTGACCTGTCGCAGCTGCTGCAGGGCGAGCACGCCACGGCGACGTCGCTGGATGATTACCTGCACTTCAAGGTCAGCGGTGCGGGAACCAATGTGGTGTCGACCATCGAGGTCAGCAGCACGGCGGGCGCGGCACCGGTCCAGACCATCGACCTGGCGGGTGTGGACCTGGCCCAGCATTACGGGGTGACGGCGGGGGCGGGTGGGGTGATCTCGGCGGGGCATGATACGGCGACCATCATCAACGGGATGCTCAATGATCATTCGTTGAAGGTGGATACGGTGTGAAGCTACTGGCCCTATCGCCGGCAAGCCGGCTCCCACAGGTACACCACAGCCCTTGAGAGCAGGGGTGCACCTGTGGGAGCCGGCTTGCCGGCGATAGGGCCAGTGCTGCCAACGCAGCTCATCCAGGCCTGCGCAAGGTCTTCTGCTTGAGGATATACAAGCTCACCAGCACCGCACTGGTGAGCATGAACGCCCGCGCCCAGAACAACGGCACCAGGTAACAGGACAGGCCAATGCTCGCCCACATCAGCCCGATGGCGTAGACCTTGCCCTTGAGCGGAATGCCTTCGCCACTCAAATAGTCACGGATCCACGGCCCAAGTCTTGGGTGGTTGACCAGCCAATGGTGAAAGCGGGGCGAGCTGCGAGCGAAGCAGGCGGCCGCCAGCAGCAGGAAGGGGGTGGTGGGCAACACCGGCAGGAAGATCCCCAGCACCCCCAGCGCGACGCTGAGCCAGCCGATGGCCAGCAACAGGTAGCGCACGGCCGACTCAGTGGTGGCGTGGTTTGAGCAGCGCCGGCTTCTCGTCAGGGGCGTGCAGCAGCAGGAACAGTGCGCTCAGCGCCTCGGGGATCTGCACGATCATGTCGTCCTGCAGGTTGGCATTGCTGGCGATGTCGGCGAACTCTGGCTGCTCGTCGAACAGGCCCGAGCCAACCATGATTGGCAGCAGCATCTCGCTGACTTCCTCTTCGGCGTTCTCGAACCAGGCTTCCTCGCGCAGGAACACGCCTTCCATGAAACCGATGCACCAGCCGCGCAGGTCGGAATCATCCGGCTCGTCGGTCAGATCCAGGTCGCAGGGCAGGTCGAATTCTTCGTCGCTGGCCAGCTGGCGGGCAATGTGGCCCTTCAGTGCTACCAGGGTCGCTTCGATCTCGGTGCGCTGGGCATCGCTGGCGTAATGGGGCTCTTCGGCGAACAGCGCGTCGATCCATTCACGCTCGGGGACGTCTTCCGAGCAGATCGACAGCGCGGTCAGGTAGCCGTGGGCGGCGACGTAGTCCAGCGCTTCTTCGTGCAGCTCATCGGCGTCGAGGAAGGCTTGCAGGCGGGTCAGTTGCTCGGCGAAGGACATTACAGGGCTACCTTGGGGGAATAAACGATAGTGAATTCTAGCACCTTGCGGCGACGGCGGTGCAAAGGGAACGTCTGTCACCCGGGCATCCTGCGTGAAGCGGCACTGCGGTATACTCCGCGATTTTTCATGCAGGGGCGGGGTTTCCCGGCCATCTGGCAAAAGCCGCTTACGCATTTGGCGTGTGCGGAGCGGTTTTTTCGTCCAGCCTGTGTCCAGGATGGTACGGCGATTTTGGAGTTGCACATGCTCGAACAGGCTCAGCGCGTTCTCAAGGATATCTTCGGCTACGACAGTTTCCGTGGGCGCCAGGCAGCGATCATCGAATGCGTGGCCAGCGGCGGCGATGCGCTGGTGCTGATGCCCACTGGCGGCGGCAAGTCGTTGTGCTTCCAGGTGCCAGGGTTGCTGCGCCCGGGGCTGACGGTGGTCGTGTCGCCGCTGATCGCGCTGATGGACGACCAGGTCGCCACGCTGGACGAGCTGGGCGTCGCCGCCGCGGCGCTGAACTCCACCCTGAGCGCGGAGCAGCAGCGCGACCTGGCCGGGCGCCTGCGCCGTGGCGAAGTGAAGATGCTCTACCTGGCGCCGGAACGCCTGGTGCAGCCACGCATGCTGGAGTTCCTGCGCGAGATGGACATCGCCCTGTTCGCCATCGACGAGGCCCACTGCGTGTCGCAATGGGGCCACGACTTCCGGCCCGAATACCTGCAGCTCGGCCAGTTGGCCGAACTGTTCCCGCATGTGCCGCGTATCGCCCTGACCGCCACGGCCGACATGCGTACCCGCGAGGAGATCGTCCAGCGCCTGCACCTGCAGGGGGCCGAACGCTTCCTGTCGAGCTTCGACCGGCCGAACATCTTCTACCGCATCGTGCCCAAGGAGTCGCCGCGCAAGCAGTTGATGGCCTTCCTGGGCGAGCGCCGTGGCAATGCCGGCATCGTCTACTGCCTGTCTCGCAAGAAGGTCGACGAGACCGCGGCATTCCTCTGCGAGCAAGGCTTCCCGGCGTTGCCCTACCACGCAGGCCTGGCCGCTGAAACGCGTGCCGCCAACCAGCACCGCTTCCTCAATGAAGAAGGGCTGATCATGGTCGCCACCATTGCCTTCGGCATGGGTATCGACAAGCCCAACGTGCGTTTCGTCGCTCACCTCGACCTGCCCAAGTCGCTGGAAGCCTACTACCAGGAAACCGGCCGTGCCGGCCGTGATGGCCTGCCATCCGACGCCTGGATGGCCTACGGCCTGCAGGACATGGTGATGCTCAAGCAGATGCTGCAGAACTCCGAGGGTGACGAGCGCCACAAGCGCATCGAGCAGCACAAGCTCGACGCCATGCTGGCCCTGTGCGAAGAAACGCGCTGCCGTCGGCAGTCGTTGCTGGCCTACTTCGACGAGGTGCTCGAACAGCCGTGCGGGCATTGCGACAACTGCGTCGACCAGATCCAGACCTGGGACGCTACCGAGCCTGCACGACAGGCCTTGTCGGCGGTGTTCCGCACGGGGCAGCGTTATGGCGTGGGCCACCTGGTCGATGTGCTGCTGGGCAAGGACACTGAAAAGGTGCGCAATTTCGGCCACGAGAAACTCTCGGTGTTCGGCGTCGGCAAGACGCTCGCCGAGGTTGAATGGCGTTCGTTGTTCCGTCAGCTGGTGGCGCGCGGCCTGGTCGACATCGACCTGGAAGGCTACGGCGGCCTGCGCCTGTCCGACAGCTGCCGGCCACTGCTGCGTGGCGAGGTCACCCTGCAGCTGCGCCGCGACCTCAAGCCGCAGACCGTGGCCAAGGCGTCCTCCAGCGGCGGCAGCCCGGCCAGCCAGCTGGTGCGTGCCGAGGAGCGCGAACTGTGGGAGGCCCTGCGCACCTTGCGGCGCAAGCTGGCCGAGGAGCACAGCGTGCCGCCCTACGTCATCTTCCCCGACTCCACCTTGCTGGAAATGCTGCGCAGCCAGCCCACCAGCCTCAGCGACATGGCTCAGGTCAGCGGTGTGGGCGCGCGCAAGCTGGAGCGTTATGGCCAGGCCTTCCTCGAAGTGCTCAACGGTGCCGGTGGCACCGAGGAGGCACCGAAAGTGGTGCTCGACCTGCGCCACGAACTGGTCAGCCTGGCCCGCGCCGGCATGACTCCCGCACAGATCGCCGGTCAGCTCAACTGCAGCGAAAAGAACGTCTACAGCCTGCTGGCCGAAGCCATCGGCCGCCGGGAGCTGAGCCTGGATCAGGCACTGGATCTGCCGGAAGACTTGCTGATGGAGGTGCAGGATGCCTTCCTCGATGGCGAAGGGGAGCTGCCGCCGGTGTCGGCCATTGCGCCCCTGTTCGGCGCTCGGGTACCGGACGGCGTGCTGCACTGCGTGCGCGCAGCATTGGCGGCGGAATTCGAGTTGTGATTGAAGACATTTCGGACATCTACTGACCTGAGACACCCTTTTTGACGAATATCGGCCGTTTGTGAGGCGCCCAGCCTTGCCTGATGGCACGGGACATGGTTAGCTGGCTAATAATTAGTTCTAATCCATGAGTTACTTATGCCCCTGACCGACAACCAACACCGCTTTGGCATGCAGCTGGCCCAGATGTCCCGGGGCTGGCGTGCCGAACTGGACCGCCGCCTGGCCGGGCTCAACCTGTCCCAGGCGCGCTGGCTGGTGTTGCTGCACCTTGCCCGTTTCGAAGAGGCGCCCACCCAGCGCGAACTGGCCCAGAGTGTCGGCGTCGAAGGCCCGACCCTGGCGCGCCTGCTCGACAGTCTGGAAAATCAGGGGCTGGTGCGCCGCCAGGCGGTGCTGGAAGATCGCCGCGCCAAGAAGATCCTGTTGTGCCCGCCGGCCAAGCCGCTGATCGAACAGATCGAGACCATTGCCAATGCCTTGCGCCTGGAGCTGTTTACCGGGGTGGACGAGGCGGATCTGCAGGTGTGCATGCGGGTGCATGCGAAGATTCTGGGCAACCTGGAAAAAACCTGAATGGCTGGGGCTGCTTTGCAGCCCATTCGCGGGACAAGCCCGCTCCCACAGGCACAGTGCTGCCCATGGTTTCAGCAGTATTCCTGTGGGAGCGGGCTTGTCCCGCGAATGGGGCGCGAAGCGGCCCCAGCAACCTAGAAGGTATGCCCCAGGTTCAGATACACCGCCTGCTCATGCGCGCTGTTGGCGCCATAACTCAGGTTCAACGGCCCCAATGGCGTCTCCAGCCCCAGGAAGATGCTGGCCGCATTGATATAGCCACTGTCGAATTCGTTGTCGTTGTTCCAGACCCGCCCACGCTCCAGCGAACCCCCGATATACAGCGGGAAGTCCAGCGGCACGTAGGCGCGTGGTGTCAGGCGGCGGTAATAGACCACGCGCATCAGGCTCAGGTTCTGCCCTGATACCGAATCCTGGCGGAACCCCGACAGCTCCCGTGCACCGCCAATCACGAAGCTCGACGTCACCACATCGGTTTCGTCCAGCGTGCGTCCATAGCGTCCACCGATTACCCAACTGTTCGGCCCGCTGCTGAAGGCCTTGTCCAGATTGAACAGCCATTGTCGGTACGCGTTGTCGGAGTCCAGCGACTGGTCGTACTTGCGCAAGGTCAGGCCGATGTCCTCGCCACTGTGCGGGAAGTACACGTTGTCGAGGGTGTCGAACGAATATTTCAGCTCATAGAAGCCTTCGTTGAAACTGACCTTGGGCAGGTCCTGGTCACCGATGCGCACCTCGGCTTCGCCCCAGGCCTTGCCGGCCCCCAGGCGCACTTCGCCATAGGTGCCGATCTGCCGGCCGAAGTTGAGGCCGAAACCGTAGCGTTCCAGCCGGTATTCGGCGATCGGGTCGTCGTCCAGGGTCGCTTCGATGTTCTGTGAGCTGAAGTCCAGATAAGGCGCGATGAAATAACGCGAGCCAACGTCCAGCGGCTGGTAGAACTCGCTGTACAGTTCTTGCTGGTCACCGATCTGCGCGCGGGTGAGCCACTCGGCACCGAGCTCGTTGATGCCATTGACCCGGTAGCTGGCGCCCAGGTTGAAGGCGCTGTCACCGCGCAGGTCATCCGACAGGTTCAGGCCCAGGCGCAGGAAGTCGGTGCCGCTGCGCTTGCCACGGGCGTTGATCACCAGGGTGTTGTCATCGCCTTTGTGCACCACGCGGTATTGCACCCGGTCGAAGTAGTCCAGGCCATACAAGGTACCCATGTCAGTCTGCAGTCGATCGAGTTCCAGCGGCTCGCCAATCGGCTGGCGGATGTAGTAACGGATCACGTCGTCACTGACCTTGGAGTCGTTCTCCACCCGAATGGCGGTGATGACGGGCGTGCGCTGGCGCGGCGAACGCGCCACCGCAAGCTCCGCATCGCCTTCGGGTTGGCGAAGGGCGGCCAGGCGGGGTTCGAGCAGGAGCGCTGCGCGGTAGCCGGCTTCGATCATGTCGTGGGCGCGGCCGAAATCGGTGACGCCGAAGGCAGCCAGCTGCGGCTGGATAAGGATGTCGTCGCGGTGCAGGCTGGCCAGTTGCTCCTCGGAATTGCGCCGGGTCATCAGGGTGATCGACTGGTTGAGCACATCGACCACCGTGGCCAGCTGCTTGCGGTCGCGCAGCGGTGTACCGATATCGACCACGATGGCAAGGTCAACGCCCATGTCGCGGGCCACATCCACGGGGATGTTGTCGACCATGCCACCGTCCACCAGCAGGCGGCCATCCAGCTCTACCGGCGCGAACACCGCCGGGATCGACATGCTGGCGCGGATCACCTGGGGCAGGTGACCCTTGCTGAACACCACCTTCTCGCCACTGGCGATGTCGGTGGCCACGGCGCGAAAGGGAATGGGCAATTTGTCGAAGTCGCGGGTGTCGGCGGTGTGGGCCAACTTGCTTTCCAGCAGCAGGGCCAGGTTCTGGCCCTGGATCACGCCCAGCGGCAGGCCGAGGCTGCCGTCATCGCGAAAGCTCAGCTTCTGCTTGACCAGAAAGTCGCGGTCATCCTGCTTGCGCCTGAACGGTACGTCCTTGCGCGGCGGTGCGTCGGACAGCGCCTGTTGCCAGTCGAGCGTGGTGGCCAGTTTCTCCAGCTCCTCGACGCTGTAGCCGGAGGCATACAGCCCGCCAACCACCGCGCCCATGCTGGTGCCGGCGATGGCGTCGATGCGTACGCCCTGTTCTTCCAGGGCCTTGAGCACGCCAATATGGGCGAGGCCCCGGGCAGCACCACCGGAGAGCACCAGGCCGACCTTGGGGCGGGCGGGCTCGGCGGCGAGCACGGTGATGGAGGTGAGCGTCAGCAGAAGGCAGAACAGCAGGCGGTGCATCGTGAGTCTCAAAACCTGGGCTAAAGACCGCTAGTATAAGCGGCCCCTACCTGGAGAACCTTGACCATGGCCCACAGCAAGCCGGAAATTGTCATCACCTATTGCACCCAGTGCCAGTGGCTGCTGCGCGCGGCCTGGCTGGCCCAGGAGCTGCTCAGCACCTTTTCCGACGACCTTGCCCGGGTGGCGCTGGAACCTGGTACGGGCGGCGTCTTCCGTATTACCTGCCAAGGTGTGCAGATCTGGGAGCGCAAGGCCGATGGTGGCTTCCCCGAGGCCAAGGTGCTGAAGCAGCGGGTGCGTGACCAGATCGACCCGCAGCGCGACCTGGGCCACAACGATCGCTGATCAGGCGCCTTCGGCCACCGTGCGCTGCTTGGTTGACGGTTCGGCGGCCAGGCGGCTGGACAGCACGATGGCGAAGATGATCAGTGCACCGCCAAGCAGCATGCGCAAGGTCGGTGTCTCGGCGAACACTACCCAGGCCACGGCAATGCCGTAGACCGGCTCCATGCCGAATACCACGGCGGCGGTGCGTGCCTTGATCACCGCCAGGCTGGCGACGAACAGGCTGTGGGCGACACCGGTGCAGAAGATGCCGAGCAGGGCGATCCACAGCCAATCCTTGCTCGCCACCGCACCCAGGCCTGGCGCGGCCACCGGCAGCAGGCACAGGCCGACCACCAGGTTCTGCCACAGCGCTGCCTGCACGGCGGGCAAGCGCCCGGAGCCGGCACGGTTGGTCAGTGACAGCAGCGAGAACAGCAGGCCCGAGAGCAGGGCCCAGAGCAGGCCTCCGGTGGCTTCGCTGGCCAGGTCGAAGGACGGCGTCACCAGGATCAGGCCGATGCTGACCAGCACCACCAGTACGGCTTCGTTGCGGCGGATGCGTTCACGGAACAGCAGGCCTTCGAGGATCACGGTGAATGCCGGGAAGCTGGCGAAGCCGAGGGTGGCGATGGCCACGCCGGCGACCTTGACGGCGATGAAGAAGCTGACCCAGTGCCCGGCCAGCAGCACGCCACCGAGCAGCAGGCGGCGCATGTCGCGCCCGCTCAGGCGTTGCCAGCCTGGGCCGGTGAGGCTGGCGAACAGGGCCAGCGCGAGCACGGCGAAAGCGGCGCGACCAAAGACGATGATGGCCGGGCTGGCGCTGGCGGCCAGTTTGCCGAACACGCCGGTCAGGCCGAAGAACAGTGCGCCGATGTGCAGGGCCCCGAGGGCGGTGCGGTGGTTCATGGTGGTCCTTGCGATCTTCGTGGTATTTGCCTGCCGTATCGCCGGCAAGCCGGCTCCCACAGGTACAGCACAGCCCTCAAGCCAGTGATGTACCTGTGGGAGCCGGCTTGCCGGCGATAGGGCCGGTACAGGCACAGTGTAAAGCGTCAGGCAAACATGATCTGTCGCCAGCCTAGCGCCCGTTATCGCCGGACTCTCGCCGCAACGCCATCGGTGTGCATCCAAACGCTCGCAGCATTGCTGCCGAAAACGCGCTCTGGGAGCTGTACCCCACCTGCGCGGCTATTTCCCCCAAAGGTAAAGATGTCTGGGTAACCAACTGCCGCGCCTTGAGCAACCGCCGCTGGCGGATGTAGTCCATCGGCGTCATCCCGCATTCGACGGTGAAGCGCGCATGCAGCCGGGCGCTGGACAGCCCTGCGATACGCGCAAGATCGGCGACCTGCAGCGGGTACGCGGCGTGGCGTTCGATATGGCTGTCGAACGCGGCATAAGGCAGCCGATGGCTGGGCGTAACCGTGGCCGAAGCCGTGGGATTCAAGCTGGCCAACAGCAGTACCGCACCTTGCCGGGCAATCAACGGGTCGTCCACCGGGCTTGCCGCCAGCCAGTCCACCAGTTGCTGCTGACGGTTGTCCAGGCCCAGGGCCGCCGGGCGGTCGAGCAGGCGGCGACTGGCGTCGGCGTGCTCACCCAGCTGCTCGTGCAGCCAATGATCGCCGGGCACATCGAGCACCAGGCAGCGGCTGCCGGTGTCACTACCACAGCTGTGATGGGTGCCGGCAGGTACGACCATGAGGCCCTGGCGAGCGACCCGCGCACCTTGCCCCTGCACCTCGAAATCCAGGCGACCCTGCAGGCCGAACACCAGCTGTGGGTGCTCGTGGCTGTGGGCGATCAGGTCGTCGCGGTAGTGGCGCAGGGAAAGAATCGGGCCGGCGGTCATGGGGCGTCCTCGCAGGGCAGGCAACCATTGTGCCCCATTCCCGACCCCTCATCACCCGTCATATCGCTGCCACCAACCTGTCACCTGGGCCTGCCAGTCTCCAGCAAACAGCGCCGGAGCCCGCCCATGACCCACGTCGAACTCTCTCGCCCTTCACGCAAGCAGCGTGTGCGCACGTTGTGGATTTCCGACGTTCACCTGGGCACGCGAGATTGTCAGGCCGAACACTTGTCGCAGTTTCTCAAGGGCTATCAGGCCGATCGCATCTACCTGGTCGGCGATATCATCGACGGCTGGAAATTGCGCGGCGGCATCTTCTGGCCGCAAGCCCACACCAATGTGATCCGCCGTTTGCTGACCATGAGCAAGCGGGGCACCGAGGTGATCTACGTCACCGGCAACCACGACGAGTTTCTGCGCCGTTATTCGAAGTTGATGCTGGGCAACATTCAGCTGGTGGACGAGGCCGAGCACCTGACGGCAGACGGCCGCCGGCTGCTGGTGATCCACGGCGACCAGTTCGACGTGATTACCCGCTATCACCGCTGGCTGGCCTTCCTTGGCGACCGTGCCTACGAGGTCACCCTGGTACTCAACCGCTGGCTCAACCATTGGCGGGCGCGCTACGGCTATGGCTACTGGTCGCTGTCGGCCTACCTCAAGCACAAGGTCAAGGGGGCGGTGAACTTCATCAGCGATTTCGAGGACGCCATTGCCCACGAATGCACCCGGCGGGGTTTTCATGGGGTGGTGTGCGGGCATATCCACCACGCCGAAATCCGCAGGGTTGGCGAGGTGGAGTACCTCAACTGTGGCGATTGGGTCGAGTCGTGCACGGCATTGATCGAGCACTGGGACGGCAGCATCGAGTTGTATCGGCTGGCCGATGCCCAGGCGCGGCATGCCGGGCAGGCTGCCGCGCTGCGCGAACTTGCCTGAGGCGCCCTAGAGGCTGATGCGGCCCAGCAGGATGTCGCGAAACATCGCGAAATCGCCGATCAGGCTGTACAGCGGGTGCTTGAAGGTGGCCGGCCGGTTCTTCTCGAAAAAGAAGTGCCCGACCCAGGCGAAGCCATAGCCGAACAGCGGCACGGCCAGGAGCAGCAACCACTTGCCACTGCCGATGGTATAGGCCAGCAGGGCAATGACCAGGCTGGTGCCGACGAAGTGCAGGCGTCGGCAGGTGGGGTTGCTGTGCTCCCCCAGGTAGTACGGGTAGAACTCGGCAAAACTGCGAAACTGCGCTGTGCTGTTCATCGCAATGCTCCGGGATTATCACTTTTTGACAGGATACACGGCGTGGAGCCTGAATCGAGTCTAGAGTCACTGACGGAGCCGGCCAGTGACAATAGGCGCCAATTGAGTATCCTTAGGTTCACCGCATGAAGCGGTCAGCATAAGAAGCCTGTCATGAGTGAGAGAACCACGTCAGCCAGCTGGGCATCAGGGATCGTAAAGGCACTCGAGCTGGAAGGGCTTGATTGCCGTGCCATGTTCAAACAACTCGGGCTCGACTTCGCCGCCCTCGACGACCCGGATGCGCGTTTTCCGCAAGACTCCATGACCCGCCTGTGGCAGTTGGCGGTGGAACTGTCCGGCAATGAAGCCATCGGCCTGAACATGGCGCGGGTGGTGCGGCCGGCATCGTTCCATGTGGTGGGCTATGCGTTGATGTCGAGCCGCACCCTGGCCGAAGGTTTCGAGCGGCTGGTGCGCTATCAGCGCATCATCGCCGAAAGCTCAGACCTGAGCTTCCGCCTGGGGCCTGAAGGCTATTCCCTGATCCTTACCGTGCATGGCGATCATCTGCCGACGACCCGGCACAGCTCGGAGGCATCGCTGGCCTGCGCACTGGCCCTGAGCAAGTGGCTCAGCGGCCGCCCCATTCAGCCCAGGCGGGTGCTGATCCAGGGGCCGCAACCGAAGAACATCGAACCGTACAAGGTGGCGTTCCATTCGCCCCTTGTGTTCGGCGCCGCCCACGATGCGCTGATATTCGAACGCGCCGACATGGAGGCCCCGCTGCCAACCGCCAACGAAGCCATGGCGGTGCTGCATGACCGCTTCGCCGGCGAGTACCTGGCGCGTTTTTCCGAAAGCCGGGTAACCCACCGGGTACGCCAGGTGCTGTGCCGCATCTTGCCCCAGGGCGAGCCCAAGCGGGAGACCCTGGCCCAGGCCCTGCACCTGTCCCAGCGCACCTTGCAGCGCCGTTTGCAGGAAGAAGGCACCAGTTTCCAGGCGCTGCTGGACGACACCCGCCGCGAGCTGGCCGAGCAATACCTCGCCCAGCCAGGCATGACCCTGCTGGAAACCGCCTACCTGCTGGGTTTCGCCGACCCCAGCAACTTCTACCGGGCGTTCCGCCGCTGGTTCGACGTTACCCCAAGCGAGTTCCGCTCCCGTCTGGGCGCGGAACCCATGGTACTCAGTGACGCCAGAACGCCGGCATACACAACACCAGCACCGTGATGATCTCCAGGCGACCGAGCAGCATGCCGCTGGCGAGGATCCATTTGGCGGCATCCGGCAGCGAGGCGTAGTTGCCCGAAGGGCCGATCACTTCACCCAGGCCCGGGCCGACACCCGAGACCGTGCCGGCGGCGCCCGTTAGTGCGGTCATCCAGTCCACGCCCAGCAGTGACAGCAGCAAGGCCATCACGCAGATGGTGATGGCGAAGAAGAACGAGAACGTCAGGATCGAACGCACGATCTCTTCGTCGAGGCGGTGGCCGTTGTACTTCTGCTTGATCACCGCGCGCGGGTGGATCAACTGGTTCAAGCTGGCCTTGAGCAGGATGTAGGCCACCTGGAAGCGGAAGATCTTGATGCCGCCGGCGGTGGAGCCGGAGCAGCCACCGACGAAGCCCAGGTAGAAGAACAGCATCAGCGAGAAGTTGCCCCACAGGCTGTAGTCGCCCAACGCAAAGCCGGTGGTGGTGACCACCGACGTCACGTTCAGCGCCACGTGGCGCAAGGCATCCAGCCAGTGCAGGTTGGTGGTGGCCCAGTACCAGGTGCCCAGCACCAGCCAGGTGACCACCAGCATGCCGAGCAGCCCCTGGACCTGCTGGTCGCGGATCAGCGCCTTGCGGTTGCCGCGCAGGGTGGCCACGTACAGGGTGAACGGCATGCTGCCGAGGATCATGACCACCACGGCGACCCAGTGCACCGCCGGGATGTCCCATTTCGCCAGGGACTGGTCCGAGGTGGAGAATCCACCGGTGGAAATGGCCGACATGGCGTGGTTGATCGCATCGAACGGCTTCATGCCGGCCCACCAGAAGGCCACGGCGCCGATCACCGAGAAACCGACGTAGACCCCGACAATCGACTTGGCGACCATGTGCGAGCGCGGCATGACCTTTTCCGAGCGGTCGGACGACTCGGTCTGGAACAGGCGCATGCCACCGATGCGCAGCAGCGGCAGGATCGCCACGGCCATGGCGATGAAGCCGATGCCGCCGAGCCAGTGCAGCATCGAGCGCCACATCAGGATACCCGGCGACATGTTGTCCAGCCCGCTGAGCACGGTCGCGCCGGTGGCGGTGATGCCGGACATGCTCTCGAAGAAGGCATCGGTGTAGCTGATGTGCTGGGTCAGCAAAAAGGGCAGGGCGGCGAACACGCACACCACCAGCCAACTGCTGACGGTGAGCAGGTACATGTCGCGTGGGCGCAGGTGCACATGTTCCGGGCGGCCCTGCACGACCATCGCCAGGCCGGCGACGAAGGTGATCAGGCTCGACCAGAGGAACGACGGCATGTCGCCGGTGCGCTCGAAGATCACCAGGGTCGCCATGGGGACGACCATGCTGACTGCCAGGGTGATGAGGAAGATGCCGATGATGAAACCAATGATCCTTAAGGTCGGCAAGGCCATGTGATCTGCTCTGACTCTGAACGGAAGGGCGCCATTCTACCTATGGGTCTGGTGTTGTAAACGCTAGAATGGCCGCACATTTACCAGCCAGGAGGGTAGCCGATGGAGGCTCTCGACGCATTGCTCAACCGTGTTTCCGTGCCACGCCTGACCGAACCTGCGCCCAATGCTGCCCAGCGCGAGGCGCTTTTCCAGGCGGCGCTGCGGGCGCCTGACCACGGTCAACTGCGGCCGTGGCGCTTCCTGACCATCGAGGGCCAGGGCCGCGAGAAACTCGGTGAGCTGTTCGCCCAGGCGCTGCAGAACAAGGGCGAAGCGAGCCAGGCTGCGCTGGACAAGGCGCGCGCCATGCCGTTGCGTGCGCCGTTGCTGATCGTGGTGATCGCCAAGTTGCAGGACCACTTCAAGGTACCCAAGTCCGAGCAGCGCCTGGCGGCGGGCTGTGCGGCCCATGGCATCCTGATCGCCGCCCATGCGCAGGGCATCGGCGCGGTGTGGCGCACCGGCGACATGGCCTTCGATGCCTTTGTGCACAAGGGACTGGGGATGGCCGAGAACGAGGAGGTGATCGGTTACCTGTATGTCGGTACGCCGCTGGCCGAGCCGCGCACGGCGCCGGTGCTGGAGACTGCAGCGTTCGTCAGCGCCTGGGGCGAGTGATGCGGTGACTGCTTCGCGGGACAAGCCCGCTCCCACAGGTATTCCACTGAGTTTCAGGCCAGCAGGGTACTTGTGGGAGCGGGCTTGTCCCGCGAAGAGGCCGGAAAACCCGGCATCAATTCAGCTGCCAATCTCCACTGCTAGCGGCAATTCCAGCCGGGCCAAGAATCCACCCTGTGGATGATTCTCCAGCACCAGGCTGCCGCCATGGCGCTCTACCGCCTTGCGCGCGATCGCCAACCCCAACCCATGTCCCGCCGCATCCTGCCCCGGCGCGCGGAAGAACGGCTCACCCAACTGCGCCAGATGCTCCGCAGCCACCCCCGGCCCATGATCGCGCACGCTCACCACGATCCGATCCTGCTCACGCTCGGCGCGAACCTCGATCGGCTGCCCCGGCGGATTGAAGCGCAAGGCATTGCGCAGCAGGTTGTCCACGGCCCGCTCGATCAAGGTCGGCCAGCCCTGCAGGGTCAGCCCTGGCTGTGCCTCCAGCTTCACCTCCTGCTCCGGTGCGCTGAGCTGGGCATCCTTGCGCACGCTGCCGAGCAAGGCATTCAGGTCGACGGGCTCGGCATGCGCCTGTTCGGCATCGACCCGGGCCAAGGTCAGGATCTCGCTGATCAGGTCTTCCAGGCGGTCGCACTCGCGGGTCAGGCGAGGCCACAGTGCCTGGCGCTGATCGGCCTCGGCCCGTTCGGCCAAGGCCAGAGCGATGCGCAGGCGGGCCAGGGGGGAGCGCAGTTCGTGGGAAACATCCCGCAGCAACTGGCGCTGGCTGCCGATCAGGCTCTGCAGGCGGGCCCCCATCTTGTTGAAGTCCTTGGCCAGCACGCCGAACTCATCGCGCCGGGCCGCCAGGCGGGCCAGGCTGTTCTGCTGGTAGCTGGCCTGGCCGAGGTCGTGCACGGCGCCGCGCAGGCGGCTCAGTGGACGGGTGATGGACAGGGTCACCAGCAGGCTGAACAGGGTCAGCACCACCAGGGCAATACCCAGGGCGCTCAGCGGCCAGAGCAGGCTCTCGCGGTGCCAGGCGTCCAGTTCGGGGTGAGGGATACGGTAGATCAGCAGGTAGGTTTCACCGCTCTCGGGGCTGGTGTATTCCTCGGTCAGGCGGCGCCACGGCAGGCGGCGCTGGTCATTGTGCTGGCGCGCCTCGAACGCTGCAGCACGGCGCGGGAAGGTTCCAGGCACCACCGCTTCGCCACTGTCATCGAGCACCTGCACGTCGATCTTGAAACGTTCTCTGCGCCGTTCCAGAAACATCTGCGCGGACTCTTCGCCTTCCTGTTCGTAGTGCTTGGCCCAGTGGCTGGCCAGGGTGTTGAGGCCCGGGTGGCGGCTGAGGATCCAGGCGTCCTGGTTGAGCATGTGGCCCAGCAGGATCGACAGGCCAGCGACGAGGGTGATGGCCAGCCAGAAGCTGGCCAGGATGCGCCAGAACAGAGAACGCAAGAGCACCTCCTGTAAACGGGAAAAGCCCGGCCCGCGGGGGCGCGGGCCGGGCATCGGTGGGGCAGCTTACTGGGCCTTGTTGCCTTTTTCAGCTTTCCAGGCCTGGAATTCCTTCCATTCAGCCTTGCGTGCTTCACGCGCTTTCTGCAGTTCGTCGAACTTCTGCTGCTGGTCGGGCTTGAGCAGCGCGCGGACCTGGCTTTCGGTCTTGTCGTGGCTGGCCTTGAGCTCGTCCTTCATGGCTTTCTGTTCGGCGGCTGGCAGTTTGGCCATGTAGCGTTCGGTGATGTCATGGCGGTTTTTCATCTGCTCGCCCATCAGCTTGCGGATTTCCTGGCGCTGCTCACGGCTCAGGTCCAGTTGGGCGAAAGGCGCATCACCGCGATGATGCGGGCCGTCGTGGCGCGAGCCGCCTTCAGGCATGGCCATGGCCACGGTCGGCAGGGCGGCGGCGAACATCAGGGCGATAAGGGTCTTGCGCATGGTGTCTCTCCTTTCATAGGCCGGTGGTTACCGGATGAGCTCAGTCTAGGGAGATCAAGGTCAAGCGCGGTCAGGGAAGGGTAAAGGCTCGGTAAAGATGAGCAGGTCAGAGGCTGTAGTAATAGCCACGGCTGCGCAGCGCCACGATGCGCGGGCGACCGTCGGCGTGGGGGCCGATCTTCTTGCGCAGGTTGCTTACGTGCATGTCCAGGCTGCGGTCATACAGTGTCAACTTGCGGCCCAGGCCGATTTGCGCGAGTTCCTGTTTGTCCAGCGGCTCGCCGGGTTGGCGCAGCAGGGCTTCGAGAATACGGCTTTCGGACAGGGTGAGGCTCATCTCCCGGCCGTCGATGCTGACCACGCCACGTAACGGGCTGAAGGCCAGGTCACCGATCTCCAGTTGCGTGGTGGCGGCGGCCGGGTGGCTGCGGCGCAGCACGGCCCGCAGGCGTGCGGTGAGTTCACGGGGGTCGCAGGGTTTGGCCAGGTAATCGTCGGCACCCAGTTCCAGGCCGAGAATACGGTCCAGCGGCTCGCCACGGGCCGAAAGCATCAGCACTGGCAACTCGGCATGCTCGCTGCGTAGCTGCTTGAGCAGCTCCAGGCCACTGCCGTCGGGCAGCATCACGTCCAGCACCACGGCCGCGGGTTCATGCTCGGCCAAGGCCTTGCGTGCGCTCTGGCCGTCGTGGCAGGCGCGCACGGCAAAGCCTTCCTGGGTCAGCCAGCTGCCGAGCAGCTCGCAGAGTTCCTGGTCGTCATCAATCAGTAACAGCTCGCTCATGACTCACTCAATTCAAATCGACGGCGTCTGACGTATGCGCCAGAGGTAAAGATACAGCAGGCGCCGCCAATTCTTCGGTTATGGCAAGACTTGCTTGAATGGCTTGACGATGACCTTGTCATACACGCCGGCGGCAATGTACGGATCGGCATCGGCCCAGGCCTGGGCGGCGGCGAGCGAATCGAACTCGGCGACGATCAGGCTGCCGCTGAAACCGGCTTCACCTGGATCGTTGCTGTCGATGGCCGGGTGCGGGCCGGCCAGCACCACGCGGCCTTCGGCCTTGAGCTGCTGCAGGCGCTCGATGTGCGCCGGGCGTGCGGCCAGGCGTTTTTCCAGGGAGTTTGCGACGTCGCTGGCGATGATGGCGTAGAGCATGTCAATCCTTGGTCTTGGAGGTGGAAGGGTCATCGTGCAGGTGGCGCGACAGGTACACACCCTGCGCCACCAGGAAGAGCACGGTCATGCCCAGGCTGCCGAACACCTTGAAGTCGACCCAGAAGTCCTGGAAGGTGAAGGCGACGAACAGGTTCGCCGCGCCGCAGAACAGGAAGAAGGCGATCCAGGCCAGGTTCAGGCGCGTCCACACGGCGTCGGGCAGGGTCAGGGCATGGCCCATGATGCGCTTGATCAGCACCCGGTCGCCGATGAAGTGGCTGCCGGCAAAGCCCAGGGCGAACAGCCAGTTGACCACCGGCGCCTTCCACTTGAGGAAGGTTTCGCTGTGGAAGGTCAGGGTCAGGCCGCCGAACACCAGACAGGCGATCAGCGTCAGCCACTGGCCCTTCTCAAGCTTGCGCTGGCGCAGGAACAGCGCGCCGTACACCAGCAGCGAGCTGGCGATCAGCATCGCCGTGGCGCTGTAGATGCCGCCGAACTCGAAGCTGTGGCCAGCGACTTCCATCGGTCGCGGGTCGAGCTTGTAGACGATGAAGAACAGCAGCAGCGGGATGAAATCGATGAATTGTTTCACAATGGCAGCCAGAATCAGGATGTGACGGCATAATAACAAACATCGATTCCAGCGAAAGCGCTCCTCCATGAATGTTGATCTGCACTGTCACAGCACGGCCTCCGATGGCGCCCTGTCGCCTGCGGTCCTGGTCGCCCGGGCCCATGAGCACGGGGTGCAGACCTTGTCCCTGACCGACCATGACACCCTCGAAGGCCTGCCAGAGGCGCGCCAGGCCTGTGCCGAGCTGGGCATGCGCTGGGTCAGTGGCGTGGAATTGTCGTGCACCTGGGGTGGCGCGACCATCCATGTGCTGGGCTATGACTTCCCGCTCGACGCCCCACCGTTGCTCGATGCCATCACGGCTTTGCACCGTGGTCGCTGGCTGCGCGCCGAAGAAATCGACAAACGGCTGTCCGCCAAGGGCATGCCAGGTGCCCTCGACGGCGCTCGCGCCGTGCAGCAGGAGCTGGGCGACAGCGGCAACGCGCCTGCGCGGCCACATTTCGCCGAGTTCCTGGTGCTTGCCGGACACGTCAAGGACCGTGGTGAAGCCTTTCGCAAGTGGTTGGGGGCGGGCAAGCTCGGCGACGTCAAGCTGCACTGGCCGACCCTCGAAGAAACTGTTGCCACCCTGCGTCAGTCGAATGCCTGGGTGAGCCTGGCCCATCCCATGCACTACGATCTGACCCGCAGCAAGCGCAGGCGGCTGATTGCCGACTATATTCAGGCAGGCGGGCAGGCGCTTGAGGTGGTCAATGGGATGATGCCGGCCGAGCAGGTGGGCACGATGTCCATCCTCACCCGTGAGTTCGGCCTGCTGGCAAGCGCTGGCAGCGATTTCCACGGCCCCGGCACCTGGGGCGAGATCGGTGCCTACCGGCCATTGCC
>Ga0160463_100385_pt1 | contig 22976 bp, 19 predicted proteins | sample HID1975M_E6MG_FD_108276 | JGI IMG/M metagenome (GOLD analysis project Ga0160463, IMG submission 108276) | Enriched soil microbial communities from UW Madison campus, WI, USA - HID1975M_E6 MG | ecosystem: Environmental > Terrestrial > Soil > Unclassified | place: USA: Madison, Wisconsin... | reverse complement strand
TGGGAGGCCGGAGGGTGAGTGGTGTTCCGGTGGGGGGTGGGTTGGTGGTCCGTGTCCTTCGCCGAGCGGAACGTGGGTGACGTTCTGGGGGGCCGGAGGGTGAGTGGTGTTCCGGTGGGGGTGGGTTGGTGGTCCGTGTCCTTCGCCGAGCGGAACGTGGGTGACGTTCTGGGGGGCCGGACGGTGAGTGGTGTTCCGGTGGGGGTGGGCGGGGCGACGGGCGGAGGCGGAATCGCGTGCCGGCGTCGTGCGTCCGTGCGTAGGTTGTGCGCGTGAGCACCCCCGCCCAGGTCGACGTCGCGCCGGCGCTGCCCGCCGACGTCCGTGCGATCCACCGCCTCGTCGAGCCGTACGCGCACGAGCGGATCCTGCTCGCCAAGGAGTGGGTCGGGTACTACGAGGCCGTGCAGGAGTTCCTCGTCGCGCGACCGGCGAGAGGCGGCGACGTCGTCGGCTGCGGTGCGTTGCACGTCATGTGGGAGGACCTCGCCGAGATCCGCACGCTCGCCGTGGCGCCCGAGTACCGCGGACGAGCCGTCGGGCACGTGCTGGTCGACGCCCTGGTCGACCGCGCCCGCCACCTGGGCCTGCGCCGCGTGTTCTGCCTGACGTTCGAGGTCGACTTCTTCGCCCGGCACGGGTTCCGCGAGATCGACGGCACCCCCGTCTCGCCCGACGTGTACGCCGAGCTGCTGCGCTCGCACGACGACGGCGTCGCGGAGTTCCTCGACCTCGCGCGCGTGAAGCCCAACACCCTCGGCAACACCCGCATGCTCCTCGACCTCTAACCCCCCCACCACCCACCCCCCTTCGCCGAGTGCGGCAGACAACCGTCGAGTGCGGTACTTGTTTCACCCGCACTCGGCGTGGGAGTACCGCACTCGCCGGTGGGGGGCTGCTCGTGGGGTGGGGTTCAGTGGGGGAGGCGGTAGGTGGTTGCGGACGGGTCCGGGTCGTCGCCCGGTGGCTCGTCGCGGACGACCGGCTCGTCGCGGACGACCAGCCTGTCGGCGACGAGCGCGTCGAGGCACCGGGCGAGCTGTGCGGCGTCGGACCACAGTGCCGCGACCGCGTCGTGCGGCACCGGCCCCGGCGCCTCGCGGAGCAGCGCCATGACGCGGCCTCGGACCTGCCGGTCGGTGCCCGCCCACGCCTGCGTGCGGCGGCGGTGCGCGTGCGCGTCCGCCGGACGGCCCGCGGCCAGCCAGCGGCACCGGTCGGCGACGGGGCACGCGTCGCAGCGCGGTGAGCGCGCCGTGCAGACGAGTGCCCCCAGCTCCATCGACGCGGCCGCCCACCGGGACGCCGCCGCGTCGTCGTGGGGCACCCACGCGGACGCGAGCCGTGTCTCGGCCGCCGTCTGCGTCGGCGCCGGCAGCGCCTCGCCGGCCGCGAGACGGGCCAGCACCCGGCGCACGTTGGTGTCCAGCACCACCGAGCGTCGCCCGAACGCGAACGCCCGCACCGCCGCTGCCGTGTACGGTCCGACGCCCGGCAGCGCGAGCAGCGCGGCCTCGTCGTCGGGCAGCTCGCCTCCGTGCCGCTCGACGACGGCCCGCGCGCACTCCTGCAGCCGCAGCGCGCGACGCGGGTAGCCGAGCCGGTCCCACGCCCGCAGCACGTCCGCGGTCGGGGCGACCGCGAGGTCGGCGGGCGTCGGCCAGCGGTCGAGCCACGCGCGCCACGCCGGTTCGACGCGCACGACGGGCGTCTGCTGCAGCATCACCTCGCTGACCAGCACGCCCCACGGTGTGCGGTCCGCGGCGCGCCACGGCAGGTCACGCGCGTGCGCGGCGAACCACGCGACGACGTCGGCGCGCACCCCCGCGACGACGTCCCCCCGGTCGTCCGCCCCCGCAGACGCCTGCGAGGGCACCTCGCCCGTCGGGCCGGCCGGGACGACGGGCGCCTCGCCGGGGGCGACGGACGCGGCGGAGGGCACCTCGCCCCCGGTGCCCGACGAGAGCGAGGACGCGGGGTCGACGACGGACGGGACGGCGGGCACGCCTCATCGTGCCGCCGCCCGGCCTCCGCACCAAGTCCCCGCGCGCCGACCCCGTGAGCCGGTGCGCCCGCCGGTCCCGGAACCGGCGCCGGAGCCGGCGAGAGCCGGCCGGTCGCGTGGGGCCGGCGTGCTCCGTCGCGGGCGGGTGGTGGGTGCGGGTGCCGGCGGGTGTGGCGCGTCGTGGCGGCGCGGCCGGGTTCGGGCTCGTAGCGTGGGCGGCGCACCCCGCAGCGCCCGCGGACGCACCTACGGAGGTCCCTGCATGAACGACCGGACGCGCCCGCCGGGCCGAGAGCCCCGACCCGCGCGCCCGGGCGTGCCGTCGCGACCGCCCGCGCGCGTCTTCTGGATCCGCCGGCTGGTGGTCCTCGGCCTGCCGCTGGCCCTCGTCGTCGTGCTCGTGGTGTGGCTGACGGGCCGTGGCGGCGACGCGGATCCTGCCGCCGACGCCGGGACCACGACGCCCGCCCCCGCGCCGTCGGCCGACCCGGGCACGGACTCGGGGACGGGCGCGGACGAGCCCGGTGTCGCCGAGTGCGTGCCCGCGCAGCTCGTGCTCGCGATCACACCGGGCGCCGAGGCGTTCCCGGCGGGTGTCGACCCGACGTTCGAGGTCGCGGTCACGAACTCGGGCGCGGAGCCGTGCCTCGTCGACGTGGGTGACGCCCACCGGGAGATCGTCGTCACCTCGGGTGAGGACCGCGTGTGGTCGAGCGGGGACTGCACACCGGAGGACGCGCCGGCCCGCACGCTGCTCCTGGCGGGCGGGCAGTCCGACGTGACGCAGCTCGGGTGGCCGCGTGAGCGGTCCGCGGACGGGTGCGCGGGAGGTCTGCCCGCACCGGGCGCGGGCACCTACTCGGCCACGGTGTCGGTCGCGGGTGCGACGTCACCCGCGGCGGTGTTCGGCCTGGGCTGAGCGCACGTCGCGTGCGGACGTCCGGCCGAGCCCGGTGCCCCGACGTGACGTCAGACGTAGCGCTCGAGGATGCTCGACTCGGCGAGGCGCGACAGGCCCTCGCGCACCGAGCGGGCGCGCTGCTCGCCGACGCCCTCGACCGCCATGAGGTCATCGATGGTCGCCGCGAGCAGCTTCTGCAGCCCCCCGAAGTGCCCGACGAGACGGTCCACGACGGGCCCGGGCAGCCGCGGCACCTTCGACAGCAGGCGGTAGCCGCGAGGTCCGACGGCGGCGTCGAGGGCCTCGCCGCCGCCGGGCAGGCCGAGCACGCGTGCGATGTGGGAGATGTCGAGCAGCTCGGTCGAGTCGAGCTCGGCCAGCGCGTCCGGCACGGTCTCGATCGTGCGGCGCGTCGTGTCGACGTAGTCGCGGATGACGAGCTCGCGCTCGGTGCCGACCCCGCCGACGAGCTCGTCGAGCTGCAGCGTGAGCAGACGACCGTCGCTGCCGAGCTCGACGACGTAGCCGGCGATCTCGTCGGAGATGCGGCGCACCATCTCGAGGCGCTGCACGACGGCCGACACGTCACGCACGGTCACGAGGTCCTCGATCTCGAGCGCGGACAGCGTGCCGCTGACCTCGTCGAGCCGGGCCTTGTACCGCTCGAGCGTCGCGAGCGCCTGGTTGGCGCGCGACAGGATGGTCGTGGAGTCCTCGAGCACGTAGCGCTGCTCGCCGACGTACAGCGCGACGATCCGCATCGACGCCGACACCGAGATGACGGGCAGGCCCGTCTGCTTGGCGACCCGCTCGGCGGTGCGGTGCCGCGTGCCGGACTCGGACGTCTGGATCGACGGGTCCGGCAGGAGCTGCACGGCGGCGCGGACGATGCGGCCGCGGACGGGGTCGATGACGACGGCGCCGTCCATCTTCGCGAGCTCGCGCAGGCGCGTGGCGGAGAACTCGACGTCCAGCACGAAGCCGCCGGAGCAGATCGAGTCGACCGTCGCGTCCATGCCGAGCACGATGAGCGCGCCCGTGCGCCCGCGCAGGATGCGTTCGAGACCGTCGCGCAGCTCGGAGCCGGGCGCGACAGCGGCGAGCGTGGACCTGAGCAGGTCGTCGGGGTGGTGCTGGTGCGGCACCGTCGAATCGTATCGGTGGCGTGACGAGATGTCCGCGCCAGGTCTCACGCCTCGTCGCCGGAGGGTGCCAGGCCCGCCAGGACGGCCGCGGCCAGGTCGGGTGCCTCGACGACGCGCAGCCCGTCGGGCACCGTGACCTCGGCGAGGGTGCCGGACGGCACGACCGCGCGGGTGCAGCCCAGCCGCGCGGCCTCGGCGAGCCGCTGACCGACCCCGGGCACCGGCCGGATCTCCCCGGCGAGGCCGACCTCGCCGACCGCGACCAGCCCGCCGTGCACGGGGACGTTCTCGCGGCCGCTGACGGCGGCGAGCGCGAGCGCGAGGTCGGCCGCCGGCTCGACGACGCGCGCGCCGCCGACCGTCGACACGTAGACGTCCTGGTCGGCGAGGCGTGCGCCGAGGCGTCGCTGCAGGACCGCGAGGACCATCGCGAGCCGGCTGCCGTCCACGCCGCTCGTGGTGCGCCGCGGGTTGGGCACGACGCTCGGTGCGACGAGGGCCTGCACCTCGGCCGCGAGCGGTCGCCGGCCCTCGAGCGTGACCGTCAGGCACGTGCCCGGCACGTCGCTGACGAGGCGGGACGTGAACAGCCCGGACGGGTCGGCCAGGCCGACGATCCCGTGCTCCGACAGGTCGAAGCAGCCCACCTCGTCCGTGGGGCCGTACCGGTTCTTGGTCGCGCGCAGCATCCGCAGCCGCGAGTGGCGGTCGCCCTCGAACTGGCACACGACGTCGACGAGGTGCTCGAGCGTGCGCGGCCCGGCGACCGACCCGTCCTTCGTGACGTGCCCGACGAGCACGACGGGCAGCGCGCGCGACTTGGCGGCGGTGATGAGCGCCGCGGTGACCTCCCGCACCTGCGACACCCCGCCCGGTGAGCCCTCGACCTGGGCGGACGTGAACGTCTGCACCGAGTCGAGGACCAGCAGGTCGGGGTCGACGCTCTCGACGTGACCGAGCACCGTGCCGAGGTCCGTCTCTGCCGCGAGCAGCAGCGACGGGTCGAGCGCGCGGATGCGGCCGGCCCGCAGCCGCACCTGCGCGGCGGACTCCTCGCCCGTGACGTACAGGACCCGTCGGCCGGTGCGGGCGGCACGCGCCGCGACGTCGAGCAGCAGGGTCGACTTGCCCACACCCGGCTCGCCTGCGAGCAGCACGACGGCGCCCGGCACGAGCCCGCCGCCGAGCACGCGGTCGAGCTCCTCGACGCCCGTCGGCCGGGCGGCGGCCGCCTCGACGTCGATCTCGTGGATCGGGCGGGCGGGGTTGCGGGTCGGCGCGACGGCGACGGTGCGCGGTCCGCCGGAGCCCGGTCCGGCGTCCTCGACGACCGAGCCCCACTCCTGGCACTCGCCGCAGCGGCCGACCCACTTGGTCGCGGTCCACCCGCACTCGGTGCAGCGGAACCCCGGGCGGTCGGCCGCCTTGTCGGTGCGCGCACGGCGCGTCGTCGTCTGGCTCACGACGCGCACGCTACGTCCCGCCACCGACACGGCCGCACCACGCACCGCCCGGGTGCCGGATCGACCCGTCGCCGGGGGAGGGGTGGTCGCCGGCTGAACGAGTGTTTAGGATACTGAACATGCGATCAGCCGACGACCTCACCGCCCGTGCGCGGATCCGCGCGGCCGCGATGCTCCGGTTCGGGCGCGACGGGCTCGGGGTCGGGCTGCGGCAGGTCGCCGCCGACGCCGGGGTCAGCCCCGCGCTCGTGCTGCACCACTTCGGCTCCAAGGAGGGGCTGCGCGCCGCGTGCGACGCGTACGTGCACGACCAGATGCGGAACGCTAAGGCCGAGTCGCTGGACCAGCCCGCGTCCGAGCTGCTCGCGCAGCTCGCCGGCGTCGAGCGGTACGCGCCGCTGGTCGCCTACCTCCTGCGCGTCGTGCTCGACGGCGGTCCCGGGGCGGCGGCGTTCGTCGACGGGCTCGTCGCCGACACCGTCGCCTACCTCGAGCACGGCGAGCAGGTCGGCCTCGTGCGCCCGACCACCGACCCCGAGGCGCGGGCACGTCAGGTCGTCGCGGCGCAGCTCGGCCTGCTGCTGCTCACGCAGCTCGACTCGACCGCGGGCCGTGCGCCGTCCCCCACGACGGACCCGGGTGCCGCGCTCGCGCACATCGCGCTCACGTCGACCGACGTGAGCCTCGACATCTACACCCACGGCCTGTTCACCGACGCGACGTACCTCGACACGTGGCGCGCCGCGGCAGCGTCCGGACCCCACCCCCCGTCCGGCACGGCGCCCGCCGTCGCCGGCACCCACCCCGACCCGCACCCGGCCACGCCGGCCCCGACCGACCAGGAGCAGCCATGACGGACGCGATCGCCGCGCACGGCCTCGTCAAGACGTTCGGGCGCACGCGCGCGCTCGACGGGCTGGACCTGCACGTCCGCACGGGCGAGGTGCACGGGTTCCTCGGCCCCAACGGCGCGGGCAAGTCGACGACGATCCGCGTGCTGCTGGGCCTGCTGCGCGCCGACGCGGGCGACGTGAGCCTGCTCGGCGGCGACCCGTGGCGCGACCCCGTCGCGCTGCACCGCCGCCTCGCGTACGTGCCCGGCGACGTCGCGCTGTGGCCGCAGCTCACGGGCGGCGAGACGATCGACCTGCTGGGCAGGCTGCGCGGCGGCCTCGACCCGGGCCGCCGCGACGCGCTCGTCGAGCGCTTCGAGCTCGACACCCGGGTGCGGGCGCGCGCGTACTCCAAGGGCAACCGGCAGAAGGTCGCGCTGGTCGCGGCGCTCGCGGCCGACGTCGACCTGCTGCTCATGGACGAGCCGACCTCGGGCCTCGACCCGCTCATGGGCGCGGTGTTCCAGGACGTCGTGCGCGAGGCCGCCGCGGACGGCCGCACGGTGCTGCTGTCGAGCCACGTGCTCGCCGAGGTCGAGGCGCTCGCGGACCGCGTGACGATCATCCGGCGCGGCCGCGCGGTGAGCACGGGCACGCTCGACGACCTGCGCGGCCTGACACGCACGACCGTCGTCGCCGGCCTCGCGGACGCCGCGGGTGCGCGGGACGCGCTCGCGGCGGTCGACGGCGTCCACCACCTGCGCGTCGACGACGCCCGCCTGACGCTCGCCGCGGACGGTCCCGCGCTCGACGCGGTGCTCGCCGCGCTGGCCGCGCACGGCGTGCGGTCCGTCGTCGCGCACCCTCCGACGCTCGAGGACGTCTTCCTGCGCGAGTACGGCGACGAGCTCGCGACGCTCGGCGTGGGCACGTCGGGTCCGGCGACGCCGGGTCCGGCGACACCCCCTCCGGCCACGTCGGGCGGCGCGGCGTCCGGTACGGAGGAGCGGTGACGGCGACGACGGCGCGCCCGCACGCGCACCCCGGCGCGGGCGGCACGACGCCGCACGGCCCGCTGGCCGGCACGGGCCGCCTGCTGCGGCTCGCGCTGCGCACCGACCGCTGGACCACGGGCGTCTGGGCGGTCGCGGTCGCCGCGACGACGCAGGTGTCGGTCGTCGCGCTCGCCGACCTCTACGCGGACCCCGCGCAGCGGCAGGCGCGCGCCGCGCTCATCGCGTCACCGGCGGCGACCGCGCTCGCGGGCCCGGGCTTCGGCCTCGACGACTACACGATCGGTGCCATGACGGCCAACGAGCTCGCGCTGTGGGTCATGGTGCCGGTCGCGATCATGGGCGTGCTCGCGGTGTCCCGCCACCTGCGGGCACCCGAGGAGGACGGGCGGCTCGAGATCGTCCGCTCGCAGCCGGTGGGCCGGGCCGCCCCCGTGGTCGCGGGTCTGCTGGCGGCGGCGACCGGTGTGCTCGTCGTCGGCGTCGTGCTGCTCGCCGCGCTGCTCACGACGGACCTCGACCCCGCGGGCTCCGTGCTGCTCGCCGCGTCCGTCGTGGTCGCCGCGCTCGTCCTCGCGTCCGGCACGGCCGTGGCCGCGCAGCTCACGACCCACGCGCGCACGTCGAGCGCGCTCGGCATGGCGCTGCTCGGGGTCGCGGTCGTCCTGCGGGCCGTCGGGGACGTGCGGGGGCCGCGCAGCACGAGCGCGTGGACGTGGCTGTCGCCGTTCGGCTGGTCGCAGGCGACCGCGCCGTACACGCTCGACCGGTGGTGGCCGCTCGCGGTGGGCGTCGCCGCGGTGGCCGTGAACGTCGCGGTCGCGGCGGCGCTCGTGCGGCGTCGCGACGTGGGCACGGGCCTGCTGCCGGAGCGGCGGGGGCCCGCGCACGGACGCGTCCGCGGGCTCGTCGGGCTCACGTGGCGCCGGCAGCGCACGTCCGTCCTGTCGTGGGGCGCGGGCGTCGTCGCGACGGGTGCGCTGGTCGGCGTGCTGGCGTCGGCGGTCGTCGACTTCGTCGGGGACGAGCCGGACCTCGCCGCGATCCTCGGGGAGGCGGACGACGTGGTCGCGGCCGCGTTCGCGCTGTACGTCGTGTTCCTCGCCGTCGTCGCGGCCGCGTACGTCGGCACGGCCGTCGGCGCCGCGCGCGCCGAGGAACGGGCCGGGCGCGCCGCGGCGCTGCTCGCGCTGCCGGTGTCGCGCGTGCGGTGGCTGGGCACGCAGGTCGCGCTCGCTGCCGTCGCGGCGGCGGTGATGCTGCTGGTCGCGGGCCTGGTCATGGGTGCGGGTGCCGCCGTCACGCTCGACGACGCGTCGCAGGTCGGCCGGCTGCTCGGGGCGGCGGCGGTCACGGTGCCGGGGGTGCTCGTCGTGCTCGGCGTCGCGACGGCCGTGGTCGGCCTGCTGCCACGCGCGACGGGCCTGGTGTGGCTGTACGTCGCGTACGTCGGCACCGTCGGCATGTTCGGCGGCCTGCTGCCGGACGGCTCCGACGCGCTGTCGCCGTTCGCGTACCTGCCCGCGCTGCCGGCCGAGCCGATGGCGTGGGACGCGGTCGGCGCCGTGACGGTGCTCGCGGCGCTGCTCGTCGCCGCGGGGCTCGCCGGAGCCCGGCGTCGCGACGTCGACGGCTGAGCGCTCGGTAGGCTGCCCGGTGGCCGTGCAGCCGTCGGCCGACGACACGAGGGGGAATTCCCGCATGAGCGACACGGGACGACCCGGCGAGCCCGAGCAGCGCCCGGGTCCCGCGGGACCGACGCACCGACCCGCCGCGAGGCCTCAGGGCACACCCGCGGCCGGTGGCTGGTCCGGCTGGGGCGCCGCGCCCGGTGGTCCCGCGGCGCCCGGAGGCCCTGCGGCGCCCGGTGGCCCTGGTGCGCCCGGCGGCCCGGCCGTGGCGGGCGGCGGCGACGGGCCCGACGACGGCGCCCCGTCCGGCCGGCCCGCGTGGCTGCTGCCCGTCGCGATCGGCGCGGCCGTCCTGGTGGTCGTCGGCGTCGTCGTCGGCATCCTCGTGGCGCGCGGCGGGGACGACGGTGCCACGGCGACGCCCGCCGCGTCGACCGTGCTGCTGCCGGTGCCCACGCCCGCGGTCGAGCCCGCCGAGCGCGCCGCGGCCACGGCGTTCGCGTCGGCGCTGCCGACCACCGTCCTGCAGTTCGCGCTCGAGTCGTCGCAGGACGACACCGAGTGGATCGACGCCGGCGCGCTCGAGGCCTACACCGAGACGTTCACCGACGGCGACGGCGGCACGCTGACGGTGCGCGCCGCCCAGCTCGAGACGGTGGAGGACGCGACCGCGTTCCTGCAGCGGACCAGCGAGGGGCTGCCCGTCGTGGCCCCCGACACGGGCGCACCCGCGTCCACCGAGTCGGCGGACGCCGACGGCCCCGGCGCCGACGCGCCCGACCTGCCGGCGAGCGGCGAGGTCCTCGTCGGCGGCGAGCCGGTCGGCACGTTCACGGTCGTCGACGCCGGCGACGGCACGGGTGTCGCGGTGTGGCAGAACGGGACCGCGGTGTTCCACCTCACCGCGCCGCTCGCCCACGTGCTCGACGCGTACCTGGCGTACGGCCTGTAGGCCGCGGCCGGACCCCGCAGGACGGCCGCGGCGTCACCCGCGGGACCGGTGACGGTCCGCCCGGCGGCACGGGCGGTCGTCGAGGCGCGGGCCGTCAGGCACGGACCGCCGGCCGGGACGTCCCGGTACCGCCCGTCCGGGTGACGGCGGCGGGCACGCGCGCGACGAACCGCGTGCGACCCGGCGCGCTCTCGCACGTCAGCGTGCCGCCGTGCGCGGTCACGACCGCGTGCGCGATCGCGAGCCCGAGGCCCGTCGACCCGGCGGCCCGGTTGCGTGACGCGTCCCCGCGCGTGAACCGCTGGAACAGCCGGTCCCGCAGCCCGGGCGGCACGCCCGGCCCGTCGTCGGCCACGGTCAGCACGACGTCCGGCCCGTCGCGGCGCACCCCCACCGTCACGCGCGTCCCGGCGGGCGTGTGCCGGCGCGCGTTCGCCGTGAGGTTCGCCAGCACCTGGCGCAGACGGTGGTCGTCGCCCGTCACCGTGAGGTCGTCGTCGTCCGCGAGGTCGTCGTCGTGCCCCGGCAGGTCCAGCCGCCAGACGTGACCGGGCCCCGCGGCGTGCGCGTCGGCGACCGCGTCGACCGCGAGGGCCGCGAGGTCGACCGGCTCGCGCTCCAGCGGGCGGCCCGCGTCGAGGCGCGCGAGCAGCAGCAGGTCGTCGACGAGCGCCGTCATGCGCACGGACTCCGCCTCGACGCGCCCGAGCGCGGCCAGCGCGGCGGGCGGCAGCTCGTCGGGGGAGCGGAGCACCAGCTCGGTGTACCCGCGGATCGACGCGAGCGGCGTGCGCAGCTCGTGGCTCGCGTCGGCGACGAACCGGCGCACCTGCGACTCCGACTCGTGCCGCTCCGCGAGGGCCCGGTCCACGTGCCCCAGCATCCGGTTGAGCGCCGCGCCGACCTGCCCGACCTCGGTCGTCGGGTCCGTGTCGCGCGCGTCGACGCGGGCCGTGATCGCGACCTCGCCGCGCGCCAGGGGCTGCTCGGCGACCCGGGTCGCGGTCGCGGCGACACGGGTCAGCGGCGTGAGCTCGCGGCGCACCAGCAGCGAGCCGCCGACGCCCGCGACCAGCAGCGCGCCGGCAGCGAGCAGCACCTCGAGGACGACGTACTGCTCGACCGTCGCGTCGACCGTCGACGTCGGCAGCGCGTTGACCACGAGGTCGCCGTCCTGCGTCCGCATCGCCACGGCGCGGTACGCGCCCAGCCCGTCGAGCGTGACCGGGTGCACGCCGCCGTCCGTCGGCACGTCCCGCAGCGCGTCGGCCTGCGCACCGGTGAGGTCGACGAACGTCGCGTCGGCGTCGACGTACTGCGCGCGCGTCGTGCCGTCCACGACGACGAGGCTCACGGTGCCCACGTCCTGCCCCGGCACGGTCAGGGGCGGCGGCCGGTCGCCGCGCGGTGCCCGGTCGTCGGCGGCGTCGTCGGGGAACGCGAACGTGCCCGCGCCCTGCGTCGCACCCACCGCACGCTCGGCCGCCGCGACGGCGCGCTCGTCGACCTGCGTCATCAGCGAGCCGCGCAGCGCGACCGTCGACACGGCGCCCATGGCGACGCCCACGAGCAGCACCAGCCCCAGCACGACGGCGACGAGGCGCCGCCGCAGCGACCAGCGCGCCCGACGCACCTGGTCCGGGGTCTGCCCGGCCGCCACCGTCAGGACGCCGGGCGCAGCACGTACCCCACGCCGCGCAGGGTGTGCAGCATCGGCTCGCGGCCCTTGTCGATCTTGCGCCGCAGGTACGACACGTACAGCTCGACGATGTTCGCCTGCCCGCCGAAGTCGTACTGCCACACGCGGTCGAGGATCTGCGCCTTGGACAGCACGCGGCGCGGGTTGCGCATGAAGTAGCGCAGCAGCTCGAACTCGGTGGCGGTCAGGCGGATCTCGTCGTCCCCCCGCCACACCTCGTGGCTGTCCTCGTCCATCCGCAGGTCCCCGACGACCAGCGCGGAGTCCTCGCGCTGCGCGACGGCACCGGCGCGGCGCAGCAGACCGCGCAGGCGCGCGACGACCTCCTCCAGGCTGAACGGCTTGGTGACGTAGTCGTCGCCGCCCGCGGTCAGGCCCGCGACCCGGTCCTCGACGGCGTCGCGCGCCGTGAGGAACAGCACCGGCACGGTCGGGTGGCTCTGGCGGATGCGTCGCAGCACCTCCAGACCGGACAGGTCGGGCAGCATGACGTCGAGCAGGATCACGTCGGGCTCGAGAGTCCTGGCCTTCTTGATCGCGTCCTGGCCGGTCAGGGCGGGCTCGACCTGCCAGCCCTCGTAGCGCAGCGCCGTGCACAGCAGCTCGGCGAGGGTCGCCTCGTCGTCGACGACGAGGGCGCGGACGGGGCCGCCGTCGGCTCGTGCGAGCACCTCGGGGCGGCGTGCGGGGTGGGGTGCGGTCGTCGACATGCGACCAGGCTGTGCGTCCGCCCTGTGGTGCGGCTGGAGCGCTCCTGTGAGTCTGCTGAGCGCCGTCAGGCGCCGTCCACCTCGCCCACGGGACGCGGCGCACCGGGGCCTGCCAGCACGGCCGCGAGGATCGCCTCGATCGCGAACGTCGTCGCGTCCGGCAGGTCGACCGCGTCGTCGTCGAGCAGCCACTGCACCTGCAGGCCGTCCATCACGGCGATCACCCCGGCCGCCGCACGCACCGCCGCGTCACGCGTCACGTGCGGGCCGATCACCTGCACCGCGTCCGCGATCTGCCCGCGCAGCACCTCGTAACGGTGCGTGACCCACGCGCGCGCCGGGTGCCCCTCGGTCACGGACTCGCCCACCAGCACCGTGAACCCCTGCACGATCCCGGGGCGGCCCTCGTTGGCGCGCACCGTGCGCACCAGGTGGCGGAACAGCTCCAGCCCGCCCGGGATGTGCTGCCCCTCCAGCTCGCGCACGCCGTCGTCGTCGCGCTGCTGCAGCACCGCGACGAGGAGCTGCTCCTTGGAGCCGAAGTGGTGCAGCACCCCCGCGTGCGTGATGCCGACCTGCTCGGCGACGTCCTGCAGCGACCCCGTCCGGTACCCCTTGGTCGCGAACGTCCGGGCCGCCGCGCGCACGATCTCCTCGCGCCGGGCGTGCGTCGCCGCGCGAGGCCGGCGTGCCCTGGTCGTCGTGCGCGGCTCGTCCATGTGCCGAACTCTAGGGTCCGCGCTGCGGTACCGGCCGCTGCGCCCGCGCAGCGGCTCGACGGCGCACGCAGCACCCCCTCCGGTGCCCTACCTTGTGACCGTGCAGGAGGATCCACCCGTCGCGGTCGCCCCGGACCCGTCCGCGCAGCGCCGGCCGCGTGCGCGGCGGTGGGTCGTCCTCGTCAGCGTCGTCGTCGTGGTCGCGTGCGCCGGCGGCGTGTGGCTGCTGTGGCGCACGTTCGTCGACACGTGGGCCGGGCAGCGCGTCGAGGACACCGCGCTCGCCGGCGCCACGATCGGGCAGGGGCACCTGTGGCGCGTCGCGGAGCCCGTGCTCGACGTCGTGTCCGTCGGCTTCGTCGCCGCCGGCCTGCTCGGGGCCGCGGCGGTCGCGCTGGTGCGTCGTCGCTGGTCGCTGGCGGTGCAGGTCGCCGTCCTCGTCGGCGGCGCCAACCTCACGACGCGCCTCGTCAAGTACGAGGTGCTGCACCGGCCCGTGCTGGGCGTCGGCTCCGACTACGGCAACACGCTGCCCAGCGGCCACACGACCGCGGCGGGCTCGGTCGCGGCCGCGCTGCTGCTCGTGGTACCGCCGCGCCTGCGGCCGCTCGTCGCCGTGCTCGGTGCCGGGTACACGGCGCTCACGGGCATCTCGACGCTCGTCGGGCAGTGGCACCGGCCGTCCGACGTCGTCGCGGGGACGCTCGTCGTGCTGGGCTGGACGGCCCTCGTGTGCGGTGCGATGGCACTGCGGCCCGGTGCGGCCGCGACGACGACCGCGGCGCTGCGGCGCGTCGACGGCGGCGACGCGTGGTGGGCACGCACGCGGCGGACGGCGGTCGCGCTCGTCGTCCTGGGCGTCGCCTGTGGTGCTGCCGCCGTGGCCACGCTGACGCGCACGTGGGCGTACCGTGCAGGCGCGGCGAGCCGCAGCGACCAGCTCCTGGCCTACGGTGGGGGTGTCGCCGGCGTCGTCGCCGCGTGCTGCGTGACCTTCGCGATCATGCTCCTGCTGCGGCACGCCGCGGGCTCGCGGGACGGGGCGACGTCCTCGTCCGCTTGACGTCAGCACGTAGAGTCCCCTCGGAAGTGGGGGCCACGCGCCGTGGCGCGTCCACGGTTCGTCACGAGATTCGCCGTCACCACGCTCACGGCACGGAAGGCCGGTCAGATGTCTGCAGGTCGCAAGCTCGTCATCGTGGAGTCCCCCGCGAAGGCGCGCACGATCGCCGGGTACCTCGGCGAGGGGTTCGACGTGGAGGCGTCCGTCGGGCACATCCGTGACCTGCCGCAGCCGTCCGAGCTGCCCGCGGACATGAAGAAGGGCCCGTACGGCAAGTTCGCGGTCGACGTCGACGACGGGTTCACGCCGTACTACGTCGTCGACGCGGACAAGAAGAAGAAGGTCGCCGAGCTCAAGAAGCTCCTCAAGGAGTCCGACGAGCTCTACCTCGCCACCGACGAGGACCGCGAGGGCGAGGCCATCGCGTGGCACCTGCTCGCCGAGCTCAAGCCCAAGGTGCCGGTCAAGCGCATGGTGTTCCACGAGATCACGCGCGAGGCGATCACGCGGGCGCTGGAGAACACGCGCGAGCTCGACGAGCGGCTCGTCGACGCGCAGGAGACACGGCGCATCCTCGACCGGCTGTACGGGTACGAGGTGTCGCCGGTGCTGTGGCGCAAGGTGCGGCAGGGCCTGTCGGCCGGGCGCGTGCAGTCCGTCGCGACGCGCCTGGTGGTCGAGCGCGAGCGTGAGCGCATGGCGTTCGTCGCCGCCGACTACTGGGACGTCACCGGCACGTTCGCGGTGGCCGACGACTCCGCGCCCACGTTCTCGGCACGCCTGACGGGCGTCGGTGGCGCGCGCGTCGCGTCCGGCCGCGACTTCGACGACCGCGGCGGGCTGACGACGCGCGACGCCGTGGCGCTCGACGAGGCGCGGGCGGCGGCGCTCGTCGCGGGGCTCGACGGTGCGGCGTTCGCGGTGCAGTCGCTCGAGACCAAGCCGTACACGCGTCGCCCCGCGGCGCCGTTCACGACGTCGACGCTGCAGCAGGAGGCGTCGCGCAAGCTGCGCATGAGCTCGCGGCAGGCCATGCGCACCGCGCAGTCGCTGTACGAGAACGGCTACATCACCTACATGCGGACGGACTCGCCCGCGCTGTCCACGCAGGCGGTGGACGCCGCGCGGCGTCAGGTCGCCGAGCTGTACGGGTCCGAGTACGTGCCCGACAAGCCGCGCGTCTACACGTCGAAGTCCAAGGGCGCGCAGGAGGCGCACGAGGCGATCCGCCCCGCGGGGGACCACTTCCGCACGCCCGCGCAGGTCGCGCGCGAGCTGTCCGGCGACCAGTTCAAGCTGTACGAGCTGATCTGGAAGCGCACGGTCGCCTCCCAGATGGCCGACGCGCGCGGGCAGACGGCGTCGGTGCGCCTCGCGGCGACGGCGACGACCGCCGACGGGCCGGTCGAGACCGTGTTCTCCGCGTCCGGCACCGTCATCACGTTCCGCGGGTTCCTCGCCGCGTACGAGGAGGGCCGCGACCGCGGCCGGTACGACGAGTCCGAGGGCGGCGCGCCGGCGGGGTCCGACGACGCGCGGCTGCCGCAGATGGCCCAGGGCGACCCGGTCACGGCGTCCGACCTGACGGCCGACGGCCACCGCACGTCCCCGCCGCCGCGCTTCACCGAGGCCTCGCTCGTCAAGGCGCTCGAGGAGCGCGGCATCGGCCGCCCGTCGACGTACGCCGCGACCATCAGCGTCATCCTCGACCGCGGCTACGTCACCAACCGCGGGCAGGCGCTCGTGCCGACGTGGCTCGCGTTCGCCGTCACGCGGCTGCTCGAGGAGAACTTCGACCGGCTCGTCGACTACAACTTCACCGCCGGCATGGAGGAGGACCTCGATGCCATCGCCGCAGGTCAGAAGGGTCGCGTCGACTGGTTGACGGAGTTCTACTTCGGTGACCGGTCCGACTCGGTGGAGACCGGGGGCCTGCGCGGGCTGCTCGACAACCTCGGCGAGATCGACGCGCGCGAGGTCAACTCGATCGACATCGGCGACGGCATCACGCTGCGCGTCGGGCGGTACGGGCCGTACCTCGAGGCGCCCGGCGACGGCCCGGACGCCGACCCGCGGCGCGCGTCCGTGCCCGACGACCTCGCCCCCGACGAGCTCACGGTCGACAAGGCGCGCGAGCTGCTCGAGACCATGCCCGACGGCGACAAGGTGCTCGGCGCCGACCCGGCCACGGGCACGCAGGTCGTCGCGCGCAACGGCCGCTACGGGCCGTACGTCACCGAGGTGCTGCCCGAGCCCGAGCTCGACCCGGGCCTGTCAGCCGCCGCGCGCAAGAAGGCGCTGGCCGCGGCGCCCAAGCCGCGCACCGGCTCGCTGTTCAAGTCGATGTCCCTGGCGACCGTGACCCTCGACGACGCCCTGCGCCTGCTGTCGCTGCCGCGCGTCGTCGGCGTCGACCCCGAGTCGGGTGCCGAGATCACCGCGCAGAACGGCCGCTACGGCCCGTACCTGAAGAAGGGCACGGACTCGCGCACGCTCGCGTCGGAGGAGCAGCTGTTCACGGTCACGCTCGAGGAGGCGCTCGCGATCTACGCGCAGCCCAAGCGTGGCCGCGGGCAGACGGCGACCCCGCCGCTGCGCGAGCTCGGCACCGACCCGACGAGCGGCAAGCCGATCGTCGTCAAGGAGGGCCGCTTCGGTGCGTACGTCACCGACGGCGAGACCAACCGCACGCTCCCGCGCGACGTGACGCCCGAGTCGATCACGCCCGAGCAGGCCGTCGAGCTGCTCGCGGAGAAGCGTGCGGCCGGCCCGGCCAAGAAGCGCACGACGGCCCGCAAGACCCCGACGACCCGCAAGAAGTCGACGACCCGCGGCTGACCGGATGTGGTGCGGCACCCGAGCCGACCACCTCGTCGCCGGGTCCACCCACCGCGACCGAAACCTCGCTACTCGTCCGGGCCCATATGCGGTGAGTGGTGTTCCGGCCGGTGGTGGTGGCTGGCGGCGACCGGAACGTGGGTACTCGTCTGGTCACGTGTGCGGTGAGTGGTGTTCCGGCGCGAGTTCCGAGGCCGGGCGCGAGCCGGTCGCGACCTCCTCCCGCTGCCCCGGTGTGGCGGTCGGACGGGGCCGGGTGCGTCGGGCAGCATGGGTCTGTGCGACGCGACGCGGCCGGCCGTGCTCGGCGAGCAGGGTGCCTGCTCGTCGTGACCGTGCTGCTCGCGGCCGGGTGCACCGGTGACCCGGAGCCGGCGGCGCCCACCCCGACGCCCAGCCCGACGCCGACGGTCGTCGGCCTGACGTTCGACCAGGCGGTCGCCGCGCTGACGTCCGACCTGGTGCCGACGGCCGAGGTCCGCCCGTGCGAGGAGCACGAGCCGGGATCGCCGCAGGCGCAGGCGTACCTCGACCGGGCCGCCGCCGGGCTGGAGACGGCCCCCGCGACCCCGGAGGAGGCCACGGCGCCCGCGCCGCCGTCGTGCGGTGTCGAGAGCGTCGAGGCGGTGCGCGCGGCCAGCATCACGGGGTTCGCGCACGGCCCGGAGGACGAGCTCGAGCTGCCGGTCGCGGGTGGTGCGGTGCGCGTCGTCGAGGTGTACGAGCTCGCCGGCAGGGAGGTCGCGGCCGACGCGTACGCGCAGCGGGTGGCCGACCCCGACGGCTGGGCCAGGGACCAGGAGATCCCCGCCGAGGAGCTCGAGGCCGGTCGCTACCAGGCCCGGCGCGTCGTGAGCGCGGCGGCGGTGGCGGCCGTCGACGTGCCCGGCTGGACGGCCACGGTGATGAGCCGTGACGAGGCGAGCTTCACGCAGGACGGCTCGCCCGCGTCGAACCCCGTGTCGTACGCCTACGTGTGGGCGGTCCGCGACGCGCTCGTCGTGCGCGTGCAGGTCGCCGGCGACGAGCCCGGTGCTGCCGCCGCGTCCGCGACGACGACGGCCCGCACGTTCGCGGCCGCGGTCGAGGGCACGGTCGCCGACGGGTGAGCGCGCCGGCCCGGGCCGGGACGACGGACCGGTGCGGTGCCGACCGGCGCGACGTGCACGTGCGGGTCTGCCGGGTGCCCGCGTCGGACGCTAGGTTGGGCGGCATGGCTCGCACCGAGGACCCTCGCACCGCACCGCCGATCCGGTGGGGCATCATCGGCGCCGGCGGCATCGCCAGCCAGTTCGCCCACTCCGTGCGCGAGTTCACGCGCGCACAGCTCGTGGCCGTGGGGTCGCGCCACCGCGACCGGGCCGAGCGGTTCGCCACGGCGCACGGCATCCCGACGACGCACGTCGGCTACCGCGACCTCGTCGAGGACCCGCAGGTCGACGCGGTGTACGTCGCGACGCCGCACTCGGAGCACCGCGAGCACGCGCTGCTCGCCATCAAGGCGGGCAAGCACGTCCTCGTCGAGAAGGCGTTCACGCGCAACGTCGCCGAGGCGCAGGAGGTGTTCGACGCGGCGCGCGCCGCGGGCGTCTTCGTCATGGAGGCGATGTGGACGCGGTTCCTGCCGCACGTCGCCGCGCTGCACCAGGTGGTCGACGCGGGCGAGATCGGCGACATCGTCAACATCCGCGCCGACCACGGGCAGTACTTCGCGTTCGACGTCGCGAGCCGCCTGTACGACCCGGCGCTCGCGGGCGGTGCGCTGCTGGACCTGGGGGTGTACCCGGTGTCGTGGGCGCACGACTTCCTCGGCGCGCCGGCGGGGGTGCACGCGTTCGGGCAGCTCACGAGCACGGGCGTCGACGGGCAGATCTCGATGGTGCTCGAGTACGGCAACGGCACGCAGGCGACGCTCAACACGACGCTGTGGTCCAAGACGCCGACGACGTCGTCGATCTCCGGTACCGAGGGGTACATCCGCGTCGCGGGGCCGTTCTACGCACCCACGTCGTTCCGGCTCGCGCGGCGCGACGGCCGCGAGTGGACGTTCGACCTGCCGGCCGCGCGCGGTCTGCAGTACGAGGCCGCGGAGGTCGCCCGGCGGGTCGCCGACGGCGACACCGAGAGCCCGCTGCTGACCTGGCAGGACACGCTCGACGTCATGACGACGCTGGACGAGATCCGCCGGCAGGTCGGCGTGGTGTACCCGGGTGAGGGCGCGGCCTGACGCGACCTGAGCGCCACCCGCCGGCGCGGCCGCGTGCCGGCGTGTCCGTGGCTGCGGCTAGCCTGACGCCGTGACCACCGACCCCGCCGACGACCGTCCCGACGAGGCGCTCCCCGGGGTGTTCGTGTCGTTCGAGGGCGGCGACGGCGTCGGCAAGTCGACGCAGGTCGCGCTGCTCGGGCACCACCTCGCGGCGCTGGGCCGTGAGGTCGTCGTGACGCGCGAGCCCGGGGGCACGCCGCTGGGGCTCGAGCTGCGGCGGGCGGTGCTGCACGGCGAGCACCTCGACCCGCGCACCGAGGCGCTGCTGTACGCGGCGGACCGGGCGCACCACGTCGCGTCCCTCCTGCGTCCGGCGCTGGTGCGCGGGGCCGTCGTCCTCACCGACCGCTACCTCGACTCGTCGGTCGCGTACCAGGGCACGGGCCGCGGGCTGGGCGCCGACGAGGTCGAGGACCTGTCGCTGTGGGCCGTGCAGGGGCTGCTGCCGCACGTCACGGTGCTGCTCGACCTGGACCCCGCGGTCGGGCTGGCACGGCTCACGGGCGACCCGGACCGGCTGGAGTCGGCGGGCGACGAGTTCCACCGGCGGACGCGCGCCGCGTTCCTCGCCCGTGCCGCCGCGGACCCCGACCGGTGGCTCGTGATCGACGCGTCCCGGCCGGCCGAGGACGTCGCGGCGCTCGTGCGTGCGCGGCTCGCGCCGCTGCTCGGCACCGCGGGGGCCGCATGAGCGTGTGGGACGACCTGGTCGGGCAGGAGCCCGCGGTCGCGGTGCTGCGCCGGGCCGTCGAGGACCCGTCGGCGATGACGCACGCGTGGCTGCTGACCGGCCCGCCGGGATCGGGGCGCTCCAACGCGGCGCGCGCGTTCGCGGCGGCCCTGCAGTGCGAGGACGGCGGCTGCGGCACGTGCCGCGCGTGCACGACCGTGCTGTCGGGTGCGCACCCGGACGTCACGTTCGTCGCCACCGAGGGCGTGTTCATCCGCGTCGACGCCACGCGTCCGCTCGTCGAGCTCGCGCAGCGCTCGCCGTCGCAGGGCCGGTGGCGGGTGATCGTCGTCGAGGACGCCGACCGGTTCAACGACCAGAGCGCCAACGTCCTGCTCAAGGCCGTCGAGGAGCCGCCCGCCCGTACCGTGTGGCTGCTGTGCGCCCCCGGCCCCGAGGACGTGCTCGTCACGATCCGCTCCCGCAGCCGGTCCGTGGCGCTGCGGGTGCCGCCCGTCGACGCGGTCGCCGAGCTGCTCGTGCGGCGCGACGGTGCCGACCCGCGCACGGCCCACGTCGCGGCGCGTGCCGCGCAGAGCCACATCGGCATCGCGCGGCGCCTGGCGCGCGACCCGCAGGCCCGCGAACGGCGTGCGGCCGTGCTCTCGCTCGCGTCGCGCGTGCGCGGCGTCGGGGACGCGGTGCTGGCCGCCGGTGAGCTCGTCGAGACCGCGCAGGCCGACGCGAGGGCGGCGACCGACGAGCGGGACGCGGCCGAGCGCAACGAGCTGCTGCGCGGCATGGGCGCCGAGGGCGCGAACACCCTGCCGCCGTCGCTGCGTGCCCAGGTGCGTCAGCTCGAGGAGGAGCAGAAGCGCCGCGCGACGCGTGCGCAGCGCGACGTGCTCGACCGCGCGATGGTCGACCTGCTGTCGCTGTACCGCGACGTGCTGGTCGTGCAGCTCGGCGCCGACGTCGAGCTCGTGAACATCGAGCAGGAGGACGCCGTGCGCACGCTCGCGGCCGGCAGCACACCCGAGCAGACGCTGCGCCGCATGGACGCCGTCGGGCAGGCGCGCACGCGGCTCGCCGGCAACGTCGCGCCGCTGCTGGCCGTCGAGGCGATGGCGATCGCGCTGCGCCCGCAGGGCTGAGCGGGGCCGAGCCGCGGCCGGCCCGGGCAGAGACGCGCCGGGACGTCCTCGCGGCGGCGCCACCCGCGCGGGCGACTACCGTAGGCGCATGCCGACGCGTCCCGCCCTGCGCCGGTGCGCCCTCGTCGCCCTCGTCGTGCTCGGTCTGACCGGATGCGTCGCGCCGAAGCACCAGGCCTCGTCCCCGACCTCGAGCACGTCGACGTCGGGGACGTCCGACCCCGCGCTCGCGCGGTTCTACGACCAGGTCCTGGAGTGGACGACGTGCGGCGACGAGCAGTGCGCCGACGCGACCGTCCCGCTCGACTGGGCCGACCCGGACGGCGGGACCATCACGATCGCGCTGCGGCGCGTGCCCGCGTCGGGCGGCTCGCCCATGGGGTCGCTGCTGGTGAACCCCGGTGGGCCGGGGCGGTCGGCGATCGACACGGTGAGCTACTTCCGGCAGGTCGTCTCGCGCGACGTCCTGGCGGCGTACGACATGGTCGCGTTCGACCCGCGCGGGGTGCAGCACTCCTCGCCCGTCACGTGCGTCGACCCGCCCGAGCTCGACGCGATCGCCGCGTGGGTGCCGGACTGGTCGACCGACGAGGGCATGGCCGAGGCGATCGCGCGCAACGGGGAGTTCGGCCGGGCGTGCCTGGACCGCACGGGCGCCCTGCTGGGGCACGTCGACACGCCGTCGGCGGCCCGCGACATGGACGTGCTGCGCGCGGTCCTCGGCGACGAGGCGCTGACGTACCTCGGCTTCTCCTACGGCACCGAGCTGGGCGCGACGTACGCGGCGCTGTTCCCCGAGCGCGTCGGCCGGCTCGTGCTCGACGGTGCGCTCGACCCGACGCTCGACTCGGGCCAGGTCGCCGCCGGGCAGGCCGCCGGGTTCGAGAGCGCGCTGCGCGCGTACGTCACGGACTGCCAGGCGGGGGCGTCGTGCCCGCTGGGCGGTGACGCCGACGCGGGTCTCGCGCAGGTCGCCAGGATGTTCGACCGCATCCGGGCCAACCCGCTGCCGACCGGGTCGGACCGCGAGCTGACGTCGTCGCTCGCGTTCAGCGGCGTCGCCGCGGCCCTGTACTCGCAGTCGAGCTGGTCGCTGCTGACGCAGGCCCTGACGGCCGCGATGGACAGGGGCGACGGCTCGGTGCTGCTGCAGCTCGCCGACAGCTACTACGGGCGCCAGCCCGACGGCACGTACTCCTCGAACCAGAACGAGGCGTTCTCCGCGATCCTGTGCCTCGACGACCGCCCGTCGGCCGACCCGGCGGACATGCGCGCCGACGCCGCCGCGATCGCGCAGGTCGCCCCGACGGTCGGGGTGTTCTTCTCGTACGGCGGCGCGTCGTGCGCCGCGTGGCCGGTGCCGGCGGTCGGGTCGCTCGACTCGTACGCGGCCGAGGGCGCCGCGCCCATCGTGGTCGTCGGCACCACCAACGACCCGGCGACGCCGTTCGCGTGGGCGGAGTCGCTGTCGGAGCTGCTGTCGTCGGGTGTGCTGCTCACGTTCGAGGGCGAGGGGCACACTGCGTACGGCCGGTCGAACCAGTGCGTCAAGGGCGCCGTGGACACGTACCTCCTCACGGGAGAGCCCCCGGCCGAGGGCACCCGCTGCTGACTTTGGAGTCGGGCCGCGCGCCGGGTACAGTGGGCGCGCTCGCCGATCGGTCGCGCTCCTGCGCGCACCGCACGACGACGCCGCCTTAGCTCAGTCGGCAGAGCGTCTCACTCGTAATGAGAAGGTCAAGGGTTCGATTCCCTTAGGCGGCTCGGTACGCAAGGCCCCGCACACGAGGCGGGTTCTAGCGATCCCCGCAACACCCTGAGTTCAGGGAGTTGCGGGGATCGTGGTTTCTGAGGAGTTGCGGGAGAGGTTCTTCGAGGCGCTTGATCGGGAGGCGGGCAGCGTGACGGCTG
>Ga0160463_100382_pt1 | contig 23047 bp, 20 predicted proteins | sample HID1975M_E6MG_FD_108276 | JGI IMG/M metagenome (GOLD analysis project Ga0160463, IMG submission 108276) | Enriched soil microbial communities from UW Madison campus, WI, USA - HID1975M_E6 MG | ecosystem: Environmental > Terrestrial > Soil > Unclassified | place: USA: Madison, Wisconsin... | reverse complement strand
CGGACGGTCACGCAGGTACTTGGCGTGGCAGGCCATGATGGCCTGGAATTCCGGCTTCACTTCTTCCTTGTCCAGGTCGAAGTACACCACGCGCTGGCGCAGGCAGGAATCGGTGTCCAGGTCGCCCGGGCCGTACAGGCCGGAGGTCGACGGACCGCTCGGGGTGGTGGTCGAGGAGCCGGTGTCAACCGGGGCTGCCGGCTGTTCCTTCACCTTCTTCGAGCAACCGGCCAGGGCGGCCACGGACAACAGGGAGACAAGCAGAACGCGGGTGGTCTTGTTCATGGCGATACCTTTGAGGCTCCTAAAGCCGGATGTGGGATGAATACGGTGGAAATCTTAACACTCTGTTAGCGCTTTGTACGGTAAGGCGACCAAGAAGGCTCACGTACGTCACCGTCGGCCAAAACCAGCCGCTGGCGCACGCGCGCATCGGCCGAGACGGCGTACAAGACGCCGCGACCACCCTCACGGGCGGCGTACAACACCATGCTCGCGTTGGGCGCAAAGCTCGGCGATTCGTCCAGCGAACCCGGCGACAGCGTGCTCCAGCGCGCCGAACCCAGGCTGCTGTCCATCATCGCGATCTTGTAGGTATTGCCGCTGCCCTGGGCTACCACCAGCTTCTTGCCGTCGAAGGACAGGCTCGGGGTGGCGTTGTAGTTGCCCTGGAAGGTCACGCGCGAGGCGCTGCCGCCACTGGAGGGCACCTGGTAGATCTGCGGGCGGCCGCCACGGTCGGAGGTGAAGTAGACGCTGGACCCGTCGGCGCTCCAGGTCGGCTCGGTGTCGATGGCGAAGTGGTTGGTCAGCTGGGTCAGCTGCTTGCTGCCCAGGTCCATCACGTAGATCTCCGGGTTGCCGCTGCGCGACAGCGACAGGGCCAGGCGGCGGCCGTCCGGGGAGAACGACGGGGCGCTGTTGATGCCGCGGAAGCTGGTGACCAGTTCGCGGGCGCCGGTGGAGATGTTCTGGATGTAGATGGCGGAATTGCCCCGCTCGAAGCTGACGTAGGCCAGGCGGTTGCCATCCGGGCTCCACGACGGCGACAGCAGCGGCTCGGCCGACCGCACGATGGTCTGCGGGTTGAAGCCGTCCGAATCGGCCACCATCAGCGCATAACGCATGGCATCGCCCTTGCCGCTGGCGGTGACATAGGCGATGCGGGTCCAGAAGGCGCCACGGACGCCGGTGATCTTCTCGTAGATGGCGTCGGCCATCTGGTGGGCGACGTCGCGCATGGCATTGCCGCGGGCGGTCATCGCCAGGCCCAGCAGGCGCTCGCCCTTGGGCACGTCATACAGTTCGTATTCGACGCGGTAGGCGCCAGCACCGGCGTCCATGACGCGGCCGACCACGATGTAGTTCTGCTTCAGCGCACGCCAGGTGGCGAACTGGATCTCGCTGCCCCGGGTCGGCTTTTCGACAATCTGCGCTTCCGGCAGGGTGCGGAACTGGCCCGAGCGCTCCAGGTCGGCGCGTACCACGGCGGCGACGTCGGTCTGCGGTGCGCCGGCCGAGCCCTGGTAGGGCATGGGCACCACGGTGATCGGGGTTGCGGACGCATTGCCGCCGATGATGTCGATATCCAGCCCCTTCTGCTGCGCCACGGCAGCAAAGGGCAACAACAGGGCCGCAACAACGGCAAGCCAACGAGGCATTTTCTTCATGGACCACTCAAGGGAAGGAAAACCGGAACGAGGGATAGCAGGACGGCAGTGAACCGTTTCGCAATCATGAACCAACGGTGCGTGAAAGCAGAGTCACCACGGCAAAAAACTCACATTTCGTTAACGATTGGCATCCCTGCCAGCGTTCCATGGGGTTCATGGAGCGGTAAAGCCGATGTTGAGGCTGCGGTCGAACACGGCCTCGAAGCCCTTGTAAGGCAACGGCTGGGCGCGCAGTACCGCACGTTCCAGCGCCGCCTTGCCGGCCGCATCGAACTGGCAGGCCGCATCAACCTTGACGCTGACGATCGTTCCGCCCGGCAGCTGGGTGATGGCCACCCGGCAGTGCTGGCCAGACGTCATCGTCGCCGGGGGCAGCCAGGACGCGATGATCCGGTCGCGGATCGCCATGGCATAGGCGGTGCGCAGGCTGACCTGGCCCGGCGCCGCGGCGGCATGCGCCTGCCCGGGCCCCAGCAGCACCGGCACCAGCAGGACCACCGCCAACAGGACCACCGCCAACAGGGAAAGCATCTTCATCATGCGGGGCTCTGCGCAGGCAGGGCCCAAGGCCAACGGCCCGGGCTCAGTCCTGCGCGGTGAAGGTGAAATTGATGGTGCGCTGGAAAACCGCCTCGAAGCCCCGGTACGGCAGCGGCTGGGCGTTGCGCACGGCGGCTTCGATGGAGCGGCGGCCGGCCTCGTCGAACGGGCAGTCCGGGCTGACGTTGGCGCTGTTCACGGTGCCACCGGGCAGCTGCTGGATGACGATCTTGCAGCGCTGGCCGAACGGCACGTTGTCCGGGCGGGTCCACGAGGCCAGTACCTTCTGCTGGATCGCGGCGGCGTACTTGGCCTGCAGGTCGTCGCTGGTACCGCCGGCGCCGGCCGCCGGCTTGGCCGCGCCGGTGGCGCCGGTGGTCGCCGCCGTGCCGCTGGCCGCGCGCGCGGCGGCGACCTGGCGCAGCTTCTGCTCGGCCAGCTTGGCTTCCTTCTCGGCCTGCTCGCGCTTGCGTCGGATCTCGGCGATTTTCTGTTGGCGCTCGGCTTCGGCCTTGGTGTCGTTGGCCTTCTGCTGCTGCTCGGCCAGCTTCTTCTTTTCCGCCTCTTCCTGCTGCTTGGCCAGCCGCAGCTTCTGCTCGGCCTGCTCCTGGCGCTTGCGCTCGGTCAGGTCGATCTGTTCCTGGCGGCGCTTGGCTTCCTGCTCCTGCTTGGCCTTCTCGGCCGAGATCGCCAGCGCGTTCACCGCCTCCTGGTCGATCTTGTCGGGCTGGGCCACGCGTTCCTGCGCCTGTTGCTGCTGCGGGGTGGGCGCGTCCTGCGGGCGCGGTTCCTCGATCGGCTGCGGCGGCGGCACGGTGTCTTCGGGGATGGGCTCGGGCTGGGCGACCGGCTCAGGCAGGTCGGGCAGCTTCTCCGAAGCACGCAGCGCCTGGCGCGCGGCGGCGGCCTCGGAGGCGGACAACTGCAGGCTGGCCTCGATCGCCGGGTCGCCAGCGGCGGCCTCGGTGGTGCGTTGCGGCGACCACAGCCAGGCGCCGATGAACACCAGCGCGAGCAGCAGGTGCACGCCAAGCGCCAGCGCGATCGGCAGACCCCACTTTTCTTCCGGCTGGCGCTGCGGTGGCAGGGCTTCAGCGTGCATCGGTCGCCAGGCCCACCTTTTCCACGTTGGCGCGCTTGATCACGTCCATCGCCGCGACCACCTTTTCATAGGCCACGGCCTTGTCGGCAGCCACGATCACGCGCAGGTTCTTGTCCTGTGCGGCCAACGCGCCCAGCTGCGCCTGCAGCTGGCCGGGATCCATCGGGGTCGGTTCCTTGGCCTCGGGCAGCTTCAGGCTGAGCTGGCCGTCCAGGCGCACCGACACGATCACCGGGTCCTGCTTGCTTTCCAGGGCCTTGGCCTGGGAGCTGGGCAGGTCGACTTCAAAGCTCAGCGTCAGCAGCGGCGCGGTGACCATGAAGATGATCAGCAGCACCAGCATGACGTCGATGTACGGCACGACGTTGATTTCGGATTTGAGCTTGCGGCGCTTGCGGCGGCCGATGGCAGCAGTCATGGCAGGGTCCTTGGTGCGGGGCGCTTACTCGTCGCCGGCGCTCTGGCGCTGCAGGATCGAGCTGAACTCTTCTGCGAAGGTTTCAAAACGGACCGACATGCGCTCCACGCGGGTGGTGAAGCGGTTGTAGGCCCACACCGCCGGGATGGCCACGAACAGGCCGATGGCGGTGGCGAACAGGGCTTCGGAGATGCCCGGGGCGACCGAGGCGATACCGGCCTGCTCACCGCTGTTGATCATGTCGTGCATGGTCACCATGATGCCGAACACGGTGCCGACCAGGCCCACGTACGGGGCGGTCGAACCGATGTTGGCCAGCAGCTCCAGGCTGCGTTCCATCTGGTCCACTTCGCGGGTGTAGGTGGTGCGCATGGCGCGCTGGGCGCCTTCCAGCTGCGCGCGACCGTCCAGCCGGCGCTTGTCGCGCAGGCGGGTGAATTCGCGGAAGCCGGCTTCGAAGATCGCTTCCAGGCCGCCCACCTTGCGGTTGCGGTCGGTGGCCGAGCTGTACAGCTTGCCCAGGTCGGCGCCGGACCAGAAGCGGCTTTCGAACTCGTCGGCTTCGCGGTTGGCGGCGTTGAACACGCGCGCCTTGCGGAAGATGATCACCCAGCTGATGAACGAGCCGGCCAGCAGCAGCAGCACGATGATCTTCACCGGCAGGCTGGCCTTGACCATCAGGTCCAGGTAGTTGATGCCACCGCCATGCGCGGCCTGCGCAACCGTCTGCGCCGCAGCACTGGTCACTTCCTGCGGCAGCGCCTCGGTCACCGTGGCCTGCAGGGCCAGGAGCATTGCGATCATCCGTTGTTCCTCACTGTGCGGATACTTGAAGTTCGTAGGGTTTCAACGCGGCAAGGAGGACATCGTCCATGCCACGCGGTTTGAAGGTGGAGGCATCCAATGCCGCAATCCTGACCTGGGCGGTCAGCAGCGTTTCATCGCCGCGACACACGCGCTGGTCGAACACCATGCTGGCGCGCTTGCACTGCACCAGCGTGGCGGTCACCGCCAGCGCATCGTCCAGCCGCGCCGGCTTGAGAAAGTCCATGGTCATCGCGCGGACCGCGAATACCAGGCCATGGTCGGTGCGCGTGCGCTCCTGGCCAAAGCCCAATGCCCGCATCCATTCGGTCCGTGCCCGCTCCATGAAGGCCACATAGCGTGCGTGGTAGACCACGCCGCCAGCGTCGGTATCTTCCCAGTAAATGCGTGTCGGCCAACTGAACCGGGGCTCAATTTCCATCAATGGCCTCGGCAAACAGGTCCGCGGGGGGATTCTTCGGCTTCAGGCCCATGTGCCGGTACGCCTTGTGCGTGCACATGCGGCCGCGCGCGGTGCGGATCAGGAAGCCCTGCTGGATCAGGTAGGGCTCGACCACGTCCTCCAGCGTGCCGCGCTCTTCGGACAGGGCCGCCGCCAGCGATTCGATGCCCACCGGGCCGCCGTCGAAGTAGTCGACCATGGTCCGCAGCATGCGCCGGTCGAGCTCGTCGAAGCCTTCCGGGTCCACCTTGAGCATCTGCATGGCCGCCTGCGCCACGTCCTGGTCGATATGGCCGGCGGCCTTGACCTGGGCGTAGTCGCGCACGCGGCGCAGCAGGCGGTTGGCGATACGCGGGGTGCCGCGCGAGCGCCGCGCGATTTCGGCCGCGCCTTCGGCGGTGCAGTCGATGTTGAGGATGGCGGCCGAGCGACGGACGATCTTGGTCAGCTCTTCCGGGGTGTAGAACTCGAGCCGGTGCACGATGCCGAAGCGGTCGCGCAGCGGCGCGGTCAGCAGCCCGGCCCGGGTGGTGGCCCCGATCAGGGTGAACGGCGGCAGGTCGATCTTGATCGAGCGGGCCGCCGGGCCCTCGCCGATCATGATGTCGATCTGGAAATCTTCCATGGCCGGGTACAGCACTTCCTCGACCACGGGCGAGAGGCGGTGGATTTCGTCGATGAACAGCACGTCGTGCGGCTGCAGGTTGGTCAGCAGCGCGGCCAGGTCGCCGGCCTTTTCGATCACGGGGCCGGAGGTGACCCGCAGGGCCACGCCCAGCTCATTGGCGATCACGTGGCTCAGGGTGGTCTTGCCCAGCCCGGGCGGGCCGAAGATCAGCACGTGGTCGAGCGCGTCGCCCCGGGCCTTGGTCGCCTCGATATAGATCGACAGCTGCTCGCGCACCGGCGCCTGGCCCAGGTAATCGGCCATGCGCTTGGGGCGGATGCTGGCGTCGGTGCCCTCGTCTTCGCGGGTGGCACCGGCACCGATGATGCGGTCGTCTGTCATGCGGCAATTATGCGGCAAAAGGAGCGCGATCCGCGCTCCGGGTAGTGCCGGCCGCTGGCCGGCTCCACGCGATGCACGCTCGAGGTAGTGCCGGCCGCTGGCCGGCTCCACGCGGTCCACGCTCGAGGTAGTGCCGGCCGCTGGCCGGCTCCACGCGGTCCACGCTCGAGGTAGTGCCGGCCGCTGGCCGGCTCCGCACGATGCAGGGGTCATGGGGAGCCGGCCAGCGGCCGGCACTACCGGGAACGCATCGGAGGGGGCGCGCCGAAGGCGCGGGGATAAGGTGGAATGCCCCGGGGACCACGGTTTGCGTAGCAAAGCGTGGGGCGCACCGCAGGCGGCGATCTGACTTCGTCAGATCTCCACCTGCGCCCCGAGTTCCACCAGCCGGTTGCCCGGGATCCGGAAGAACCCGGTGGCCGGGGCCGCATTGCGGTGCATCAGCGCGAACAGCTTGTCGCGCCAGATCGGCATGCCCCGGTTGGCGGTGGCCACGATGGTCTCGCGGCTGGCGAAGAAGGTGGTGTCCATCGGGTCGAAGTAGATCCCGCCGTGGTCGCACGAGCGCATCAGCGCCAGCGGCACGTCCGGGGTTTCCATGAAGCCGAAGCGCACGTAGATGCGGTAGAACTCATCGCCCACCGACTCGATCTTCAGGCGCTGGCCCTCCGGCGCGTACGGCACCGGCAGGGTCACCACGTGCAGGAACACGTTGCGCTCATGCAGCACCTTGTTGTGCTTGAGGTTGTGCATCAGCGCATGCGGGGCCACGGTGGGGTCGGCGGTGAGGAACACCGCGGTGCCCGGCACCCGTACCGGCGGGGCCAGCATCAGCCCGGGCAGGAACGTGTCGATGCGGATGCCGTCCTTGCGGATCTCGTCACGCAGCAGCTCGCGGCCGCGCCGCCAGGTACGCATCATCGTGAACAGCACGATGCCCAGCACCACCGGGAACCAGGCGCCCTGCAGCAGCTTGGCGCCGTTGGCGATCACAAAGCCCAGGTCGATGATGAAGAACACCACGCACAGCGGGATGATCCAATAGCGCGAGGTCGGCCACAGCGCGCGGGCCACCAGGGCCAGCAGCAGGGTGTCGATCAGCATCGTCGCCGACACCGAGATGCCGTAGGCCACGGCCAGGTTGGACGAGCTGCGGAAGGCCAGCACCAGCCCGATCACCATGACCGCGATGCCCCAGTTGATGCCGGGGATGTAGATCTGGCCGATGGTGTCGTGCGAGGTATGGGTGATGCGCATGCGTGGGATGTAGCCCAGCTGCATGGCCTGGCGCGAGACCGAGAACGCACCGGTGATCACCGACTGCGAGGCGATCACCGCAGCCATGGTGGCCAGGATGATCATCGGGTACAGCGCCCAGTCGGGGACGGCCTCGAAGAACGGGTTCTTCACTGCCTCGGGGTTGTTGAGCACCAGCGCGCCCTGCCCCAGGTAGTTCAGCACCAGGCACGGCAGCACGAAGAAGTACCAGGCATGGCGGATCGGCTTGGCCCCGAAGTGGCCCATGTCCGCGTACAGCGCCTCGCCGCCGGTGACTGCCAGCACCACCGCGCCCAGGATGAAGATGCCGTGCCAGCCGTGCTCCATGAAGAAGCGCAGCGCCCACATGGGGTTGAAGGCCTTGAGCACTTCCGGCGCGTCGACGATGTTCCAGATGCCGATGGCGGCCAGCGAAATGAACCAGATCGAGGTGATCGGCCCGAACAGCTTGCCGATCTTCTCGGTGCCAAAGCGCTGCACCGCGAACACCGCCAGCAGCACCACCACCGTGATCGGCACGATGAACGCATGCAGCCCGGGCGCGGCTACCTCCAGGCCTTCGACCGCACCCAGCACCGAGATGGCCGGGGTGATCACCCCGTCGCCGAAGAACAGCGAGGCCCCGAAGATGCCCAGGATGCCCACCACGTACGCCGAGCGCGAGCCGTGCCGCAGGGTGCGCTGGGTCAGCGCCATCAGCGCCATGATGCCGCCCTCGCCCTCGTTGTCGGCGCGCATGATGATGGTGACGTATTTGAGCGTAACGACGATGTTCAGCGCCCAGAACGCCAGTGACAGCACGCCCAGTACGGTGTCGTGGTCGCTGTTGAGGCCGTAATGCGGCGAGAACGCTTCCTTCAACGTATAGAGCGGGCTGGTGCCGATGTCGCCGAACACCACGCCGATGGCGCCGATCATCAGGGCCATGCCGCCGGCCGCCGGCGCGTGGCCGTGCGCGGCGTGGCCGTTGTCGTGCTGGGTGGAAGAGGTGGACATGGTGCTCCGGGCGGACGCGGTCGGTATCAGGAAGAAGGCAGCGCGCGGGTCAGCGCAGCGCGGCCTGCAGGGCCTTGCGGATGACGGTGGCGACATCGTCGCCCTCGGCGTTGGCATCGCGCGCCATGCGCGCGGCCTCGGCCGGCTTGTAGCCCAGCTGCTGCAGGGCCACGGTGGCCTCGGAGACCGGGTCGGTGGCCGGCGCGGCACCGGCCAGGGGCGCGCCGCCCCCGCCGAAGTTGGCCGCGCGGTCGCGCAGTTCCAGCACCATGCGCTCGGCGGTCTTCTTGCCGATGCCAGGAATGCGGGTCAGCGCGGTGATGTCACCGGCCTGCAGCATGCGCGCGAACTCGTCCACGCTCACCCCCGACAACACCGCCAGCGCGATCTTGGCGCCGATTCCGCTGACCTTCTGCACGTCGCGGAACAGGCGGCGCTCGCCCTCGCGCAGGAAGCCATACAGCGACACGCTGTCTTCCTTCTGCGCGTAGTGAGTGAACAGGGTGACCTCGCGGCCCAGCTCGGGCAGGTCGTAGAAGGTGCTCATCGGCGCCTCCAGCTCGTAACCGACGCCATTGACGTCGATGAGCAGCCACGGCGGCGCCTTGTAGGCCACGATCCCGCGCAGACGACCAATCATGCAGCTTTCCTCATTTGCGGCTCCAGGCCATGCGGGCATTGACGCCCAGGCGCTGCGCCGTTGCCCGTACGTGGGCGTGGGTGATGGCCACGGCCAACGCATCGGCGGCGTCGGCCTGCAGCTTGGTTTTCAGGTTGAGCATGAGCCCGACCATGTGTTGGACCTGTTGTTTTTCCGCGCCACCGCGGCCGACCACGGCCAGCTTGATTTCGGTGGCCGCGTATTCGCTGACCGGCAGGTCGCGCATGACCACCGCCGAGATGGCCGCGCCGCGGGCCTGGCCCAGTTTCAGGGCCGAGTCGGGGTTGCGCGCCATGAACACTTTTTCGATCGCCACTTCGTCGGGGCGGTATTCCTCGACCAGGGCGTTCAGGCCCAGCACCAGCAGCTTCATGCGCTGCGGGAAATCGTCGGCGCCCAGCAATACCAGCGGCAGGTGGTGCACGTGCACGACCTTGCCGGTGGCATCCACATCAATGATGCCCACCCCGGTGCGTTGCGAACCGGGGTCGATGCCGAGGATGCGGGTCATGCGGCACGCACGCGGCCGGGCAGGACCCGGAACGGAGCAGTGCGGCGGCGATGGCAGGGAACGGCTGGAGTCATCATGGTCCGCATTGTCCGCCCACCGGTCGCCAAAGGCGACCGGCAGCGCGTCCGGTCAGGCGTAGGCGTCCGCGCCGAGGTCGGCGTTGGAGAACACGTCCTGCACGTCGTCCAGGTCTTCCAGCATGTCCAGCAGCTTCTTGACCTGCAGGGCGGTGTCGCCTTCGACCTTGATGTCGTTGTCGGCGCGGAAGGTCAGTTCCGCGTGGTCCGGGGTCAGCTTGGCCGCTTCCATGGCGTCCTTGACCGCGTGGTAGCTGTCGGCGGCGGTCAGCACGTCGATCGCGCCGTCTTCCGGGTACACCACGATGTCGTCCGCGCCGGCCTCGATGGCCGCCTCGGTGATGGTCTCTTCATTGGCGCCGGCGGCGAAATGCAGCACGCCCACGCGTTTGAACATGAAGGCCACCGAGCCTTCGGTGCCCATGTTTCCGCCGCACTTGCTGAACGCGTGGCGGACATCGGCCACGGTGCGCACGCGGTTGTCGGTCAGGCAGTCCACGATCACGGCCACGCCACCGGGGGCATAGCCTTCGTAGCGGATCTCCTCGTATTCCACGCCTTCCAGTTCGCCGGTGGCCTTCTTGATGGCGCGCTCGATCACGTCCTTGGACATGTTCGAGGCCAGGCCCTTGTCCATGGCAACCCGCAGGCGCGGGTTGTTGTTGGGGTCTCCTCCACCGCCGCGCGCGGCAACGCCGATCTCGCGGATGATCTTGGTGAAAATCTTGCCGCGCTTCGCGTCGGACGCGTTTTTGCGGTTCTCGATCGAGGGACCTCTACCCATGGGTATTACCGTGCTTGCATGAGGAACAGGGCGCGGATTCTACCTGATCGCCCGCCGCGACCGTGTTAGTCGTGGCCGGGGGGCCGCCCGGGCTCAGGCGGCGTGGGCGGCGCGGTCGGGCCGGAAGCGGCCATCGCGCAGGAAGGCGGCGGTCTGGCGCGCCGCCTCGGGGGAAAACACCAGCCCGCTGTGGCTGGCCGGGACCACGCAATGGTCGGCCAGGCCCGGCAGGTGGGTCTCATCCAGCGCCACGGTGCCGTCGGAGGCCTCGCCAATGGCGCCCAGCAGGCTGCCCAGCCCGTGCGGGACCGAGCCGGCGATCAACCCCACCTGCGCCCTGCCCTCCCAGGCCGGCAGGCCGTCGAGCAGCAATTCGCTGCTGCGGCCCAGCGCCAGCGACCAGCCATGGTCGGCCAGCGAGCGGGCGGTGCCGCTGCCGCGCAACGGCGAGCCCAGGCAGACCACCCGCGACACCGGCAGGTCCGGCTGCTGGCGCAACGCTTCCAGCGCCACCAGCCCGCCCAGGCTGTGCCCGACCAGCGACACCGGGCCGCTGTCCTTGAGCCGTTCCAGCAGCTGCGGCACGGCCACGTCGGGCCCGCCGAAAACGCTGGAGTAACCGAAGGTGTCCACGCTGAAGCCACGTGCGCGCAGCCGCCAGGCCAGCGGGCCCACCCACGCGCGCGCATTCCAGATGCCGTGAAGCAGTAAAACAGGGGGATTCATGCACTCAGCCTAGCCGGTTGGCTTGGGACCTGCGGGAGGAAACACGGCCATTAGACGAATAGACCGTGCAACGGCGGGTGAAGCCGTTGCGGTCCATTGCGATGGAGAAGGAAACAGGCCGGGCGCTCAGCGCGCCGGGCCGGCCGGTCGGCGCAGGATGAACTCCAGGTCGCGCACGTTGCCGACCGGGAATTCATAGGTACCGACCTTGGTGAAGCCGTAGCGGGCATAAAACCGCTGCGCGCCGAAGTTTTCCGACCACACGCCCAGCCATAGCGTGCGCGGGCCGTCGCGTTCGAGCCAGTCCAGTGCCGTTTCCAGCAACCGGCTGCCCCAGCCGCAGCTCTGTTCGTCCTTGATCAGGTACAGGCGCTTGAGTTCGCGATCGCCCGGCTGCACGTCCGGGTGCGGCAGGCCGCAGGGGCCGGCCGCGGCATGGCCAACGGCCACCCCGTCCCGTTCCAGCAGCCACACCGCGTAATCCGGGTGGGCCAGGATGATGTGCTGGCGGTCGACCGCATAGGCCTCGTCCAGGAAATCCTGCAGGTCCTGCGCAGGATAGAGGTGGCCGAAGGTTTCCACGAAGGTACGCGTGGCCAGCACCGACAGGGTCGGTGCGTCGTCAACGGTGGCACGGCGGATGGCGTACATGGCGGGCGTCCGGGCAGGCCTCAGGCCTGCGCTCCGTGGGGGGCGTCTTCTTCCTCGTCGCCCTCCTCTTCGTCCTCGTCCTCGTACTCTTCCTCGTCGTCTTCGCCTTCTTCTTCCTCGTCCTCGTCCTCGTCTTCTTCCTCGTCGAGGTCGTCTTCGTCTTCTTCGTAGTCTTCCACGCCGAAGTCCTCGCCATCCCAGCGCCCTTCGCCGTCCTGCACGAAGGTCAGCGCCATGGCGGCGGGGTTGGTGCCCACGCGCACCAGCCACCCACCGAACACGCGGGCGCGTTCGGTGACCAGGGTGGCGTCGGCGCCTTCATTGCCCAGCTTTTCCCATTCCAACGAAAACGCGAATTCGCTCATTGCAGGATCTCCGGGGTTTGGTGGGGCTTGCCGGGCAGCGCCCGGCACTACGTCAGTGGGGTCAGGCCTTGCGCGGGCGAACCTGGATGTGCACTTCGGCCAGCTGCTCGTCCGGGATCGGCGACGGGGCGCCGGTCATCAGGCACTGCGCGCCGGTGGTCTTCGGGAACGGAATGACGTCGCGGATCGACTCGGTGCCGGCCATCAGCGCGGCGATGCGGTCGATGCCGAAGGCGATGCCACCGTGCGGCGGCGCGCCGAAGCGCAGCGCGTCGAGCAGGAAGCCGAACTTGGCCTCGGCCTCTTCGGCACCGATGCCCAGCAGCTCGAACACCGTGCTCTGCATGTCCGAGCGATGGATACGGATCGAACCGCCGCCGATCTCGTTGCCGTTGAGCACCATGTCATAGCCGCGCGACACGGCGGTTTTGGCGTTGGCGCGCAGGTCGGCGATGTCGTCCACCGCCGGGGCGGTGAAGGGGTGATGCAGGGCGACGTAGCGCTGGGCTTCGTCGTCGTATTCGAACATCGGGAAGTCGGTGACCCACAGCGGGGCCCACCCGGCGGCGACCAGGTTGAAGTCCTTGCCAGCCTTCAGGCGCAGCGCGCCCATGAAGTCGGACACCTTGTTGTAACCACCGGCACCGAAGAACACGATGTCGCCGTTGCCGGCGCCCACGTGGGCCACCAGCGCGGCGAAGGTCTCTTCGCTGAAGAACTTGGCGATCGGCGAGCTGACTTCACCGGTGTCGCTGATCTTGATGTAGGCCAGGCCCTTGGCACCGTACTTGGCGGCATGTGCGGCGTACTCGTCGATCTGCTTGCGGCTCAGGGTGGCACCGCCGGGGATGCGCAGCGCGGCCACGCGGCCGTCGGCGTCGTTGGCGGCGGCGGTGAACACCGGGAACTCACTGGCCTTGACCAGCTCGGCCACGTCCACCAGCTCCAGCGCGATGCGCAGGTCCGGCTTGTCCGACCCGAAGCGACGCATCGCCTCGGCCCAGGTCAGGCGCGGGAAGCTGGCGTCCAGCTCGACGTCCACCACTTCCTTGAAGATGGCGCGGATCATATCTTCGACGAAGTCCTGCACGTCGCGCTCGCGCACGAAGGCGAACTCCATGTCCAGCTGGGTGAATTCCAGCTGGCGGTCGGCACGCAGGGCCTCGTCGCGGAAGCAGCGCGCGATCTGGTAGTAGCGGTCGAAGCCGGCCACCATCAGGATCTGCTTGAACAGCTGCGGGCTCTGCGGCAGGGCGTAGAACTCGCCCGGGTGCATGCGCGCCGGCACCAGGAAGTCGCGGGCGCCTTCCGGGGTGGCCTTGGTCAGGATCGGGGTTTCGATGTCCTGGAAGCCGGTGGCGTCCAGGTGGCGGCGCAGCGCCTGCACCAGCTTGATGCGGGTGCGCTGCATGCGCTGCATTTCCGGGCGGCGCAGGTCCAGGTAGCGGTACTTCAGGCGGGTTTCCTCGCCCGGGTTCTCATGGGCGTGGAACGGCAGCGGCTCGGCCTTGTTGAGCACGGTGATGGCCGTGGCGATCACTTCCACCTTGCCGGTGCGGATCTTGTCGTTCACCGCATGGCGCGCACGCACCACGCCTTCCACCTGCAGCACGTCCTCGTAGCCCAGGCTGGCGGCCACGGCGAACACGGCCGCGTTGTCGACTTCCACCGTCACCTGCACGATGCCTTCATGATCGCGAAGATCGATGAAGCACACGCCGCCCTGGTTGCGGGCAACGTCGGTCCAGCCGGCGAGGGTAACGGTTTGGCCAATCAGGGTCTCATCGACCAGGCCACAGAAGTGGGTACGCATGGGGGTAAAGCTCCGCAGGAGAATGCCGGCACCAGGTTGCGCCGGACAGCCCTTTATTCTGCGGCGTAGCCTGCGCCGGGGCAAATGGGCCGTTGCCCGCCCCTGCCCGGCCGGGGCCTGTGGCCCGCCCGGCGGGCATCACGCGGCGTGAACCCGGCCCGTTCCTATAGTCCGCGCACCAACGACCGCAAGGGGATGTCGCCATGAACCGTCGCCTCACCGTTGTCTGCCTGGCCCTGGCACTGGGCTGTAGCGCCCCGGCCGCCCAGGCCCAGATGAGCACCCGCGCCTACGCCCCCGAGAACCTGTCGCAGCTGTCTTCCAGCGACCGCTCACGGGTGATCACCCAGGAATATGCCGACCAGTCCAATGGCCGCCGCATTCCCGACGACCAGCTGCGCTTCTACCTGGCCCAGGTCAATTCGGGCTGGGGCTTCTCGCGGATCAAGCAGGACATCGCCACCTCGCTGCGCGGCAGCGGCAGCGGCGGCTGGAACGGCGGCGGCGGGGGCAACAACGGCGGCACGGTGCGCTGCGAGAGCCAGAACAACCGCGAGCGGGTCTGCAACACCGGCTGGCGCAGTGCCCAGCTGTCGCGGCAGATTTCCGGTTCGGCCTGCGAGGAAGGGCGCACCTGGGGCTCGCGCAACGGCACGGTGTGGGTCACCGGCGGCTGCCGCGCCGAGTTCGTCGAAGGACGCGGCAACGGCGGCAACTGGGGCGGTGGCGGCGGCAGCACCGGCGGCACCATCCGCTGCGAGAGCCAGGACAACCGCGAGCGCAGCTGCAACACCGGCTGGCGCAACGCCACCCTGGTCCGGCAGATTTCCGGCTCGGCCTGCGTGGAAGGCCAGACCTGGGGCGTGCGCAACGGGGCGGTGTGGGTCAACCGCGGCTGCCGGGGCGAGTTCGCCGAGGCCCGGGGCGGCTGGGGCGGCGGCAATGGCGGCGGCAACGCCAATTACAGCGTGACCTGCAGCAGCAACAGCAATCGTCGGGAAACCTGCGCCTGGGAGGCCCGCCAGGGCCGCCCGGTATTGCAGCAGCAGCTGTCCGGCAGCGCCTGCGTGGAAGGCCGCAGCTGGGGCTATAGCAACAGCAGCCTGTGGGTCAGCAACGGCTGCCGTGCCCGGTTCGGGGTGCGGTAACCGCCGGTAGACGCGGGGTGCCGGCCGCTGGCCGGCAACCTCATGAGCCAGATCCGGGTAGTGCCGGCCGCTGGCCGGCAACCTCATGAACCAGATACGGGTAGTGCCGGCCGCTGGCCGGCAACCTCCTGAACCAGATCCGGGTAGTGCCGGCCGCTGGCCGGCAACCTCATGAACCCCGTGGCAGGCAAATAGCAGCGGGGCAGAGCCCCGCTCTACGAACGGCAGCGGGGCAGAGCCCCGCTCTACGAACAGCAGCGGGGCAGAGCCCCGCTCTACGGGGCCGGGCTGCCCCATGGCGCGGGAGGGAGTGCCACCGGCTTGCTCAGGTCGAATTCGACCTGGAAGCGGCGACCGCCCGGACGGGTCAGTTCATAGATGAAGCGCTGGTCCGGTTCGATGTCCATCGCCCAGGTGTTGTGCACGGACGGCAGCATGTCGGCGGTGCGGAACATCGCCACCGAATCGGCATCCACCGGGAAGCTCTGGCGCTGCGCGGTACCCGGTGGCTTGCTGTCGCCGCCGTACATCGTCACCGCGTCGGGGCTGCCGTCCTGGTGGCGATGATCGTGCTTCAGGCGCAGGCCGGTCTCGGTGCGACTGATCACCCACGTACGTGAGTGATCGTCGCCGACATGGAACGGAATGCGCAGCCCGTGGGCAGGGTCGTCGCACCCGCGCACATGCATCACCAAGCGCTTGCCGTCGAACGGATCGGGGGCGTCGGTGCGCGGTTCGTTGGCAATCACCTTGCCTTCGTACGCCTTGCCGCAATGGGCCGCCACTGCGGCAAGGAACGCGTCGGCCGGTGCATTGGCCACGTCGTGAGCCACGCTGTCCTGCCGCCCACCGCAGGCGGCAAGCAACAACGCAATGGCGAGCGGTGCAACAACGTTGGGAACATTCATCGCCCTACCCTAGCCTGCATGCACAGGCAGTGCAAACGCATCGGCGTGGCTGCCACCGGGGCTTCATCGTGGCTGTGCTACGGTAGATCAGGTGTTGTTTCTTGCCTTCCCACCCAGGCCGCGCGCATGTTGCGGCTGACCGCCCTGCTCACCGGTGTCGCGCTGCTGCTCACCGGCAGCGGGCTTCTGGGCACCCTGCTGGCGGTGCGCGGCGGCCAGGCCGGCTTCGGTGCAGGCACGCTGGGGCTGGTGATGTCCGGGTATTTCGCCGGCTTTTTCATCGGTACCTTTTTCGCGCCCTCGCTGATCGGCCGCATCGGGCATATCCGTGCATTCGCCTTCTTCGCCGCGCTCGCGGCGATCGCCGTACTGCTGCATCCGCTGTGGCTGCACCCCGTCGCCTGGGGCGTGCTGCGCATCGCCACCGGCATCGCGCTGGTCGGGCTGTATACGGTGATCGAGAGCTGGCTCAACGCCGAGCCCGATCCGGCCCGGCGCAGCCGCGCGTTCTCGCTGTACATGGTGGTCAATCTTTCTGCGCTGGCGCTGGGCCAGGTGCTGCTGATGCTGGGCGATGCCAGCGCGATGGCGATGTTCATGCTGACCGCGATCCTGATCTGCGCGGCGGTGTTGCCGGTCACCGCAACACGCCTGCGCCAGCCGGACGTGCCGGTGGTCTCGCGACTCACCCTGGGCCGGCTGTATGCGATGGCGCCGGTCGCCACCGTGGCCGCGGGCCTGTCCGGGCTGGCGATGGGCGCCTTCTGGGGCCTGCTGCCGGTGTATGCCGGCGCGGTCGGCCTGGATGGCAATGGCGTGGCGCTGTTCATGCTGACTGCGATCCTCGGCGGCGCGCTGCTGCAGTGGCCGCTGGGCCATATCAGCAACGGCCACGACCGGCGCAGTGGGCTGGTCGCGCTGAGCCTGGCCGCTGCCGGCATCGCGGTCGTGGCGTCGCTGCCGATGATCCAGCTGCAGACCCACCTGCTGTTCGGGTTGTTCTTCTCCTACGGCGGGCTGGCCTTCGCGCTGTATCCGTTCGCCGTGGCCCACATGCTCGACTACCTGCCGCGCCAGCACCTGCTGTCGGGCTGTTCCAGCCTGCTGCTGGTGCACGGCGTGGGCGCGGCGCTGGGTCCGGCGCTGGCCGGCGCGGCCATGCAGCGCTTCGGCCCTGCCGCGCTGCCGCTGTACTTCGCCGTGGTGCTGATGCTGCTGGCGCTGTTCGCCGGCGCGCGCCTGCTGCGGTTCCAGCGGGTGCGCACGCATCCGGTCGGGTTCCGGTTGATGCTGCGCACCACGCCGTCGGCGCTGGAGCTGATGCCCGAAACCGACCTCGAGGCGCCGCCGGACACCCCCCATTCCACCCGTTCCGATAAGGAAGCCCATTGACTGTATCGACACCCGCCCTTTCCACTCCCGCCCGTACATCGCCGGCCACGCCGGCCCCGCAACTGATCCTTGCCACCGACCTGGATGGCACGTTCCTCGCCGGCGATGCCGCCGCGCGCCACCGGCTGTACCGGCTGGTTGACCAGCACCCGGGCATCGCCCTGATCTTCATCACCGGCCGCGGCCTGGAAGCGGTGATGCCGCTGCTTTCCGACCCGGCCATTCCGCGCCCGGACTACGTGGTCTGCGATGTCGGCGCGACCGTGGTGGATGGCCACACGTTGCAGCCCCTGCAACCGCTGCAATCGATGATCGATGCGCACTGGCCCGGCGAACACGTGGTGGCCGCGGCGATGCGCCCGTTCACCGCGCTGCAGCGCCAGGACGTGCCGCAGGAACGGCGCTGCTCGTACTTCTGCGATCCCCAGACGCTGGCGCCGCTGCGCACGCAGATCCAGGCCGCCGCCCAGGCGCTGGGCTGCGACGTGCTGTATTCGGCAGACCGCTACCTGGACATCCTGCCGCCGGACACCGACAAGGGTCGCACCCTGGCCGCGCTTGCGCGCCTGCTCGACCTGCCGCGCGAGCGCATCCTGGTGGCCGGCGACACCCTCAATGACCTGTCGATGTACACCGCCGGCTTCCGCGGCGTGTGCGTGGGCGATTCCGAGCCGGCGCTGACCAAAGCGACCGCCACGCTGGCCAACACGTTCCATGCGCAGGCACCGGGGTGCGGCGGCATCCTGGAGGCGATCGAGCACTTCGCGCTGCTCGCCGACGATGACCGCTACCTGCACCCGCCGAAGCAGGCCCGCGCCGCCGGCGCCGACCTGGTGATGGTCTACCACCGCCTGCCCTTCGACGAAGTGATGGAGAACGGCGTGCTGGTGCAGCGCCCGCCGCGCTCGCCCAACGGCATCATTCCCTCGCTGCTGAGCTTCTTCGAAGGCGGCCAGAAGGGCTCGTGGGTGGCATGGGGCATCGACGACCCCAAGCGCGGGCCGTTCCAGACCCACCTGGCGGTGGACGCCGAGCGCTACCCCACCCTCACCGCTGCGCGGGTGCCGTTGAGCCGGCAGGAAGTGGACATCTTCTACAAGCGCTTCTCCAAGGAAGCGTTCTGGCCGATGCTGCATGTGTTCTGGGAACGCGCGAAGTTCCGCGAGGACGACTGGCAGGTGTTCCTGACGGTCAACCGCAAGTTCGCCGAGGCCACCGCCGCCGAAGCCGCGCACGGGGCCACAGTATGGATCCATGACTACAACCTGTGGATGGTGCCGGCCACGCTGCGCGAACTGCGCCCGGACCTGAAGATCGCCTTCTTCCACCACACCTACTTCCCGTCGGCGGACGTGTTCAATGTGGTGCCGTGGCGGCGCGAGATCATCGGCAGCCTGCTGTCGTGCGACTACATCGGCTTCCACATTCCGCGCCAGGTGGAGAACTTCGTGGACGTGGTGCGCGGCGCCGTGCCGGCCGAGCGCCTGGCGTGGGAGAGCTGCGCCCCGCGGTTCCTCACCTACGGCTGCGCGGTTGGGCTGGACACCATGACCACGCGCCTGCGCGTGGGCGACCGCGAGATCGCCCTGGGCGCGCACCCGGTGGGCACCGACCTGCGCCGCATCCATAACGTGCTGGCGCGCAGCGACGTGCGCAATGACATCTTCAAGCTGCGCCGGGAGATCGGCGCGCGCAAGCTGGTGCTGTCGGTGGAACGGCTGGACTACACCAAGGGCACGCTGGCCAAGCTGGAGGCCTTCGAACGCCTGCTGGAACAGCATCCCGACCGCCAGGGCAAGGTGACCCTGCTGATGGTGTGCGTGCCGGCCGCGCGCGAGATGACCGTGTACCGCACGCTGCAGAACCAGATCGAGCAGGCGGTGGGCCGCATCAACGGCCGCTTCTCGCGGCTGGACTGGACGCCGGTGCGGTTCTTCGCACAGGCACTGCCGTTCGAGGAGGTGGTGGCGCACTACGCGGCGGCGCAGGTGATGTGGATCACCCCGTTGCGCGACGGCCTGAATCTGGTGGCCAAGGAGTTCGTGGCCACCCACGGCATCGAAGGCAGCAGCGGCGTGCTGGTGCTCAGCGAGTTCGCCGGTGCGGCAGCGGAGTTGAAGGGCGCGGTGCTGACCAACCCGCACGACCCGGCAGACCTGACTGCCGGGCTGCTGCAGGCGTTGTCGATGCCGGAGGAAGAAGCCACCGGGCGCATGCGGCAGCTGTTCGGCAGCGTGGAGTATTACGACGTGGACCGCTGGGGGCGCGAGTTCCTGGAGGCGGTACGCGGCTGACGTAGCGCCGGGCTCTGCCCGGCTTCGTGCGTGGAATCGGACATGGCGTGGAGCCGACCAACGGTCGGCTCTACCATGGGAATGCAGCCGACCAACGGTCGGCTCTACCGCAGGGTTGGGGTTACGCTGCGCCGATGTGCTGCTCGGCGATGACCGCCACCTGGCGCAGCACGTCGTTGCGAGCGGCATCGTCCACGCGGGCGCCCTGCAGGTAGCTGGTGAGTACCCACGGTGCGCCGCCGGCCAGTGGCCACAGGATGGCGATGTCGTTGGTGGTGTCTTCGCCGTTGCTGCCGGTCTTGTCGCCCACCCGCCACGCCTTCGACAGCCCGGCGCGGAGACGTGCATCGCCGGTTTCGTTGTCGATCAGCCAGTCGGCCAGCTGCTGGCGCGACGCCGGCTGCAGCACCTCGCCCAGCACCAGCCGCTGCAGGCTGGCGGCCATCGCCGCCGGGCTGGTGGTATCGCGCGGATCGCCGGGGGCGAACCGGTTCATGTCCGGCTCGTAACGGTCGTTGCGGGTCACGGCATCGCCGCTGGCACGCAGGAACGCGGTCACGCCGGCCGGGCCACCCACGACGCGCAGGAGCAGGTTGGCGGCCGGGTTGTCGCTGGTAACCAGGGTGGCCCGGCACAGGTCACGCACGGTGACGTCCTTGCCCACGTGGCGCGCGGTCACGGGTGCATGCGAGAGCAGGTCCTGCGTGGTCATCGCCAGGCGCCGGTCCAGCGAGAGTTTTCCCTGGTCCGCCAACTGCAGCACGGTCGCGCACAACGCGAACTTGAAGGTGCTGCACATCGGGAAGCGCTCGTCCTGGCGGTGGCCGAAACGCTGGCCGCTGCCGGTGTCCAGCAGCGTGACGCCCAGACGGCCGCCACTGGCCGCCTCAAGCGCAGCAAAGTCGCGGGCCGTAGGCCGGGGCGTGGCCGCCACGGCGGGGGTGCTTGCAAACGCGCTGGCGGCGATCGCCGAGACGGCGGCAGCGCCGGTCCATTGCAGGAAATGACGTCGAGCGAGCATGCGGATCCTCCGTGGCAAAGGCAGAGTATTGCCAGCGCCCGGGCCGGCTCACCAGCAACCATTTTCAGCGGAAGTCATAACCTGACCTAATGCATGTCGGTTGCGACAAAGCGTGGGACTTCTTGAAACCCAGATGGATATTCATGCAAGGCGGCACATGCGCCGCAGGAATGCGATGATCCCATCACTCCAGCTCACGGCTCCCGTCATGCTTCGCCCCCAGTTGCCGCTCAATGCCCTGCGCGCCTTCGAGGCCGCCGCCCGCCACCAGAACTTCACCCGGGCCGCGCTGGAGCTGTGCGTCAGCCAGGCTGCGCTCAGCCACCAGATCCGGGCGCTGGAAGACCGGCTCGGGGTGTCGCTGTTCAATCGCCTGCCGCGCGGGGTGGCGCTTACCGATGAGGGCGCGCGGCTGTATCCGGTGCTCAACGAGGCCTTCGACCGCATCGCGGTGAGCCTGGACCGGTTCGTCGGGGGACATTTCCGCGACGTGCTCGGGGTGGGCGTGGTCGGCACGTTCGCCACCGGCTGGCTGCTGCCGCGGCTGGCCGATTTTTCCGCGCGCCATGCCGATATCGAGCTGCGCGTGCAGACCCACAACAACCGCATCGACCTGGCCGGTGAAGGCCTGGACCTGGCGATCCGGTTTGGCGATGGCGACTGGCAGGGTCAGGTGAGCACGCCGGTGCTGGATGCCCCGTTCGCGCCGCTGTGCGCGCCGGCGCTGGCGCGCACCCTGCGCGACCCGCGCGACCTGGCCAACGTGGCGTTGCTGCGTTCGTACCGCAGTGACGAGTGGCCGCGCTGGCTGCAGGCGGCCGGGGTGGCGGAGCTGGAAGCGCGCGGCCCGGTGTTCGATTCGTCGCTGACGCTGGCCAGTGCAGCCGCCGCCGGTGCGGGCGTGGCGCTGCTGCCGTTGAAGATGTTCGAGCAGGACCTGGCGCAGGGACGGCTGGTCCCGCCGTTCGCAAAAACTCTGGACCTGGGGCGATATTGGTTGACGCGCCTGCGCTCGCGCGCCGAAAGCGATGCAGCGCGGCGGTTCCGGGAATGGTTGGAGGCGCAGGACGGCGCCGCCCCCGTAGAGCCGGGCTCTGCCCGGCTTGCCTGACGCAGGGCATATCCACCGGCGGAGCGCCCCGTAGAGCCGGGCTCTGCCCGGCTTGCCGAACGGAAGGGCGCACCCACCGGCGCCCCGTTTTTGCGTCCCGGCGAAGCAGCCGGGCAGAGCCCGGCTCTACGCGGCTTGTCCGATGCAGGGGCATACCCACTGGCGCCCCGTTTCCGCGTTCCGGCGAAGCAGCCGGGCAGAGCCCGGCGCTACGCGCTTGCCCGCCGGCACCGCTTGCCCGGTAGATGCCGACCGTTGGTCGGCATGCTGTTTACGCGTCCAGCAGTTCCATCCAGGTCTGCTCGGCCTTGCTGAGCAGCGTGGCGGTGGCCTCGCGGTCGCGGCCGAGCACGGCCATGCGGGTGCTGTCGGCGTAGTTGGCCGGATCGGCCAGCTGCCGGTCCAAGTCGGCCAGCAGCGCTTCCAGCTCGCCCACCTTGGCTTCGGCGGCGGCCAGCTTGTGCGGGTTGACCGGCTTCTTCGGCGGCAGCGGCGGGGTCGGCGGCACCGGTTCGGGTGCGGCGGCGGCCATCTTCTGCTTGGTGCCCTGCGCGGCGGGACGCGAGCGCAGCCACGCCGCGTACGCGTCGAGGTCGCCGTCGAACGGCTCCACCACGCCATCGGCCACGCGCCAGAAGGTATCGCAGACCAGGCCGATCAGATGGCGGTCATGCGACACCATCACGATCGCGCCCTCGAAGTCGGCCAGCGCCTCGGCCAGCGCTTCGCGCATTTCCAGGTCAAGGTGGTTGGTCGGTTCGTCGAGCAGCAGCACGTTGGGCTGCTGGAAGGCGATCAGGGCCAGTGCCAGACGCGCGCGCTCGCCACCGGAGAACCCGTCCACCGGCTCGAAGGCACGGTCGCCGGCGAAGTTCCACTTGCCGAGGAAGTCGCGGAACACCTGGTTGGGCGCGTCGCGGTCCAGGTCGCGGAAATGCTCCATCGGCGACTGCCCTTCATGCAGCGACTCCACCGTGTGCTGGGCGAAGTAGCCGATGCGCAGGTCCGGGTGCGCGGCGCGCTCACCGGTCAGTGGGGCCAGCTCGCCCACCAGGGTCTTCACCAGCGTGGTCTTGCCCGCGCCGTTGGGACCCAGCAGGCCGATGCGCTGGCCGGCTTCCAGGCCGAAGCCCACGTTGTGCAGGATCACCGAATCGGCGCCGTACCCGGCATCGACATGGTTGAGCCGGATCAGCGAGAACGGCAGCTTGGCCGGCGGCGAGAACTCGATGCGGAACTCGCGCTCGGCGCGCACCGCCTCGGTGCCGGCCAGCTTGGCCAGGCGCTTCATGCGGCTCTGCG
>Ga0160463_100379_pt1 | contig 23249 bp, 18 predicted proteins | sample HID1975M_E6MG_FD_108276 | JGI IMG/M metagenome (GOLD analysis project Ga0160463, IMG submission 108276) | Enriched soil microbial communities from UW Madison campus, WI, USA - HID1975M_E6 MG | ecosystem: Environmental > Terrestrial > Soil > Unclassified | place: USA: Madison, Wisconsin... | reverse complement strand
GTGGGGTTGTCCGGGCAGGCCGGTGTCGAGGTGGTGGCCGTCGCCGAAGTCGTAGCGCCACCACACGGGGGTGGCGTGCACGGTGACGTCGTGGCCGAGCAGGTCGGTGTGCAGGGTGATGGGGGTGGGGTCGGTCCACACGATGGTCTCGATGTTGACCAGCACCCAGCCGCGGTCCGGTTGCATGGTCAGCGCCGGGGCGGGCAGGGGCAGGCGCCGGAAGTCGGCCTCGGTCAGGACCGGTAGCAGGTCGACACCGCAGCCGCCGGGGTCGATGTCGTCCCAGGGTCCCCACGCGGCGGTGGGGTCGGTGCGTTCGCGCATCCACATGGGCATGACCAGGGTGTCGCCGTCGTGGCACTGCACGGCGGTGCGGGCCAGGTTCGCCCCGTCGGGGCAGGTGCCGTCGGCGAATCCCTTGACCCACGTCGCGCGGTCGCCGCCACCGCACCCAGGACGACGAACTGGGCCGTCAGCGTCACCAGCGGGCCCCGTCGGAGCGCCGACCGAATGCGCATCACGCCTCCCGGATGTCGATCGCCTCGACGCTCCAGTCGTCCGCGTATCCGAGGGCGATGTCGAACACGAAGTGACCGGCCGGAACCGTGCCGTCCGACGACGCCGACTGGGTGACGGTGACCTCGGCGGTGTAGAGGCGTCCGGCATCGACTTCGCGTCCGCTCGCGCTCGTCACCGTCAGCGTGCTCGAGTGGTCGGCGCCGGACGAGCGGATGTCGTCGGCGAACGCCACGCACATCCGGCACGTTGGCGCCACGATCGCGGTCCAGGTGCCGACGTCTCCCGACGCAGACGCGTGGTTCAGGACGTCGATCGCGTAGCTCGCCGCGGCCGCTGCCCCGTCGGCGTTCGGTGTCGCCATGGCCTCGGGTCGCTCGGGCGGCACGGTGGCGTCGAGGGTCGGGGTGGGTGTCGGTGAAGGTGTGGGTGCGGCCGTGGCGCTCGGTCGCGTCGATGTCGCGACCGGTGCCGGGTCGCCCGTGCACCCGGTGACCAGCAGCCCTGCCACGAGCACCGTCGCGGCGGCCCGCACCCCCTGCGTCCGCACCTGCATGCCGGAGAACGTACCGGTGTGCGGCGACGTCGCGCGGGGATCTGCTCAGCCTGTGGATAGCTGTGGACGGGACCTCGTCCCCGCCCCGAGTGCAGGACTCCGGGCGAACGCGCCTCGCACGCGCCCGACCGGGACCTTGGTCCCCTCCCGGCCCCGGGCTCCGCTGCCGATAGGAGACCGACCGGGGCGCCCGGACGCGAGAGGTGGACGCATGCACGCGGTCCAGGTGGTCCCGACGGGGGTCGAACGCACCTTCGGCGAGGACGAGGTGATCGTCTCCAAGACCGACCCGCAGGGGCGGCTCACCTACGCCAACGACGTGTTCGTGCGCGTCAGCGCGTACTCCGAGTCGGAGCTGCTGGGCAGGCCCCACAGCATCATCCGGCACCCCGACATGCCGCGGGCGGTGTTCCAGGTGCTGTGGGACACGATCCTGCGCGGCGACGAGGTGTTCGCGTACGTCCTCAACCTCGCGGCCGACGGCGCCGCCTACTGGGTCCTGGCGCACGTGACCCCGTCGTTCGGCCCCGACGGGCAGATCGTCGGGCACCACTCCCACCGGCGCTGGCCGCAGCCGTCGGCGGTCGCGGCGGTCCAGCCGCTGTACCGGCGGCTGCGCGAGGCGGAGGACGCGCAGCCCACGGCCCGCGCCGCCGTCGCGGCGTCGTCGGCCCTGCTGCACGAGCACCTCGCCGACACCGGGTGCACGTACGACGAGCTCGTGTGGCGCATCATCGCCGAGTCCGAGCGGGAGGTGTGACGTGGCCCGACGCGTCCGGCGGGTACCCACCCCGCGCGAGGTGGTACAGCACGCACCGTCCGCGCCCGTCGCCGGGTGGGGGCTGCTCGCCGACGTGCTGAACGCGGCGGCCGACGGCGACCTGGAGCGCCGCGTCCCGGCGCTCGGGCCCGAGCTCGAGGAGCTGCGCACGGCGCTGAACCGCGTGCTCGACGTCGTCGACGCGTACGTGCGGGAGTCGGGTGCCACGCTGGAGGCCGCATCCGACGGCCGCTTCCACCGGCGGCTGCTGACGCGCGGGCTGCCGGGCACGTTCCGCGCCGGTGCGCGGCGCATCGACGGTGCGCGCGAGCAGCTCGCGGCCGCGGCGGGTGCGCTCGCGGACCAGCAGCACGCGCGGGACCAGGTCGTCGAGCACGCCGTCGAGGTGTCGTCGCACGTCGCCGCCGCGTCCGTCGAGCTCGGGGCGTCGGCGCAGTCGCTCGCCGAGTCGTCGCGGGCGGGCGTCACCCAGGTCCAGGCCGCCGGGGCCGCCGTGCGGGCCACGTGGGAGACGTCGGACCGCATCGGTGAGGCCGCCGGGAGCATCCGCGCGGTCGCGGCGCGCACCCGCCTGCTGGCGCTCAACGCGACGATCGAGGCCGCGCACGCCGGGGAGTACGGCGCGGGCTTCGCGGTCGTCGCGGCCGAGGTGCGGCGCCTCGCGGACGAGGCCGCGGAGTCGTCGGCGCGGATCGCGGCCGACGTCGAGGCCCTGCAGCGCGCCGCGGCGCACGGCGTCGAGGTCCTCGCGACGCTCGGCGACGTCATGCAGGAGGTCGACGGTCAGGTGGTCGGGATCGCGCAGGCCGCGGGCGACGCCGGGCTGGCGCGGCTCGCGCAGACGCTGCGCGACGAGGTCGGCCGGGTCGCGGACGTCTGAGCGGCGTCGCGCCGGGAGGCGTCAGCGGGCGGGCAGGCGTGCGGCCAGGAAGCCGGTGACCTCGCGCAGGTAGCGCTCGCGCACCGGCGGCGCCGACAGCGCGAGGTCGTGGGCGCCGCCCGGCACCTCGACGAACGTCACGTCGTCGCCCAGCAGGTGCGCGCGGGCCGCGATCTGCGCGGGGTCGAGGACGGAGTCCGTGCTCAGCAGCGCGTCGTGCGCGCGCTTGTCGGGCCCGGCCGCGTCGGACGCGAGGACGAGCACCGGCACGTCGACCGCGAGCCCGCGGGCGACCCGCGCGTGGGCGCGGCGCACCGTGCGGACGAACCCCGCCCGCACCGGGAAGCCGCCGTGCGGCTTCCACGCGAGGTCGAAGTCCCACTCGCCGCCCGTCTCGCGGTGCAGCGCCTGCCCGTAGTAGGGCGCGAGGCTGCGCAGCCGGATGCGCGGCACGGGCCGCCCGACCACGTCGATCGCGCGCGTCAGCAGCGTCCGCTCGAACCGTGAGCCGCGCAGGTCGAGCCACGGGGAGTTCAGCACGAGCGCGTCGACGAGGCCCAGGCCGCGGCGTGCGTCGGCCCACAGCGCGGCGGTCAGGCCGCCCGTCGAGTGGCCCAGCAGCACGAGCACGTCGTGGTCGGTGCGCAGCAGCCGGACCGCGGCGTCGATCTCCTCGGTGTACACCGCGAGGTCCGTCGTCTCGTTGGGCGGGCGGCCGGGGCGGATCGAGCGGCCGTGGTCGCGCAGGTCGAGCGCGTAGGTGTCGTACCCCGCCGCGGCCAGGGTGTCGCCGACGTGCGGGTGGAAGAAGTAGTCGACGAACCCGTGCAGGTACAGCACGGCGCGCCGGGTCGCGGGGGCGTCGGCGTCCGGGACGCGGCGGACGAGCGTCGCGACCGGGTCGACGTGCGTGTGCCGCGTGACCGCGTCGGGACGCAGGTGCAGCGTGCGGCCGCGCCAGCGCTCGCCGAGCACGTCGGTGCGCTCGTCGTCCCACCGGTCGCGCGGGGTGCGGGCGTCGTCGTCGGCCACGTGCCGATCCTCGCACGCGCCCCGGTGGCGCCACGGCGTGGCTGCCGCGCGGCGCACCGGCACGAGCGACCGGTGTCAGGTGTGCTCGGCGGTCTGCTGCGCCCGCCACGTGACGACCGCGCGCGTGACCTGCGCACCGAGCGCCGCGGTCACGTCCCGCGCCCGGTACGGCGAGGTGGTGCCGGCCGCGATCGGCGCGGAGTCCTGCACCTCCTGGGTGAGCCGGGACAGGTAGGTACGGCCCTCGCGCGCGTAGGCGGCGCACTCGGCGTCGTCGAGCACGAGGAGCAGCGTCGCGGCCACGGGTCCGTGGTGGACGTCGACGTCGAGCAGGAGGCGCCCGTCCGACGCCAGCAGGATCCACGACCTCGGCTCGAGGTCGAGGACCTCCATGCGACCTCCCTGTGCCCGACGCCCCCGCCGTCGTGCCGGGCCGGGGCGTCGGGGTGGTGTCAGGCGACGGACGGCACGGGCGTCGGCGTGCGCATCGGACGTGCCGCGACGTGACCCTGACCGGCGACGTCGAACGCGAGCGCCGTGATGCGGGCCGTGCCGTCCGGCTCGACCTCGACGGTCGACACCGACGCGTTGGGCAGCGGCACGAGCCCGACCTCGTCGACGGTCGCGAGGTACGCGCCGAGCGCGAGACCGTGGCCGACGACCAGCACGTGCTCGTCGCGGTGCGTGGTGGCGATGCGCGCGAACACGTCGCGCGTGCGGTCCATGAAGTCGGCGCCCGGCTCGCCGCCGGGCAGGCCGGGGTGGGTGCCCGCGAGCACCTGCGTCACCAGGTCCGGCCATGCGACGACGTCGTCCAGCACGCGCTCGGGCTTCTGCTCGTAGATGCCGAACGCGTACTCGAGCAGCCCGGGGTCGGTGCGCAGCGGCACGTCCTCGTGGTGGCGCAGCAGCTCGACGGCCGTCGCGACCGCGCGCCCGGACGGGGACGACCAGGCGGCCGTGAACGGTGTGCCGGCCAGGTGCCGGGCGGTGGTGCGGACCCCGGCGCGGCCGTCGCGCGTCAGGGGCGAGTCGCAGCGGCCCTGCAGGATGCGACGGGCGTTGAAGTGGGTGCGGCCGTGGCGGACGAGCGTCATGGTGAGGGTCATCGTTGCCCTGTCTCTCTCGTGGTGGTCGCGCCCGACGCTAGGGGCCGCACGTGACGCGTCGGCGACGTGCGCGTGACGCGTCGGCGACGGTTCGTCACCGCGCGGAGACGAAGTTGAGCGGAATAGACTCAACTTCGGAACTCGTTGAGCACGACGACATCACACAAGGTCGACGTGCGACGCACGCACAGGGAGGTCTCGTTGGACGCGAAGTTCACCACCCGCTCGCAGGAGGCGCTGGGCGACGCCATCTCGTCCGCGAGCGCCGCCGGCAACCCGCAGCTCGAGCCGGCACACGTCCTCGACGCCCTGCTCCGGCAGGACGGCGGCGTCGCCAACGGCCTGCTCGACGCGGTCGGTGCCGACCGCCAGTCGCTCGGCCGCGCCGTGCGCGGCATCCTGGTCAACCTGCCGTCGTCGTCCGGTGCGTCCGTCGCGCAGCCGTCGGCGTCCCGGCAGACCGCCGCCGCGCTCGAGGCCGCCAACGCCGAGGCCCGCAGCCTCGGTGACGACTACGTGTCCACCGAGCACCTGCTCGTCGGCCTGGCCGCCGGGCAGTCCGGCGTCGCCGACGCGCTGCGTGCCGCCGGGGCGTCGCGCGACGCGCTGCTCGCCGCGCTCCCCACCGTCCGTGGCAGCGCGCGCGTCACCAGCCCCCACCCCGAGGGCACGTACAAGGCGCTCGAGCAGTACGGCGTCGACCTCACGCAGCAGGCGCGCGACGGCAGGCTCGACCCGGTGATCGGCCGCGACGCCGAGATCCGGCGCGTCGTGCAGGTGCTGTCCCGCCGCACCAAGAACAACCCCGTGCTCATCGGCGAGCCCGGCGTCGGCAAGACCGCGGTCGTCGAGGGCCTCGCGCAGCGCATCGTCGCGGGCGACGTGCCCGAGTCCCTGCGCGGCAAGACGCTCGTGTCGCTCGACCTCGCGTCGATGGTCGCCGGTGCCAAGTACCGCGGCGAGTTCGAGGAGCGGCTCAAGGCCGTGCTCGCCGAGATCACGGCGTCCGACGGGCAGGTCGTCACGTTCATCGACGAGCTGCACACCGTCGTCGGCGCGGGTGCCGGCGGTGAGGGGGCGATGGACGCGGGCAACATGCTCAAGCCCATGCTCGCGCGCGGCGAGCTGCGGCTCGTCGGCGCGACCACGCTCGACGAGTACCGCGAGCGCATCGAGAAGGACCCCGCCCTGGAGCGGCGGTTCCAGCAGGTGTTCGTCGGCGAGCCGTCCGTCGAGGACACCGTCGCGATCCTGCGCGGGCTGAAGGAGCGGTACGAGGCGCACCACAAGGTGACCATCGCCGACTCGGCGCTCGTCGCCGCCGCCACCCTGTCCGACCGGTACATCACCGGCCGCCAGCTCCCCGACAAGGCGATCGACCTGGTCGACGAGGCCGCGTCCCGCCTGCGCATGGAGCTCGACTCCTCGCCCGTCGAGATCGACGAGCTGCAGCGCGCCGTCACGCGCCTCGAGATGGAGGAGGTCGTGCTGTCCGACGCCGACGACCCCGCGTCCGTCGAGCGTCTGGCCAGGCTGCGCGCCGACCTCGCCGACCGCCGGGAGGAGCTCGCCGCGCTCAACGCGCGCTGGGAGAAGGAGAAGGCCGGGCACAACCGCGTCGGTGACCTGCGCGTGCGCCTCGACCAGCTGCGCGCCGACGCCGAGCGCGCCCAGCGCGAGGGTGACCTCGCGACCGCCGGCCGCCTGCTGTACGGCGAGATCCCCGCCGTCGAGAAGGACATCGCCGAGGCCGAGGCGTCGGAGGACGCCGGGCTCGCTGTCGAGGTGACGCCGATGATCGCCGAGAAGGTCGGCCCCGACGAGGTCGCCGAGGTCGTCGCCATGTGGACCGGCATCCCCGCCGGTCGGCTGCTGGAGGGCGAGACCGCCAAGCTGCTGCGCATGGAGGAGGTGCTCGGCGAGCGGCTCATCGGGCAGCGGGCGGCCGTCGCGGCGGTGTCCGACGCGGTGCGTCGCGCGCGGGCCGGCGTCTCCGACCCCGACCGGCCCACCGGGTCGTTCCTCTTCCTCGGCCCCACCGGCGTCGGCAAGACCGAGCTGGCCAAGGCGCTCGCGGACTTCCTGTTCGACGACGAGCGCGCCATGGTCCGCATCGACATGAGCGAGTACTCCGAGAAGCACTCGGTGGCCCGGCTCGTCGGCGCACCCCCGGGGTACGTCGGCTACGAGGAGGGCGGCCAGCTCACCGAGGCCGTGCGCCGGCGCCCGTACTCCGTCGTGCTGCTCGACGAGGTCGAGAAGGCGCACCCCGAGGTGTTCGACGTGCTGCTGCAGGTGCTCGACGACGGCCGGCTGACCGACGGCCAGGGCCGCACGGTCGACCTGCGCAACGTCATCCTCGTGCTGACGTCGAACCTGGGCTCGCAGTTCCTCGTCGACCCGCTGCTCGACGACGACGCGCGGCGCGACGCCGTCATGGGGGCCGTGCGCACGGCGTTCAAGCCGGAGTTCCTCAACCGGCTCGACGACATCGTGCTGTTCGACGCCCTGACGATCGCCGAGATCGGCCGGATCGTGGACCTGCAGGTCGCGTCGCTGGCACGTCGGCTCGCCGACCGCCGGCTCACGCTCGAGGTGTCCGAGGGTGCGCGCGAGTGGCTCGCGCTCGAGGGCTACGACCCCGCGTACGGGGCGCGCCCCCTGCGCCGCCTGGTCCAGAAGGAGATCGGCGACCGTCTGGCCCGCGCCCTCCTGGCGGGCGAGGTCCACGACGGCGACACCCTCCACGTCGACCTCGCCGACGGCACCCTCACCCTCCACCCCACCCCGTAACCCGCGGCCCCCTGCTCGCCGAGTGCGGTGCTCGGTCGCCGAGTGCGGTACTCGTTCCACCCGCACTCGTGAGGTGAGTACCGCACTCGGCGGCTGGGGGTGGGGGCGTCGGCGGGCGGGGTGGGGTCGGGCGTGGCAGCATCCGGGAGCATGCTCCTGACGACCGCTGCCGGTGCCGACGCCGAGCTCACGGGGCTGGCGGGGTGGGTGGTGTCCGTCATCGAGGCGCTCGGGCCCGTCGGCGTCGGGCTGCTCGTGGCGCTCGAGAACCTCTTCCCGCCCATCCCGTCCGAGGTCGTGCTGCCCGTGGCCGGGTACGTCGCCTCGCAGGGCGGCATGTCCCTGACCTGGGCGATCGTCGCCGCGACCCTGGGTGCCGTGGTCGGCGCGCTGGCGCTGTACGGGCTCGGCGCGTGGGTCGGGCGTGTGCGCATCCGCCGCTGGCTCGAGCGGATCCCGCTCATGGAGGCCGAGGACCTGGACCGCGCCGAGCAGTGGTTCACGCGCCACGGCGGTGCCGCCGTCCTCGTCGGACGTTGCGTGCCGGTCGTCCGCAGCCTCATCTCCGTGCCCGCGGGCGTCGAGCGGATGAACCTCGTGCGGTTCAGCCTCTACACGCTCGTGGGGTCGACGCTGTGGAACGGCGGGCTCGTGTGGGCGGGGCACCTGCTCGGGTCGCAGTGGGACGACGTCGGACGGTACAGCGACTGGCTCAACGCGGCCGTGTACGTCGTGATCGGCGTCGTGCTCGTGCGGTTCGTGTGGACCCGCACGGGCACCCGCGGGGAGCGTCGCCGTGCGGCGCGCCCACCCGTCGCCGACGGGGCCTGACGTCAGCCCCCGGGCGTGCCCGCGCCCTCGGCCGGCATCGCCGTGCCGTCGACGAACGACCCTGTCACCGGCCCCGTCGGCACCGCGACGCACAAGCCCGTGCGGTCCCCGCCCGCCCAGCCGGCCTCGGTCGGCGCCCACGTCACCAGGTGCACGCCCGCCTCGACCTCGTCGTCGCTGAGCACGCACGCCTGCGTGACCCGCGCGTGCGCACGGTCCTGCCCGGGCCACACGGCTGCGGCGTCGAACGCGTACTGCGCGACCACCTGCGCGGCGTGCGGGTCGGCGCAGGGCACGACGTCCACACGGTCGACCTCCCCGTCCGGCGGCAGCACGCCCAGGCAGGACCCGGTGACGAGCTGCACCGCGTACGCGCCGGTCGGCGCCGTGACGTCCGGCGGCAGCGGGCGGGTGCGGGCCGCGGTGACCGCACGCGTGCCGACCGTCGCCCCCACGGCCAGCACGACCACGGCCCCGACGGCGGCGGCACCGATCGCGACCCGACGCCGGGCGCGCGAGCGCGCAGCGGCCGCCTCCTGCCAGCCCGCCGCGTAGTACGTCGGCGGGTTCGGGTCCTCCGGGACGTCCGGACCCGCGTCGTCGGAGGTCAGGACGACACCCCGACGGGTGCGACGAGCGAGCCGGTCGTGCCGAACGAGTCCTCGTACACGCAGTACCCGACGAGCTGGCCGGCGGCGACCTGGTCCGGGTGGGGGAGCCACACGTCGGCGTACCCCCACTCGAGCAGCACCGGGTCGATCGCGTCGACCGCGGCGTCGCACTGCGCGTACGCCTCGGCGAGCACGGGGTCGTCGGTCGCGAGGTCCGTGGCCGGTGCGCCCGTCGCGGTCAGCAGCGCGACGACCTCGACGTCGTGGTCCTGCTCGCACGGCACGGTGACGGCGTCGGACAGGTCGTAGTACTCGGGCAGCACCTGCCAGCACGTCCCGACCGCGACGTCCTGCGGCAGCGTGTAGGAGGGCAGCGTGTCGAGGTCCTGCTCGCCCAGCCCCTCGAGCTGCTGGTCGAGCTCGCCGAGCAGGCGGTCGAGCTCGTCGGAGGACCCGCTGCCCTCGAGGTCCTCGAGCAGCTCGTCGAGGCTCGACCCGCCGAGCGTGTCGGTCGCCTGCTGGGCCGTGCTCGCCCCCCACTGCGCGAGGGCCACGAAGAGCCACACCAGCAGCGCGATGGCGACGGTGCCCACGGCGCCCACGACGATGCCCGCGATCGCCATGCCGCGCCCGCGGGCGCCGGTGCGGCGGATGCGCGACAGCGCACCGATGCCCAGCCCGATCCCGATCGGCCCGGTCGCGCCGAGCAGCAGCACGAGACCCCCGACGGACGTGACGAGCGAGGCGACGGCCAGGCCGTCGGTCGGCGTCGTGGGGGCGAACCCCTGCGGCGGGCCGGGGTGCCCGTAGGCGGGGGGACCGTAGCCGGGGGTGCCGTACGCCGGCTGGCCGTAGGGAGGCTGGGCGCCGTACGGGGGCTGCGCGCCGGGGGGCGGCGGTGTGCCGTACGCGGGTGGCGGGCCGGGGGGTGTCGCGGCGGCCGCGGGCGTGCCGTACGGCGCCCCGGGCGCCCCGCTGCCCGGTGCTCCGCCGTACGGTGACCCGCCGTACGGGCCGTGGCCCGCGGGCGGCACGGGCGGGATACCGGGGGCGGCGCCGGGTGTGCTCGCGTAGGGGGACGCCCCGGGTGCCGCGGGTCCGGCGGTGGTCGTGTCCTGACGCACCGCCCACGGGTCGTGCGCCGACGCGTCCGGGCCTGGTGCGCCCGGCGTCGACGCGGCCGGCGCCGTGGGGCCCGCACCGCCCGGCACGACGGCGGGCGGGGTCGGCGCCGTCCACGTCAGCGGCCGGGTGTCCCCGACCTTGGTGGAGATCGGCTGCGTGTCGCCCGCGCCGGTGGTCAGCGGCTGGGTGTCCTGCGCACCCGTCGAGTAGACGGGGGACGACGAGGTGCCCCACGCCGCCGAGTCCGGCGCGGGGCCTGCGGGCGCCTCGGTGGTGGGCGCGTCGGACGGCGGCTCCGGCACGGGTGGGGGGCTGGACCCCTCGGTGGGCTCGGGCGCGCGGTCGTCGGGCGTCGACGTCATGGACCGCAACCTAGCCGAGCGCGGACGTGGCGACGTCCCCCGGTCGCCGGATACCACCCGCCCTGTCCACCGGACGCCTCACGGTGCGTCGATCTCGAGGACCACGGGGACGTGGTCGGACGGCTGCTTGCCCTTGCGCTCGTCGCGCTCGATGCGCGCGCCGGTGACGCGGGCCGTGAGCGCGGGGCTCGCGTAGGTGAGGTCGATCCGCATGCCCTCGTTCCGGGGGAAGCGCAGCTGCTGGTAGTCCCAGTAGGTGTAGGTGCGCTCGCCGGGCAGGTGGACGCGGGACACCTCGGTGTACCCCGCGTGCGCGATCGCCTCGAACGCGTCGCGCTCGGCCGGGGTGACGTGGGTGCGGCCCGCGAACCAGCCGATGTCCCACACGTCGGTGTCGAGCGGGGCGATGTTCCAGTCCCCGACCAGCGCGACCTGCGCCTGCGGGTCGGCCGTGAGCCAGCCCTGCGCGGCGTCCCGCAGGGCAGCGAGCCAGTCGAGCTTGTACGTCAGGTGCGGGTCGCCGATCTCGCGCCCGTTGGGCACGTAGAGGCTCCAGACGCGCACACCGCCGCACGTCGCACCGAGCGCACGGGCCTCGGCCGCACCCGGGTCGCCCCACGTCGGCTGCCCGGGGAAGCCGCGCTCGACGTCCGTCAGGCCCACGCGCGAGATCACCGCGACGCCGTTCCACTGCGAGTACCCGTGGGTCGCGACCTCGTACCCGAGCGCCTCGAACGGCTCGCGCGGGAACGCCTCGTCCTTGACCTTGGTCTCCTGCAGCGCGAGGACGTCGACGCCCGTCCGCTCCAGGAAGGCCACGGCGCGGTCCAGCCGGGCACGGATCGAGTTGATGTTCCACGTCGCGAGGCGCATGGCGCCCGAGGGTACCGGCGCCCGCCGACACCGCCTCCCGCCCTCGCCCGCCATCCCGCCGACCGGAACACGACTACCCGCCAGGGCCCGTCTGCGGTGAGTCACGTTCCGGTCGGCGTCCGTGGAGGACCGGCGGCGCGGGGCGGTCGTGGCGCGCGCACCACCGTCCGGTTCGTCCGGTCCGGTGACATCGACGCAGGTCGCTGGCGGTATCGAGGGCAACCGATTACCGTGCCGGATGGCGACGAACCGGACGAGTCACCGCAGACCCGTCACGTCGGCGCCCGCACGAGCGGCCGCGCCGCCACGACCGGACGGAGGAGCCGCCGATGACGTCCGACCTCGCCGGGCGTCGTGCGCTCGTCACGGGCGGTGCCTCGGGTATCGGTCGCGCCGTCGCGGTGGCGCTCGCGCGTGCCGGGGCCGACGTCGCCGTGACGCACCTCGCGCACGACCCCGCCCCCGTCGTCGCACAGGTCGAGGAGGCCGGCAGGCGGGCGTTCGCGGTGCAGCTCGACGCGCGGCACAGCTGGGACGTCGACGCGGCGGTCGCCGCCGCGGCGGACGCGCTCGGCGGGCTCGACGTCCTGGTGAACAACGTCGGCGGCCTGGTCGACCGGCGGCCCCTGACCGGCACCGACGACGCGCACTGGCACCACGTCATGGACCTCAACCTGTCCTCGGTGTTCTACGCGACGCGCGCGGCGCTCGCGCTGCTGCCCGACGGCGGCCGGATCGTCACGATCGGCTCGCAGGCCGCGAGCAGCGGCGGGGGCACCGGGGGTGTGCCGTACGCCACCGCCAAGGCGGCCGTCGAGGGTTTCACCCGCGCGCTGGCGCGCGAGCTCGGGCCGCGCCGCATCACGGTCAACGCGGTCGCCCCGGGGTTCGTCGGCGGCACGCCGTTCCACGCCGCCCACACGCCGGAGCCCGCGCAGCGGGCGGCCGTCGCGGCGACCCCGCTGGGCCGTGCAGGGGAGCCGGAGGACGTGGCGGCGGCGGTCGTCCACCTGGTGTCCGACGGTGCGGCGTTCGTCACCGGGACCGTGCTCGACGTCAACGGTGGCGCGTGGTTCCGCTGAGGCGTGGTCGGTCCGGGAGTTTCGGGACCTCCGGCGCAACATGTAGGACACGCGCGCCCGGTAAGGTGCGGTCGCGTCGCGTCCGACGGGGACGCGGCAGCGGTGAGGGGATGGGCGGCACGTGGTGAGCGCAGCGGGTACGGACGTCGAGGACGCCCGACGCACGGTGGTGGCGGACGGCACGACGACGGAGGTCGCCGTGATCGACGGGCCCCTCGTCGAGGGCGTGTGGACGGCGGACCCCTCGGGCCACGTCTGGGACGGCGTGCTGTACGTCTACACGTCGCACGACGAGGAGACGGGCGCCCCGCAGGACGACGACGGCGCCCACTACGACATGCGTGACTACCACGTGGTCGAGCTGCGCGACGTCGCCGGCCCGGCGGTCGACCACCCCGCGGTGCTGCACGTCGACGACGTCCCGTGGGCCGTGCGCCAGATGTGGGCGCCCGACGCGGCGCGGCGTGGCGATACTTTCTACCTCTTCTTCCCGGCCAAGGACGCCGACGGCGTCTTCCGGATCGGCGTCGCGACGTCCTGCTCGCCCACCGGCCCGTTCGTCGCCGAGCCCGAGCCGATCGCGGGCGTCGGCAGCATCGACCCGGCCGTCCTCACGGACGACGACGGTGCCTCCTACCTGTACGTCGGCGGCATCATGGGCGGCCAGCTGCAGCGCTGGGACGGCGACACGTACACGGGCGTCGACGCGTACCCGGCCCCCGACGCCCCGGCGCTCGGCCCGCGGATGGCCCGCCTCACCGACGACCTGCTCGCGCTCGCCGAGCCCGCGCGCGAGGTCCTCGTGACCGACGAGCACGGCGTCCCGCTCACGCAGGGCGACCCGCGCCGCTTCTTCGAGGGCCCGTGGGTCTCGCGCATCGACGGCGTCTACCACCTGCTCTACTCGACGGGGAACGCGCACACCCTCGTGCACGCGACGTCGGACTCGCCCTACGGTCCGTTCGCGTTCCGCGGCACGGTGCTCGAGCCCGTCGCCGGGTGGACCACGCAGGGCTCGATCGTGCAGCTCGACGGCCGCTGGTACCTGCTGTACCACGACGCGCAGGCGTCGGGCCGCGACCACCTGCGCAACGTGCGCATCGCGCCGCTGACGGTGCATCCCGACGGGCGGCTGACGGCCGACCCCCGCTGAGGCGGGCGGACGCGACGAGGGCCGGACCACCGCTCGCTGGAGCGGGGTCCGGCCCTCGTCACGTCCCGGGTGTCAGACCGTGCCCGGGGCTCAGACCGTGCCCGGCCGTCGGACCGTGCCGCGCCGGCGGACGACCAGCGCCGTGCCGCCCGCGCCCAGGAGGCACAGGGCCACGAGCCCGAGCAGACCTGCGGGCGAGCCGGTCGCCGCGAGCCGGTCACCCGCCGCGGCCGGTGCTGCGGCCGGTGCCGCGGAGGGTGCCGCGGTCGGCGCCGCGGTCGGCGTCGCCTGGACGACCAGCCCCGCGGCGACCGTGAGCAGCGTGCCGTCGGCCGCGGTCCCGTTCAGCTGGACGGTGTGCTCGCCCACGGGCACGGAGTCCGGCAGGGCGAACCGCGCCGCGAAGCCGCCGTCGGCGCCGACCGTCGCGGTGCCCAGCAGGACCGGCAGGGAGAACAGCCACACGTCGACGTCCGTGCCGGGGGCGAACCCCGTGCCGGAGACCGCGACGTACCCGCCGTCCTCGACGACCAGCCGCCCCTGCGCGTCGGGCCGCAGCGGAGCGCCGTCGGTCCCGAAGGCGCGCAGCGAGACGCGGAACCCGTCGCCACGGACGGCCACGTCGTCGCGCACCGACAGGGTGACGGGCACAGGCGCGCCGTCGACCCACGCAGCCGCGGCACCGGGTCGCACCGTCGGCAGCGCGGGACCGGACCCGTCGTCGACCGCGACGGGGCTGACGACGGGTGCGGCCGCCGCTGCGCTGCTGGGCTCTCCGGGACCGGCCGCCGTGACGGCGCGGACGACGACGTCGTACGCGACGCCGTTGGTCAGGTGCGGCACCGTGAACGGCGATCCCGTGACCGGGACCCACGTGCTCCCGCCGTCGACCGAGTACTCGTAGCCCTCGACGGGCGCGCCGCCGTCGGACGCCGGCGCGGCGACGTGCACCGTGACGTGGCGGTTGCCCGGGACGACCTGGGTGACACGCGGGGCGTCGGCGGGGCGCACGGGGGTGGCGCTGACCGTGCTGCTCCAGGCGCCGGTCCCGAGCGTGTTGGTCGCGGCGACGCGGAAGACGCGCGGCTCGCCGTCCGTCAGGCCGGTGACCGTGGCCGTGGTGCCGGTGGGCGTGGCGACGGTGGTCCACGTGGAGCCGTCCGCCGTGGTCTGCACGACGTAGCCCGTGACGTCCCCCGCCGGCGCCGTCCACGTGAGCACCGCACGGCCGGGGCCGGGGGTGGCAGCCAGGTCGACGACCTGGCCGGGGACGTCGGCGGCCGACAGGCTGACGGGGAACTGGGTCGGCCCGACGAGCTCGTAGCGGGCGTCGACGGCCTGGACCGTGAGCACGTGGTCACCCGTGAGCGGCAGCGGGCCGGCCGGGACGGGGCTGCCGTCCAGGAGGTACACGACGCCCGTCACGGAGGGGACGACGACGCGGTCAGCGGCGGTTCCCGGGTGGTCCTGCACGGTCGGCGGGAGCGCCTGGACGGCCGTCACGTCGGTGAACGTCCGCGTGAACTGCGACGGACCGGTCAGCACGTACCCGGTGGTGGCGGCCGCGGTGACGACGACGGTGCCGGTGGCGGGGTGGGTGCCGGGTGCGACGGGGGTGCCGTCGACGGTGTACTGGACGCCCTCGACCGTGGGGATCGTGTAGGTGTCGTCGGCGGTGCCGTACGTGTCGGTCCAGGTGGGCTCGACGGCGGTGACGAGGCGGATGTCGGTGAAGGTCCGCGTGAACTCCGTCGGACCGGTCAGGACGTACCCGGTGGTGGCGCTCGCGGTGACGACGACGGTGCCGGTGGCGGGGTGGGTGCCGGGTGCGACGGGGGTGCCGTCGACCGCGTACTGCACGCCGGTGACGGCGGGGATCGTGTAGGTGTCGTCGGCGGTGCCGTACGCATCGGTCCACGTGGGCTCGACCGCGCTCGCCAGCCGGATGTCGGTGAACGTGTGCACGAACTCCGCCGGACCCTCCAGTACGTACCCCGGGGCGGCGGACGCCGTGACGACGACGGTCCCGGTGGCGGGGTGGGTACCGGGTGCGACGGGCGCGCCGTCGACCGCGTACTGCACGCCGGTGACCGCCGGGATCGTGTACGTGTCGGACGCGGTCCCGTACTCGTCGGTCCACGTGGGCTCGGTCGCCGACGCCAGGCGGATGTCGGTGAAGGTGTGCGTGAACTCCGACGGCCCGGTCAGCACGTACCCGGTGGTGGCGCTCGCGGTGACGACGACCGTGCCGGTGGCCGGGTGGGTGCCGGGTGCGACGGGGGTGCCGTCGACCGCGTACTGGACGCCCTCGACCGTGGGGATCGTGTACGTGTCGTCGGCGGTGCCGTACGCGTCGGTCCACGTGGGCTCGACCGCGCTCGCCTGGCGGATGTCGCTGAACGTGTGCGTGAACTCCGACGGCCCGGTCAGCACGTACCCGGTCGTGGCGCTGGCGGTCACGACGACCGTGCCGGTGGCCGGGTAGGTGCCGGGTGCGACGGGGGTGCCGTCGACCGCGTACTGCACGCCGGTGACCGCCGGGATCGTGTACGTGTCGGACGCGGTCCCGTACTCGTCGGTCCACGTGGGCTCCACCGCGGTGGCCGGGTGGACGTCCGTGAACACCAGCGTGAACTGGCTCGGCCCGGACAGCTCGAAGCCGTCGAGCGGGGTCGCGGTGACGACGACCGTGCCGGTGCCGGGGTAGGTTCCGGGGCCGACGTCCGCGCCGTCGACGGCGTACCGGACGCCGGTGACCGCGGGGATCGTGTACGTGTCGTCAGCCGTGCCGTAGGCGTCGACCTGCGTCGGTGCGGGGGCCGTCACCGGGATGAGGTCGGGCGCCGCGGTCGCGCCCGGCGTGCACTGCGTCGCCGGGTCGCCGACCGTGCCGATGCGCAGGTTGTCGATCATGACCGCCGAGTCGAGCTCGGCGTCGGCCTGGTCGAAGATCGTGAAGAACAGCTTCTGCGTAGTCCCGCCCGTCAGCGGGACGGCGGCCGTGAGGATCGGCGACGCGGCGTTGAAGACCGTGCCCGCGGCCTCCGCGACCGGGTCGCCCTCGGAGAACAGGCCCGCGTTGATGGACACCACGCGGCCTGACGAGTCGAACGCGAAGTTGTTGGGTGCCACGATCTCGCCCCCGACGATCGACCACGTGCTCTCCCCGACCTCGGCGATGAACGCGTCGTTGTAGATCGCACCGAGGTACTGCGGGTACTCCTCGGACAGGAAGCGGAAGTCGACACCGAGGAGGCAGTTGCTCCCGGCCGGCACGTCGAGCGTGACCTCGAGCGTCGTGACGTCGTAGGTGCCCGCGCGGGGGGCCGCGCTCGGGATGGGCGAGAAGCTCGTGCTCGCCTGGGCCGACGGCCCCGAGATCGTGAGCTGCTCGGCACTGCCCGACGACAGCACGGCGTACGTGCCGCCGCCCGCCGCGGTGGGGAAGCCCGCGACCGCGTCGCTGCGCACCGCTGTCGACGCCCCGTCGGCGCCGGCCGGTTGCGTCAGCACCGACGACACCACGTGCGAGGTGTCGTCGAAGATCGCGGCGACCAGCTCCGAGGCCGTCGCCGCCTGCACCGGCGTCGCCGTCCCCACCGCCGTCGCCACCAGGGCTGCCACCGTCACCGCTGTCGTCGTCCCGCGTACGCGCATCGCGTCCGTTCCCCGTCCCGACCGCAGGCACGGTGCCGCGGTACTGACTGTCGATCGGCGGGTGAGGGGGCAAGGGTGAGGAAAGTGGTGACACCGGGCGGGAAGAGGGGTGCTAGCACCTACCCACCACGACGGCCGGGAGCCTCCCCGCTCCCGGCCGTCGAGTCCTGGCGTACCACCGCGGACCGGTCAGCGCACGTCGTCGTCCACCCAGTCGAAGGACTTGGTGACGGCCTTCTTCCACAGCCGGTACTGCCGGTCGCGCTCGTCGGCGTCCATCGACGGCTCCCAGCGCCTGTCCTCGGCCCAGTTGTCGATGACGTCCTGCTCGCCGGACCAGTAGCCGACCGCGATGCCGGCCGCGTACGCGGCGCCCAGCGCGGTGGTCTCGGCGACCTTGGGCCGGATCACCGGCACGCCGAGGATGTCGGCCTGGAACTGCATGAGCGCCTCGTTGGCGACCATGCCGCCGTCGACCTTCAGCTCGGTCAGGTCGACCCCGGAGTCGGCGTTCATGGCGTCCAGCACCTCGCGCGTCTGGAAGGCCGTGGCCTCCAGCGCGGCGCGCGCGATGTGCGCCTTGGTGACGTACCGCGTCAGGCCGACCAGCGCACCGCGCGCGTCGGACCGCCAGTAGGGCGCGAACAGGCCCGAGAACGCGGGCACGAAGTACGCGCCGCCGTTGTCCTCGACGCTCGCCGCCAGCTCCTCGACCTCCGGCGCCGACGAGATGATCCCGAGGTTGTCGCGCAGCCACTGCACGAGCGACCCCGTCACGGCGATCGACCCCTCGAGCGCGTACACCGTGTCGCGGTCGCCGATCTTGTAGCAGACGGTCGTGAGCAGCCCGTTCTTCGACGCGATCGGCTCGGTGCCGGTGTTGATGAGCATGAAGTTGCCCGTGCCGTACGTGTTCTTGGCGTGCCCGACCTCGAAGCACGCCTGCCCGAACGTCGCGGCCTGCTGGTCGCCCAGGATGCCCGCGATCTTCACGCCCGGCAGCAGCCCGCCCTTGCGGCCCTCGCCGTACACCTCGGACGACGAGCGGATCTCCGGCAGCATCGAGACCGGCACACCCATCTCGTCCGCGATCTCCTCGTTCCACGTCAGGGAGTCGATGTTCATCAGCATGGTGCGCGACGCGTTGGTCGGGTCGGTGACGTGGGTGCCGCCCTTGACGCCGCCGGTCATGTTCCACAGCAGCCACGAGTCGGTGTTGCCGAACGCGAGCGTGCCCGCCTCGGCCTTCTCGCGCGCACCGTCGACGTTGTCGAGGATCCAGCGGATCTTGGGCCCCGAGAAGTACGTCGCGAGGGGCAGCCCGACGCGGTCCTTGTACCGCTCGGCACCGCCGCCCAGCTCGGCCAGCTCGTCGCAGATCTTCTGCGTGCGGGTGTCCTGCCAGACGATCGCGTTGTACACCGGCTCACCGGTCTCGCGGTCCCACACGACGGCGGTCTCGCGCTGGTTGGTGATGCCGACGGCGGCGATGTCCTCGTGCGTGAGGCTCGCGCGGCCCAGCGCCATGCCGACGACCTCACGCGTGTTGACCCAGATCTCCTTCGGGTCGTGCTCGACCCAGCCGGCCTTGGGGAAGATCTGCTCGTGCTCCTTCTGCCCCACGGACACGACCTCGCCGGCGTGGTCGAAGATCATCGCGCGGGTCGAGGTGGTGCCCTGGTCGATGGCCATGACGAACGTGTCGCTCATGCGTCGCTCTCTCCTCGGGACTGCGGGGTGGCTGTCGGGTGGTGGTCAGGTGTGTCGGGGCGTCAGGCGATGTACACGCTCGCGGCGAGCCCGGCGAGCAGGCCGCCGAGCAGCGGGCCGGCGACCGGCACCCACGCGTAGCCCCAGTCGGACGAGCCCTTGCCCTTGATGGGCAGCAGGGCGTGCGCGATGCGGGGGCCCAGGTCACGGGCAGGGTTGATGGCGTACCCCGTCGGGCCGCCGAGGCTCGCGCCGATGCCGACCACCAGCAGCGCGACGGGCAGCGCACCGAGGTCGGCGGGCGACTTGGCGAAGGCCAGGACGACGAAGACGAGGACGAACGTCGCGATCACCTCGGTGAGGAAGTTCCACCCGTGGGAGCGCAGCTCCGGGCCCGTCGAGAACACGCCCAGCTTGACCGCGGGGTCCGCGTCCTGGTCGAAGTGCTTCTTGTACGCCAGGAAGGCCAGCGCCGCACCGATCGCGGCACCGAGCATCTGCGCGGTCACGTAGAGGAACCCGTTCGCGGCCGTCACGGGGATCCCGTCGGCGAACTCCTCGGCCCCCGACGCCCAGATGCCGAGCGTCACGGCCGGGTTGATGTGGGCGCCGGACTTGTACGCGGCGTACACGCCCGCGAACACCGCCAGGCCCCACCCGAAGTTGATGAGCAGCCAACCCCCGCCGAAGCCCTTGGTCCTCGGCAGGATCGCGTTCGCCACGACACCTGCGCCCAGGAGCAGCAGGACGGCCGTGCCGATCGCCTCGGACAGGAACGCATCACCGATCGTGTAGTCCACTTCCGACCTCTCTCGTCGACGTCGTCGTCACGCGGGTCGCCGCCGGGTGGTGCGTCGCCGCACGTGCGGCGGCCGGGGGTGCGGCGCGGCGGCGCCCCGCACCCCCGGTGCTCAGGTGCCGGCGGGTCCGGCGGCGCCGCGGCCCGGCGGCGAGCCGGGCTCGGTGCCGGGGTCGGCGTCGTCCCCCAGCGGCAGCAGCGGGGCGACGTCCTCGGCGCGCAGGCGGACCCGCTCGGCCGCGGCGTCGTCGGGCTCGGCCGCGGCGGCCTCCTCGGCCTCGGCGCGTGCGCGGTACGCCTCGACCTCGCGGCGCCGCGTCGCGTCGTCCCACCCCAGGACGGGCGCGACGAGGTCCGCGATCTCGTCGAGCGCCTCGGTGCCCCTGTCGGCCTGCTCGTAGTTGAGACGCGTGCGGTGCATGAGGACGTCGTCGAGGTGCAGCGCACCCTCGTGGCTGGCCGCGTAGACGATCTCGGCACCGATGTAGGCGGGCGCGTGCGCGAGCGGCCGTGCCAGGTCTGGCCGCTCGTCGCACAGGTCCGTGAGCTCCTGCAGCAGCGAGCCGTACCGGTGCAGCAGGTGGTCCAGGCGCGGGCGGTCCCACCCGTACCTCGCGCCGATCGCGCGCGCCTGGCGCTGCACGACCTTGAGCCCCTCGGCGCCGACGAGCGGCACGTCGTGCGTGATCGACGGCAGGGTCGTGGCGCGTGAGCCGAGCGCGAAGTCGACGGCGTCCTTCGCCATGACCCGGTACGTCGTGAGCTTGCCGCCGGCGACGACCGTCAGCCCCGGGGTGGGCGACGCGACGGTGTGCTCGCGGGACACCTTCGCCGACGACGTGCCCTCCTTGGTCCCCGGCTGCAGCAGCGGACGCAGCCCGGCCCACGTGCCGATGACGTCGTCGCGCGTCAGCGGCCGGGAGAGCACCTGGTTGGCGTGGTCGATGACGTAGTCGATGTCCGCGCTGGTCGCGACGGGGTGGGTGAGCTCCTGCTCCCACGGGGTGTCGGTGGTGCCGATGACCCAGTAGCGGGACCACGGGATGATGAACAGCACCGACTTCTCGGTCTGCAGGATCAGCCCGGTGTTGCCCTCGATGCGCGCGCGCGGCACGACGATGTGGATGCCCTTGGACGCCAGCACGCGCAGCCCGCCCTCGCTGCCCGCCAGGGACTCGGTCTGCTCGGTCCACACACCGGTCGCGTTGATGACGTGACGCGCACGCACGTCGATCCGCTCGCCCGTCTCCAGGTCCGCGACCTCGGCGCCCGTGACGGCGCCGCCCGTCGTCGTCTGCAGGCCGACGACCTGCGTGCGCGACGCGGCGTGCGCGCCGTAGCTGACGGACGTGCGGACGAGCGTCTCGACGAGGCGCGCGTCGTCGACGCTCGCGTCCCAGTACCGCACCGCGCCGATCGCGGCGTCGTGCCGCAGGTCGGGGAACAGCCGCTCCATGCCCTTGCGGGTCAGGTGCCGGTGGATCGGCATGGCGCGGTGGCTGCCGGACACCGACGCGAGCGTGTCGTACAGCGCGACGCCCGCGCCGACGTACGCCCGCTCCCACACGCGCTTCTCGAGCGGGTAGAGGAAGCTCACGGGCTTGACGAGGTGCGGTGCGAGGCGCGTGATGAGCAGGTCGCGCTCCGTCAGGGCCTCGCGGACCAGGTGGAAGTCGAGCATCTGCAGGTAGCGCAGGCCGCCGTGGACGAGCTTGCTGGACCGGCTCGACGTGCCGGACGCCCAGTCCTGGCCCTCGACGACCGCGGTCGACAGGCCGCGCGTGACGGCGTCGAGCGCGATCCCCGCCCCCGTGACGCCACCGCCCACCACCAGCACGTCGAGCTCGCGGCCGCCCTCGGAGCTGCGCCGCAGCGCGGCCAGGGCGTCCTGGCGTGCCTGTGCGGTCAGCGGTGCGGTCCTCATGTGGCGGTCCCTCCCGTGGAGCCGTGGCTCGTGGTCGCGGCTCCCGGCGCGGTGGCCCCCCCTCGCCCGCCGGGTGCGTCGCCGCTATCGTCATCACGTCCAGAACGGACGCGCAACTCGGATGCACGAACGTGCACGGGTTGACGTTTCCATGGGGTTCCCGAGGGGTGGTGCCGGTTGTTCGTGGAGCGGGAGCAGGACGTGCTCAGCGCAGCGTCCATGTACTACCTGCAGGACCTCAAGATGGAGGTCATCGCACGGCACCTCGGGACGTCGCGGTCCACCGTGTCGCGCCTGCTCAAGCGCGCCCGTGAGACCGGCCTCGTCGAGATCACGCTGCGACCCTCGAGCACCCGTGCGCCCGGGCTCGGACGCACGATCTCCGCCGCGTTCGGCATCGACACCTACGTCGTGCCCGCGCCCGACTCCGCGGGGTCGGTCGAGCGGCTCGACCAGGTCGCCAGGACCGCCGCACGTCTGCTCGCCTCCTGGTTCGACTCCGACATGGTCATGGGCGTCGCGTGGGGCACGACGCTCGCGGCCGTCTCCCGGTACCTCGCGCCCAAGCCGACGCGCGGGTCCGCCGTCGTCCAGCTCAACGGCGCCGCCAACATGCGCACGTCCGGCGTCGAGTACGCCTCCGACCTCATCTCCTCGATCGGGTCCGCGTTCGGTGCGGCCGTGCACCACTTCTCCGTGCCCGCGTTCTTCGACTACCCCGACACCAAGGACGCGATGTGGCGCGAGCGCTCCGTGCGGCGCGTGCTGGACATGCAGCACCGCGCCGACATCGCGGTGTTCTCCGCGGGCGCCGTCGCGGGGGCCGTGCCGTCGCACGTCTACTCCGCGGGCTACCTCGACGAGTCCGACGTGCGACGCCTGCACGACGAGGGTGTCGTCGGCGACGTGTGCACGGTCTTCCTGCGCGCCGACGGGTCGTGGGCCGACGTGTCGCTCAACAGCCGCGCCACGGGCCCCACACCCGACGAGCTGCAGCGCATCCCGCGACGCGTGTGCGTCGTCGCCGGGGACAACAAGGTCGCCCCGCTGCTCGCGGCCCTGCACGCCGACGTCGTCACGGACCTCGTCATCGACGAGGTCACCGCGACGGCGCTCGTCGAGGCCACCGCCCCCCGCTCCCCGTCCCGCCCCCGCTGACCCACCCCGTCCGCCCCCCGCTGACCCACCCCGTCCCCGCCCCCGCTGACCCACCCCGTCCGCCCCGCCCCCGCGCCCCCCGCCCCCCGCCGAGCGGAACCTGGGTCACGTTCTGGGAGGCCGGAGGGTGAGTGGTGTTCCGGTGGGGGGTGGGTTGGTGGTCCGTGTCCTTCGCCGAGCGGAACGTGGGTGACGTTCTGGGGGGCCGGAGGGTGAGTGGTGTTCCGGTGGGGGGTGGGTTGGTGGTCCGTGTCCTTCGCCGAGCGGAACGTGGGTGACGTTCTGGGGGGCCGGAGG
>Ga0160463_100376_pt1 | contig 23567 bp, 14 predicted proteins | sample HID1975M_E6MG_FD_108276 | JGI IMG/M metagenome (GOLD analysis project Ga0160463, IMG submission 108276) | Enriched soil microbial communities from UW Madison campus, WI, USA - HID1975M_E6 MG | ecosystem: Environmental > Terrestrial > Soil > Unclassified | place: USA: Madison, Wisconsin... | reverse complement strand
TACTACGGCTTCCGGCCTTGGCAATTCGCCGGGTGTGGCACAGAGAACCTTCGTAATAGTTATCGTCGTCAGGGCGGGTTGCTTTAGGGGATTTTCAAAAAAATTTGCTGGCACCGTGCCAGCCCAATGAAATCAAGGAGTTGACGCCAGATTTCAGACGCCATGTGAAGCGAGGGATGTGCAAATGCGTGGTCAGGCCCCCAGGCACGCCACAGCCTTTGAAAACTGTGGTGTCCCTGTGGGAGCCGGCTTGCCGGCGATGAGGCCGGCGCAGACAAGGCCGGGGACCCTATCGCCGGCAAGCCGGCTCCCACAGGGAGAGAGGGGGACGCAAGTCTTTATAGGCGATCAGTCACGGCGCTCGATGATGGCCGAGCCCCAGGACAGGCCCACGCCGAAGCCACTCAGGGCAATGCGCTTGTGCTGCGAACCGATCACGTGCTTTTCCAGCAGCAGCGGAATGCTCGACGACACGGTATTGCCGGTCTCGACCATGTCCTTGACGAACTTCTGCTTGTGCTCGCCTTCGATGAAGCGCGCCGATACGGCATCGACGATTGCCGCACTGCCCTGGTGAAGGCAGTACAGGTCGATGTCGTCAGCCTTCAGATCGCTGGCTTCGAGCAGCTGCTGCAGGTGCGCGGGCACCTTGACCAGGGCGAAGTTGTAGACCTGGCGGCCATTCATGAAGAACTTGCCGTCGGTGGTGCGCAGGTGGTCGGCACCGGCACCGTCGCTGCCGAACAGCGACTTGCCCAGTTGCCAGGCGGCATCCTCACCCATCCAGGTGGCGGTGGCGGCGTCGCCGAACAGCATGGTGGTATTGCGGTCTTCGGGGTCGACGATCTTCGAATACGGGTCGGCGGTGATCAGCAGGCCATTCTTCAGGCCAGCAGCCTCCATGAAGCCTTTCATCGCATACAGGCCGTAGACATAGCCCGAGCAGCCCAGGGAGATATCGAAGGCAGCGATGGCGGTCGACAGGCCCAGCTTGTGCTGAACGATCGCCGCAGTGTGCGGCAGGCCTTCAGCGTCACCGTTCTGGGTAACGACGATCACGGCATCGATCGATGCCGGGTCCAGCGATGGATTGGCAGCGAACAGGTTCCTGGCGGCCTCGACACACAGGTCGGAGGTTTCCTGATCGGCTTCCTTGCGCGGCAAGAAGGTGGAACCGATCTTGCCGAAGATAAAATCCTGGTCCTTGCCGAACTTCGCACCCTGGGCATAGTTGTCGACGCCCTCGACAGGTACGTAACTGGCGATGCTTTTGATGCCAATCATTGTGGCTTCCCGATGGAAATGGCAAAAATTCGCGGGTAGCGCAGCCAGGTTTGCAGTCCCGGTCGACGCAACTACCCACAGACTCAATAGATTAAAGATGCACGTTCCGACTGCCAAGTCACGACTTTAGCGACATTCCGCCAAATCCTCACGCCAGCCTATTGGCCAGCTTCTTGCTTAGACCAGCCACATTACTGCCTTCGCTGTCGTTTAACTGACGCGACAGACCGTCATGCGTGGTAGCCCCTTAGTCAGCGCGAGCAACGTCTCAAATGGCAAAGCCAATCACTGTCACCAGCCCCCTGATGCCGCCTCTGGAGTCCTTCCTGCCCTACCTGGAACAAATCTGGGAAAGCCGGTACCTGACAAACTGCGGTCAGTTTCACCAGCGGCTAGAACAAGAACTGGCCGAGCACCTGGGCGTCAAGCACATTTCGCTATTCTCGAATGGCACCTTGGCCCTGGTGACAGCGCTCCAAGCGCTACGGATCACAGGTGAGGTGATCACCACCCCCTACTCATTCGTCGCCACGGCTCACTCGCTGCTGTGGAACAGCCTCAAGCCTGTGTTCGTCGATATCGATCCACTCACCAACAACCTCGACCCGCAACGCATTGCCGAAGCCATCACACCGGCGACCACGGCGATCATGCCGGTACATTGCTATGGTATCCCCTGCGATGTGGAAGGTATCCAGGCGGTAGCCGATACCTATGGCCTGAAGGTCATCTACGACGCCGCCCATTCGTTCGGCGTCCGCCATGAGGGTCAGAGCATTCTCAATCATGGCGACGTCTCGGTGCTGAGCTTTCACGCCACCAAGGTTTTCAACACGTTCGAAGGCGGGGCGATCGTATGCCAGGACGAAAAAACCAAGCGCCGCATCGACTACTTGAAGAACTTCGGCTTCGCTGACGAAGTCACCGTCATTGCGCCAGGCATCAATGGAAAGATGAATGAGCTGCAAGCGGCCTTTGGTCTCCTTCAATTGCGCCATATCGATCTGGCGCTGACCCAACGGCGCAGGATCTTCGAACGCTACAGTGATCGTCTTGCCGGCGTGCGGGGTATCAGCCTCATGAATCCGCCCGCCAATGTCGAGTGGAACTACGCCTATTGCCCGATCATGGTCGACGGTGAGCAATTCGGGATCAGCCGAGACGATCTGTACGAGCGCTTCCGCGCTGTCGATATCCTGGTACGTCGCTACTTCTATCCCCTGATTTGCGAATTCCCCATGTACCGTGGCCTGGAAAGCGCCAATCTGGAGAGGCTGCGAAACGCTCAGCGTACTTCACGTCAGGTACTGTGCCTGCCAATTTATCCAGATCTGGACATCGCAACCCAGGATCGCATCCTGTCGATCATCCTCGACGGAGCAGGTGCCTGAGCGATGGCCGTCAATGTATTGGTCTTCCCGTGCGGGTCGGAAAATGCCCTGGAGATTCACCAGGCACTGACCCACTCCATCCACGTCCAGCTTTTTGGCGCCTCCAGTGTCGATGACCACGGTCGCCAACTATTCGACACATACTGCGGCGATTTACCACGCATCGATGACGGCCGCTTCGATCAGGCCTTCGAAGCCCTGCTTGCGGAATGGAAAATCGACCTGGTGTTCGCCACCCACGATACCGTCCAGGCCTACCTTAGCGAGCGCGCTCAGCGATTCGGTGTGCGACTGGTCAACGGCGATCCCGATACCTGTGCGATCGCCCGACGCAAATCATTGACCTACGCCGCATTCGCCGATCAACCGTGGATACCGATCACATACACAAGCCCCGAAGAAGTCGAAGCGTGGCCAGCGGTGGTAAAGCCTGATCTTGGCCAGGGCGGCCAAGGGTTCGCGCGGGTAAGCGGCGTGAAGGACGCATACGCGACACTTGAGCGCACACATTTACCGCTGTTGCAGGAGTATTTGCCCGGAGAGGAAATCACTGTCGATTGCTTCAGCGATTATCAGCACGAGCTTCGCTGGGTCGGCGCGCGACACCGTGAACGCGTGCGTGCAGGCATCTCCATGCGCAGCACCTTCCCTGGCCCCGACCCCGTGATCGACGACATCGCAGCGACGCTCAATCAACGCCTGCGCCTGCGCGGCCCATGGTTCTTCCAGCTCAAGCGCGACCGCCAACAGCGCTGGAAGCTGCTGGAAATCAGCTGCCGGGTAGCAGGGTCGATGGTCGCCCATCGCGCTCGCGGGGTGAACCTGCCCTTGATGGCTATTCACGACCACCTGCAACGCCGGGTCAGTCCATTACCTCTGCCGGAAATCGACCTCGTCGAACGTCGCATCCTCACCGTGGCTCAACTGAATTGTCACTTCGATACGGTCTACATCGACTTCGACGAAACGGTCATCCGCGACGGGCTAGCCATACCTTCAACCCTGAATTTCCTGTACCGCATGCATTTCAAGGGCAAGCGACTGATCCTGGTCACCCGGCATGCCGGCGACCCGCGCGAGACACTTCGAAAAGCCCGCATTGCGGTCGAATTGTTCGATGAAATCATCCATATCACTGATGGCCGAGCGAAATCCGAGTTCATCCGGGGCAACGCGATATTCATTGACAATCATTTCCCTGAGCGCCTGGATGTTGCCACCCATTGCGCCATACCCGTCTTCGATGTTGACGCCTTGGAGTTTCTTTCGTGAAAACCGTCAAGTCCGACCATAACCGCCGCCTGGTCATGCGCCACCTGCGTGACACCTGGATCAAACCGCTGGACGAGGACTTTCCGCATTCAGCGCTGATTTCCAGGGCCACTTATTCACCCTGGTATGCCGATACGCAATTCATGGATGTCTTCAGACGTATTGAAGAGGTGACACTCGTCGACATCTATCGCTGCCACGAACTGTGGGATCTGCTTCGACAAACAGCCAACGTGGCTGGCGATGTCATCGAAATCGGCGTGTGGAAAGGCGGCACCGGCCTGCTGGCTGCCAAACGCCTGGCGCAACTGGGCAGCGACAAACACCTGCTGCTCTGCGACACCTTCTGTGGCGTCGTCAAAGCTGGAACCAACGATACCCTCTACCAAGGTGGCGAACATGCGGACACCAGCCTGGAGGGCGTAGCTGCGCTGCTGGACAGCGAGCATGTGGCACATCGCGCGACACTGCTGCAAGGCATCTTCCCTGAAGAGACCGGTAGCAAAGTCGCCGGGCGCAGTTTCTCGTTCTGCCATATTGATGTCGACACCTACCAATCCGCCAAGGACATTGTCGAATGGGTAACCCCGCGCCTGAACAGGCATGGCGTCATCGTTTTCGACGACTATGGTTTCTGGGGGTGTGAAGGCGTTGCCAGATTGGTTGAAGATTTGGCCGATCACCCGGAATACTTCCTGTTGCGCAACCTCAACGGCCATGCCGTGATGCTCAAGCTGACCGAGGCAACGCATGTTTGAGCTCCTCGATGCCGAGCGTTTCCCAGCCCATTACCAAACGCTGGAAAGCCGTAAGGTTGAACAACTTTTTCAATCGTGGAAGGCAGACAGCAATGCGCCTCTCGCCGTACTCGACTATGGCATGGGGCGCGGCAAGTACTTGCGAATATTTCATGCCATGGGGCTACAGGCCACGGGCGTGGATATCAATGCCGACTACATCGAGCAGGCCAAGAATGCAGGCTTCGAGGCGCTTCACGAAAGTGAGCTGGGCGGCCTCGAAAAGCGTTTCGATGTTATTTTCCTAAGCCACCTGATCGAACACCTGGACCCTGACCAGTTACTGCACTTGCTTGACCGGTTGATCATCCTGCTCAAGCCTCAAGGCCGCCTGGTGATGATCAGCCCGGTGCTGGGCGAACGCTTCTTCCATGACTTTTCTCATGTTCGCCCCTACTACCCGCAAAGCATTCGCCACGCATTCGGCCAGTCCAGCTCGCCGCTATCCTTTGGGGCCAATGAGCGCATCGTGCTCAAGGACATTCACTTTTTCCGCGACCCTTGGCGCACGCGGCTATGGCGCTCTTTCTATATCCAGGACAGTCCGTACGCTCCCCTCACTCGCTTGCTGAACAAAGGTTTCGACCTGGCCTGGAGACTTTCCAATGGCCAACTGGGCGCTACAAGTTCCTGGCTCGGGGTGTACCACAAGTGCTGAATCGATCTACCGGCACGGGCGGACAGCACAGCAAGCGCGTGGTGCTCATGCAACCCTATTTCCTGCCCTACATGGGCTACTACCAGTTGCTGGGTGCGGCCGACCTGTTCATAAGCTACGACACCGCGCAGTTCATGAAGAACGGCTGGATAGAGCGTAACCGCTACTTGCTCGATGGCGAGCCGAAATGGTTCGGTATCGCATTGGAAAACAGCAGTCACACCCTACCGATCCGTGACAAACGAATAAGCCAAAACTTTCACTACCCGCGCATGCTCGAAAAACTCAGGCATGCGTACCGCAAAGCGCCGCATTTCCACACGGTGATGAACTGGCTGACAACCTTGCTGGAACAACCAGCCTCGAGCATTGCTGAGCTGAACCTGAGGGTTCTGCGTGCGAGCTGCGCCCTCATCGGCCTTGACACCCCCATCATTGCAGCCAGCGATCTCTCCCCCGGCGCAGGTCTCGGAGGTCAGGCACGGGTACTTGAACTGATGACCGAAACGGCTGCAACTCATTACCTGAACCCGGCCGCAGGCGCGTTCTTGTACAACGCGGATGCATTTGCCGATGCGGGGGTTCAGCTGGAGTTACTGCGCGCCGAACTTCCCCACTACCCACAGCACAAGCATGAATTCGTGGGTGGCTTATCCGTGCTCGATGCCTTGATGTTCAACCCACCCGAGATCGTTGGCGAATGGGCCAGAAAGGGGAGCATCGAGCATGCCTGAAGCCATCGGCGGTTACTTCGAACTGGAGCTTCGCCAAGGCTACAGCCTCTATCCGCATGCGCTCGGTTTCAACTCTGCGCGCTCAGCGCTCAAGGCGTTGCTGAGCGCCAACGGCACCCTGACGCTACACCTGCCACACTACATCTGCCACGCAGTACCCGATGCCGCCCAATCCGTCGGGGCAGGCCTGCGGCGTTACGCGCTCGACCCACACCTTGAGCTGACGACACTGCCGACGCTGGACGCCAACGAGCAACTGCTCTATGTGAATTATTTCGGGTTGAAGGACAGTTACATCTGCAACGTCCTGGCGCCACATTACGGTGAGCGCCTCATCATCGATAACTCTCAAGGCCTGTTCAGCCCTGCCCTTGCCGGCATCCCGACAATTTATTCCCCTCGCAAATTCGTTGGCGTACCCGATGGCGGATGGCTGCTCAATGCGCCGGCGGGTGATTGGGAACTGCCGGCCAGCCAATCCTCATCGCATTTCGACGCACTCCTCGGGCGCCTCGAAGCTGCCCCCGAGCAACATTATGCCCAGTTCCAGCGTGTTGAAACGGCGCTGGCGGGCGCGCCGGTGGCTGCCATGTCGAACAGCACCAGGCGGGTGCTCGATAGCCTGGATTACCCTTCGATCATGGCACGCCGCCAGAGCAACCTGAGCGTCCTGGCCCACGCTCTGGAAACACACAATCGACTGGATATTGTGCCTACCGCGCCGACGGCAGCACTTTGTTACCCACTGCTGCTGAGCGATTGCGCACACGTGCGCGCCATCCGTGAGCAACTGCTGAGCGAACGAATTTTCGTCCCTTGCTACTGGCAAGAAGTCGTCAACGCCTTGCACAGCCCGCCGATGGAACGGCAGCTGGCAACCTGCTTGCTGCCTCTACCGATAGATCAGCGCTACGACGCTAAACACATGGCAAGGCTGGCCGAGCGAATCAACACGCTGCTGGCGACTTCCTGAAGACTTTTACATTCATCATGGACGGTGCGCAGCGCCGTACCTGGATGGGGCTGCCCCTGGACAACAAACATGAAAATGTCATCACTGCATAGAAAAACGGACAATCCCTACTACATCTATGCGCCCGATTATCGCGACACCTCTTCAGGTGTATGCGTCATGCATTTCCTCTGCCATGCGCTCAATATCAGCGGCCAGGAAGCGTACGTGGTCGGCTGCAAAGTGACCAATCCGAATTTGCGCACACCGGTACTGACGGACGCCATTGTCCAGTTGCACAAAAGCACAGGCGCCGTGTCCATTGCCGTGTACCCGGAAGTGCTCAGTGGCAACCCATTGAATTGTCCAGTCGTGGTGCGTTACATGCTCAACCGCGATGGTTTCATCAGCGGTTTGCAACTGGCGGCACAAGAAAGCGACCTGTTCTTCTATTACGCTCATGACTTCGGTGAAGGCAAACGGCGCAAGGACATGCTCACGCTGCCAATGATCGACTCCGAGCTGTTCGCCCCTCACCCAGAGCCCGTGGTTCGAGGCGGCAATTACCTGTACCTGCACCGCTTCGATAGCTCAAAAATCGACTACAGCCTGCTCCCGCCCGATATTCAGGTACTTAGCCTCAGCAATCCTCGTACGCTGCCGCAATTGGCTGAGCTCTTCAAAACAGCGGAAACCTTGTACTCCTACGAAATCTCGGCAACCTGCACCATGGCCTTGATGTGTGGTTGCCCAGTGGTCTATCTGAGCGGCGGTCACGTGAAAACGCTCCCCTTCACCGAACACATCGGCGACGCGGGCACGACCATGTATGAGGAAGAAGGCGGTCTTGAACGGGCGCGAAAATCCGTAGGATTGGCCCGCCAGCGCCTACTGCATATGGAAGATGAGTTCTGGCCACAGCTGGAGCATTTCGTCGCGCGCACTCAGCGCAGTGCGGCAGACCACCATGACGCCACCCGCAATCCGGCCGTACGCGAGTGGTTGCTCAACCGCCTGCTGACACCCACCCAACAGGCCTTGGTCGATGAACGCCGGCAGCATCTGCACGGTGCTACCGGTTTGACCATCGTGGTCAACGATCACCAGCGCGACCAGCAGGCACTGTCTGCCACCCTCGAGAGCCTGCGCCTTTGGAGTACCAGCAGCCCGCTGAAGCTTCGCGCCTATGTCATCAGCCACCTGCCGATGCCGGCAGACTTGCCGGCCAACATCATCTGGCTGGATACCACTCCAGATGCCAGGGCATTGAACCAGATAGCCCGCGAGGATGACGGTGACTGGCTGCTGTTGCTTGATGCCGGGGATGAAATACTGCCTAGCGGCAGCCTGATGGTCGATCTCGAGCTGTCTGGTGCGCAGTCATGCCGAATGATCTACTGCGACGAATACTATCGTGCAGAAAATGGCTCCAGCCCGATATTCCGTCCTGACATAAACCTTGACTACCTGCTCTCCCTCCCGCTGATCATGGGACGCCACTGGCTGCTGCGGCGCGACCTGTTGCTGACTGTCGGTGGTTTCGACGAGCAATTCCAAGGGGCACTTGAGCTCGCAGCGATACTGCGGTTGATCGAGGCCAGCGGTCTCGATGGCATCGGTCACCTCGATGAACCTCTGGTCATCTGCAACAGCCCTGACATGACCAGCAACCCTGATGAACGTGCGGCCATCGAGCGCCACCTGGCAGAGCGCGGATACGCTCATGCGCAAGTACGGGAAGAACCGACCCGGCACTACCAGATCGATTATGGGCACCAGCAACAGCCTTCGGTCTCCATCATCATTCCCGTTCACGATCAGCTGGAACTGGTACAGCGCTGCGTGGAAAGCGTGTTGTCCAAGAGCAGTTATGCGTTTTTCGAGATACTGATTGTCGATCACGCCAGCAGCAACCCCGACCTGCAGACATGGCTGGAGCAGCTGGTGACCGCAGGCGAAGGTCTGATCAAAGTCCTGCGCGATGATCAACCACTCAACCGGAGCGCCCTGTACAACCTCGCCGCCTCCCATGCCGTGGGCGACTACCTCGTCCTGCTGGACAACGACACTGTCATCTTTCAGGACGATTGGCTCCAGCGTCTGCTCAACCACGCCCAACGCCCGGAGGTGGGTATCGTAGGCGCCAAGCAGCTGGACGTCAGTGGCAATGTCGCCCACGCCGGCTGGGTACTGGGCATGAACGGCTCGGCGGCAAGCCCGGCTGTCGGTTTGCCAAACAGCGAACCTGGCTATCTGCAATGTCTACGTGTCGACCGCAACGTCAGTGCTGTCAGCAGCGCGTGCCTGATGATGCGCAGGAACTTGTTCATCAGCATGGGTGGGCTGGACGAAAAGGCATTCGCCCTGCGGTACGCGGATATCGACCTCTGCCTGCGCGCCAGCGCCGAAGGCCTGCTTAATGTCTGGGCCGCTCACGCCATGGTTGCCAACGAGCAAGGCAAAGGCTGGACCAATGCATTGCGTCATCCGGACAACCAGCAGCGCGCGCGACATGATGAAGAAAACCTCTACGAAAAATGGCTCGACGCGCTGGTGCGAGACCCCTGCTACAACAAGAATCTTTCACTGCGTGGTCGTGGCCATGAGCTCCCTGCCCTGCATGGCCTGACATGGCGCCCCTTGAACTGGCGCCCTCTGCCAGTCGTACTGGTACACCCGGACCGTGAAAGCCCCCAGCGTTGCACGCTAGCCTTCCAGCAACTGCAGGCACACGGTCAGATAGAAGGCCACCTGAGCAACACCTTGCTCAGTACCGTGGAGTTGCAACGCCTGCAACCCGACGTGATTGTCTTCCACCACATTGCCGATGCCCGACGCCTGGAAGTCATGGCCCGGGATTACCGCTACAGCCAGGCTTTCAAGGTACTCGAGGTTGCTGAGCTGCCTGACAGCCCCAAGGCTTGGGAGCTGCTGCATGAAGCCATGGCTTGGGTCGATAGAGTCATCGCTGCCAACACCGAAATAGCTGCTGGGCTGTATGGGTTGCATGGCGATGTTCAGGTTCGCGAGTGCCGCCTGGCAAACAACTGGCAAGCATTGCCAGAAGTGATGCCAGTAAACGGCAAACCGCGCGTCGGCTGCCATGTCAGTGTCCAGACACTGCCGATCATCGACCCGATAATACGCGCACGGGCCGATCAGGCTGACTGGATCCTGTGGGGGGAAGTCCCGACGCACCTGGCTGCCCTGGCAACCGAGGTCTATTCCCGCGACATTGGCTCGTCACCCGAAGTCCTTTCGGGCCTTTGCCTGAACATCGTGCTGCATCCGGCGAGCGATGACCCCAAGCGAGCCGATCGTCTCGCGCCGTTGCGCCATGGTGCGTGCGGCCATGCCATCATCAGCAACGACCGACAGGCACGCTATGCACAATGGCCGATGTCCCACGTAGACAACCTGCCCGCCCAATGGCTGAAAGCCCTGGACCACTACCTTGAAACCCCGGAAAGGGTGCAGTCCAGTGGGCAACGATTGCGTGAAAGAACGCACAGCTTCGGTTTCATGGATGCTGAGTACCGAGCGTTATGCCTCATGGCCTGGGCACCCGCTTGATTCAGTGTCTTGAGCGTCTCACCGGGTAGTGAGCGCAGAGGGTCGAAAACCGATGCCCCTAGGGGCATCGGTTTTTTTTCGCTCCACGCCACCCAAAGTCTATTAGCCCTGAGTGGCGCGCGTGCCGATACGGCGGATAGCTTGGGCGATATCGCGTTCAGTTTCGCAGCGGGCTTAAATCATCACTCGCCCAATTACCGGCAAACGCCTGTGGCCAACGCGCCTGCAGCGCTTCGCAGGCCGCCAGATCGACCGGTCTCGGCGCATCGTCCAACACCTGCGCAACCGGCGTCCAGACCACCAGCAACCCTGCCTCAGCGGCAGCCAGGCAGATATCCACATCGAATGCTTGCAGCGCTTGCACTCCGCCGCAGTGATCGTAGAGATCGCGACGGAGCAACATGCAGTCGGCCGATACCGCGGTGCAGTTGCGCACCGACGCCGGATGACGGGCCTTGGCGCAATCGGCCAACGTCCACCCTTGCCACGGCGAACGCACGGCAGGCCCCTGCAGCAGGTCGAACCCGGCGTGCACAACCGTGCCATCGCGTGCCAGCAACCGCGCCCCCACCACCCCGACTTCCGGCCTGAGCCCTTCATTGAGCAGCCCTTCGATCCAGGCCGGCGAAATCACTTCACAGTGCTCGGCCAGCAACAGCAGATGCTCACCCCTTGCTTGCTGGGCCGCCAGGTTGAGCAAGTCAGCGCGCCCGCTCACCTTGCCCGCCAACAGCACGACGCGCTGGCCGAACCCTTGCAGTGCCGCGGCGGTCGCTTCGGCCTGCTCGGCGCTGCAGGCTACGCGTACCTCGTATCGAGGGTAACGAGTACGCTGCAGGACGCTGGTCAGGCACGCCTGCAGACGCGGCAGATTGCCCTCGGCTGCCACCAGAATGCTCACCAGCGGCGTAGAGGAATGACGGTAGTCAACCACCAGGCCCGCCTCGCCCTGATCATGCACTTCACCCCGATAGCCCAGCAACGTCAGGTGGCGCTTGAGCGTCACCAGCGCGTCAGCCTGCAGCGAGGCCGTCGCCTGGTGGCCGACCACAAGGTATTCGTCCATGTGCGCAAGGCCACCCTGCCCCTGCTGTTCCACCAGGCGCAGCAGCAAGTCGAACTCCAGCGCATGGCGGCACGTTTCACTGAAGCCGCCCAGCTCCACCACGGTCTGACGGCGCAGGCACCAATGCCGCGACATCAACCCGGGTTGCGCGCGCAGCAGGTCAAGATTGCTGCCTGGGCGAACCACGCCATGCAGGCGGCCGTCCGCGTCGCGTTGCACTTCGTTGGCAGACACGGCGTGGCAGCCCTGGGCCTGCTCAAGTTCCTTCTCCAGGCGCAGCAAACCACCCGTGACCAGGGTATCGCCGGCGTCCAGCAGCAACAGCCAATCGCTGCTCAACTGACGCACCTGCTGATTGAGGTGAGTGACCCAGTTGCTTTCATTGACCTGAACGAAATGCAGGGTATCGCGCGAGGTGGTGATCGCCGGCGGCTTGCCGCCCTTGAGCACCACCAGCTTGAACTGGCGCAAGCCGCTGGCCAGCAGGCTGTCGAAAGTGGCCTGCAAGGCCAGGTCGTCGTCCGCAAGGTCGCTGACCACGAAGGTGATCTGAGCAGTCGAGCGCTTGTTCAACGGCGCCAGCAGGCGTTGCTGCGTGGCCTTGTCGGGTGTCGACGCAGTCAGCACGTCGAGGACCTGGCCAGAAACCGTGCTGCGCAGCAGGGCGTTGCCGTCCACGCCAGGAACGCCCTGCAGGCGCACCAGCCAATCGCCCAGCTCGCGGGCGCGCAGTGCATCGTCCTTGCCGGTCAGGGTCGGCACCAGCCGCTGGCATACGTCCAGGTTGAACAGGCCCAGCGCCAGCGCTTTCCAGTAACGCTGCTGAAGCGTCTCGGCAGTGTCGTTCGGATGCACCTGCAACAACTCGCGCTGGCGCACCCACGTGCCCTCCAGCGCCTGGCGATGCGCCTGGCCGGTCGGCCAGACATGGCAGAGAAACTCCAGTGCACTCAACTGCTCGAACAGTGCACGGTTGTAGTAGGGCAACTCGACATACTGACGTGGCTCGAACACGCGGTCCGGCTCGCCAATCACCGTGCCCCAGGGCGAGGTGAACAGCAGCGGCGCATCGCTCTGGTCATAGGTTGCGCGTACAAAGCGATTCAACACGGCGAAGCCGGACTCGTCGGCGCACAGCCCTTGCCGCTGCCCGTCCCATTCGCGCAAGCGGCGCACGGTGTGGCTCAACTGTTCTTCGCGGGCCACCGGTGTCAGCCTGCTCGGCGCCAACTCACAGATCACGGCGGTGTGCGGCAGCGGGGCAATGGCGCCTTCGACGACCAGTGCGTAGGCAAGCGCCACGCGCCAGGCGGCGAAATCAAGCTCGCCTGGCAAGGCGTCGAGCGCCCGCTGCAATGCCTCGACCCGCAAGACTGCACGCCAGGCCTGTTGCCCGGCCAAGGCGTACTGACGCAGGCGCGCCTGCGCATCCGAGGCTGTCTGCGGCTCGAACGCCGAGCCCATCTTGTGATAGGCGAGCTGGGCGTTACCCGGTGCATAGGCCAGCGCATACCCTTGGGCCCCCTGGGCCTGAGGTTGTGCGTGCAGCACGGTGACGGCCTGCTGCAACGTCGACGCCAGGACGAAGTCGGCATCCAGGGTCAGGACCACGAATGGTGTGCTGACCTGCCGCAGGGCCTGGGCCAGCTGCGCACTGCACTGCTCCCCTGGGGTCTGAGCCTGCAGCGGCTCCAGCGCCAGGCACGGGATACCGGCCTGGCGATAGAAATGAAGGGCACGCGCTCGATGGTCTGCCTGATCATGCCCCAGCAGGACGACGGTCACTTCGTTGTGCGACCCAGTTGCGATTTCGGCCATAGGGCACCTGTTCATGTTGTTGGTTCGGCGCCCGCCATGGGCGGGTGCCAAGGTTCAATCCGCCAGCCAGGCATTGGCCCACTGTTGCAGGTGGTGTGGCATCAGCACGTAGTCGCGCAATACCACTTCGCGCAAGGCGTCGCCTTGCCGGTAGCTCGCCTGTGGGTCGTCCAGATGCATACGGATCGCTTCCAGCCACTGCTCAGGGGTGTTGTCGCGCACCCGCGTGCACGGCAGGTAGCCTCCGTAGGCCTTGGTGTCGGTGCAAATCACCGGGAATCCGCAAGCGCCGTACTCGAGCAGGCGCAAATTGCTCTTGCAGTCGTTGAACAGGTTCTGCTCAAGCGGTGCCAAGGCCAGGTCGAGGTCAAGGCTGGCCAGCTTCTGCGGGTAGTGCGCCAATGGCACACCGGCGTGAAATTCCTTCACATAGGGCCGCAGCAGGTCCGGGCACATGCCGAAGAACACCCAGTCGACCTCGTCCGCCAAGGCCTTGATCACGTCCAGCAGCAGTTCCAGATCGCCTCGGTGGCTGGTGCCACCGGCCCAGCCCACACGCGGTCGTACACTGCTCTGGCGCCTGCTGGTCAGGCCCGCCCACAGCGGTGCGGCAAGCATGTTCGGGACCACCCGGATGTCGTGGTGCAGGCTCGACAGCGCATCGGCCAGAGGCTGGGTGGACACCACCACCCGGTCACACAAGGCGATGCCCTGAGTCACCAGTTCGCGCATGTTGGCTGGCATGTTGCGAGCGTGCGCGTTCTTCTTCGGCACCTCGATGATGTAGTCATCGATCTCGTAGATGCGCCGGGCATTCGACAGGCGTTTGAAGCGTGTCATCTCTTCGATCGAGTTCACTGTGTAGCGGCATTGCAGGATCATCACGTCCGGCTTTTCGCGCTCGATCTCGATCATTTCCGGGGTGCTGAAATCCAGGCGTCCCTGGATCCATCCTGCGCGCTCCAGCTCCATGAACGGCTGCGCCACCCGATAATGCCCGACCGCAGAGGTGTTGATCGGCAGCGCCAGCACCGATGGCAGCACGCGGCTGATGAACGGGTCCCAACCGCGCCGCAACCCGGCATCCAGGTTGAAGCTGGCCATCTTCAGGCTCAGATTGCGGTTGTAGGCAGGGTCGCGGGCAACCTTGGCCAGCCAGCGCTCATGGAAGTTATCCCGGTCCAGGGCCTTGCGCAGGCTATCGACGCGCACATCACGGCTGGAGGCGCAGCGCGCCAGTACCGCGTGGGGTGTCCAGACTGCCAGGTAGCCCTGTTCGCGCATGCGCAGACACAGGTCGGCCCCCTGCAGTCCCCCCTGCAGCGCTTGTACGTCGAAGCCGCCAAGGGCGTCGAACAGCTCGCGTCGCACCAGCAGGCATTCGTGGCTCAGTGCACTCCAGTTCTGCGCCGCATTGAGGCGGTGCATGTAACCGCCGCTGTTCGCGGGCATGCCGACGAAAGGGCTGCTGACACCGCCATGCAGCCCCAGCACCAGGCCTGCGTTGAAAATTTCCCCGGCAAGGGTACAGAGCTTGGGTGCGACCGCCCCCACCTCAGGACGCTGCGCGTGCGCCAACAGTTCGCTCAGCCAATGGGCATCAATGGCCACGCAAGCGCTGTCGAGCATCAACAGGTAGTCGCCACGTGCGGCCCGGCTGGCTTCGTTCAACTGCGCCACAGCGTCGCTGCTGGCGACTTCGATGACGCGCAGCTGCTCACTGCCCAGCCCCTGCATGGCCTGCAGCCACTGGCGCAGCTCGGCGGGGGTATCAGGCGAGGCAATCAGCAGGATCTCGAACGGCTCATGGCGGTTGTGCTCGAACAGCGACTCGACGCAACGAATGGTTTGTTGCAGGTCAGCCCCGAGGGTTACCAGGATCGAAACCCAGGCTTGGCCCGGATGATGGTAGGTCACCTGACACAACGCAGCATCCTGCGCCCCCACCACTTCGGCATCGATGCCCAGTCGCTGCAAATGCGCCTGGACCACCCGTGGCGCCTGCCGCACGCAACGCGGGTCGGTCAGCCATTGGCCGTAGTCCCACTGGCAATGCACCAGCAGCTCGTCGATGTGCTCGATGGCCTGCAGGCCTTTTTGCTCGGCCAGGCGCCAGAGCAGGTCGTGGGGGGCCAGGATGTCGAAGTCCGCGGCGAACCCGCCAATCTCTTGCAAGGCCTTGCAGTCGAACGCCAGCAGACGTCCGACATAGGGCTGGCTGCGCATCAGGTCGAGGTTGAAGTCCGGCTTGAAGATCGGCAGGGTCGGACGCAGCGCATCGTGGCTGCCTTCGTCGACGTAGATGCACGCACGATCGCGCAATGCCATGCGCTCGGCCATGATTGCCAGCGCATGGGGCACCAGGCGGTCGCCGGCGTGCAACAGGAAAATCCAGTCGGCATCGTCCGAGCGCGTCAGCCGCGCCTGCAACTGGGCCAGCCCATTGCCCTGCACCGGCAGGCGTTCGATATCAGCGCTGCCTGCCAGCTCCAATTCGTTGGCAGCGAGCAGCCAGCTTGCTGCAGGGGCATAGGACTGAGCCGCGAGGCTGTCGAGGGTGGCGCGCAGCGCCTGCTCCTGACCCGCCTCGGCCCGGATCACCGTGACGATACGAGGTTGCCACCCCCATTGCTCGATGCGCTTGGGCAGCGCCTTGAGCTGCGCGGCCGTCAGCTCGCGACAGTCCAGCCAGTGGGCATACACCTCATCGAAGGACAAGCAGTCCGTACCGACCTGTTGCGCCTGGCGAGCCTGCTGCGCCCCATAAAGACGGTTGAGTTCGTATTCGTCCCATGGCGCCCCTTGGTCACCTTGGTAACGGTCCAGCGACAGATAGCGCACCCAGCCGGTGGCGGGTGCCGGCTCGCTGGCGCGGGCCGCAAGCATCGCTTTGATCCAGTCGGTCTCGGTGGGGAATGCCATGCTCATGCTCGCCTGGTGGCTCAGGCGCCCCGGGTGCAGACGCTCCATGCTCAGGAAGCGTGCCAGATGCCCCAGGTTGCCACGGCGCATCAGGCAGATGTACAAGGCCATGTCCAGGCGCGCGGAAAAACCCTGGCCGTCCTGCGCCAACGCCGGCAGGAACTCGGCCACCAGCGCTCGGCGCATCAGGGCATGGCTGAGCCCACCAAACAGATTGGGCGCATTGGTCTCCAGCGCTTCGAGCAGATCACTGCCCTTGACCACAGCATCTTCCGGACACATCACGGCATTGAGCATGCGGGGCGGCAGCAAGGCATCGTCGGCGGCGCACAGCATGCGCTGGCAGATGGTCATGCTGACATCGGCATGCCGATTCATGACGTCGGCCTGCAGGCCAACGCACTCCGGGAACAGGCGATCGTCATCGCAAAGGAACTTGATCAGCTCACCCCTGGCCTGCTCCAGACACACCAGCAGGTTGCGCGCAAAGCCCAGCGTCTGCGGGTTGCGCACATAGCGTATTGGCGTTCCGGTCTCGGCCATCACGGCGTCGACGATACCCTGAATTTCCATGTCGCGGCTGTCGTCGCACACCAGCACTTCCAGCGCTGGATAGTCCTGGTTGATGGCACTGAGCAGGGTGGCGCGGAAGAATTCGGGGTTGAAGGCAGGGATGGCGATGCTGACGAGGGTCTGTTGATTCACGGCGAAGACCTTGCAGTGTGCCCGCCTGCCAGCCCGTGACGGGCTGACAGGCGGCGGGTGTCGCTAAAAAGGAGGGATCAGATGTAGTTGACCAGCGACAGACCAGCGACCTTCGCGTACGCCTGCAACGAAGCCTGCAGCATGTTGGTCTGCATCTGCAGGCGCAGCATCACTTCCGCCGGGTCGCTTTCACGGATCGAGCTTTGCGTCTTGGTGTTTTCGGCGCTCAGCGCTTCATTGGTTTCGGCCTGCACGTCCAACGCCTGGCCGCGACCGCCAATGGCGCTGATCGACGACGATACCTGGTTGGTGGCACTGGCGATGTTGCCGATGGCTGAATCCAGCGAAGCCAGGAAGTTCTGCCGGGCAACGGGATCGTTGTCGACCGGGCTGTTCAGCGCCGTGCGCAACTTGCTGATGGTGTCGAGGACGTTCTGGGTCTGGTGCGTGTCGACTTTGACAGCAAACGAGTCACCCGTATTCGGCGCTCCGGAGAGCTCGAAGCTGACGCCAGCCGCCGTAGCGGTAGTGCCGTTCGGCCCGCCCAGGGCACCGGAGGCGACTGGACGACTGTCAGCGGTAACCGGCGCGGCATACAGTTCGAACGTGCTGGTGCCGGTGAACTTGAGCACTGCCCCCCCGGAGGGGAACGCGGCCTTGTAGGCTGCCTGGTCGGTGATGGTGGCACCGGTCACCTGCTGCGACGACGTGTTGCCCGGGCTGCGCGTGCCGGAGACCTGATCGGCCTTGGAGCTCAAGCTGAACGTATGACCAGCGATGGCAGCATCTTCATTGCCCTTGTCGCCATCCTTGAAGGTGATATCCAGGCGCAGATCGACACCGCGGAAGCTGATGGTGCCGTTGTCGACGCCAGGATCGAACTTGCCGCCCTGGCTCGCCTCCAGGGTGACGTCGTTGTTGTTGGCGTCGGTGATCTTGTACTCGGTGCTGCTGATGAACTCGATCTTGTACGGCTCCCCACTGCGGAAGCGATCGTTGTAGGTCGAATTGCCGGAAACCTGGCCGTTGGACAGGCTGATGCGGCCATCGTCGGTGGCCGGTGCGGTCAGCCGGGTCTCGCTGCGACTGGTGTTGAGGGCCTGTTCGAAGGCGTCATAACCGGTCTCGTTGGCCGCCAGGGTGAGCATGTCACCCACCTGCAGGTTGAGCTTGCTCTGGTCGCCCTGGTAGCTGTAGGTGCCGTCGGCATTGCGCACGTAGGGCGGTGTATCGCCCTTGGAGCCAGAGAAGAGGTATTTGCCGTTCTCGTCCTTGCTGTTCATGAGGGTGAACAGTTGGTCTTCCAGCGACGCCAGCTCATCGGCATTGGCCTTGCGGTCGGCATCGGTGAAGGTACCGTTGCCCGAGCTGACGGCCAGTTCGTTGACCCGCTGCAGGATGGTACCGATCGAATTCAGGGTACTTTCGGCAGTGCCCAGCGCATTGCGCACGCTGGTGATGTTGCCCTGGTACTGGCTGAGCATGTTCTGCTGCTGCTCCAGCTGCAGCAGGCGCGCCGCACCAACCGGGTCGTCCTTGGCCGACCGCACGCGGATACCATCGCTGGCCTCCTGCTGAGCCTTCACGGCGTTGGCGAAGTTGCGCTGATAGTTGGCCTGGTTGGTGTTGTAGAACTGCGAAGTAGAGATGCGTACGCTCACGATCTACGGCTCCTTAAAGACTGCTGATCAGGGTGGCGAAGGTTTCCTGGGCCGCCTTGATGATCTGCGACGACGCGGTGTAGTACTGCTGGAACTTGATCAGGTTGCCGGTCTCTTCGTCGATCGACACGCCCGACAGGTTGTTGCGGCTTTCCAGCGCCGAGGTGTGCAGCGCCGTGGTGGCATCAGTGTCCATCTGCGCCTGGCCGGCCTTGCCGCCGACGTTGGACACCAGCTTGGCGTAGGCATCGGTGAAGCTGATGCCCTTGCCGTCGGCGCCGACCTCGACGGTGGGTTTGGTCTGCAGGTCGATCACCGACTGGGCGTTGCGGTTGTCGGCTGAGCCGGCAGCGGTCATGCCGACGGTGAAGGTGTCACCGTTCTTCGGCGCACCGGAGACGTTCATCTCGAAGGTGAAGCTGCTGCCCAGCGAGTTGCCGCTGGCATCGACCATCGGTACCGACAGCTGCAGGGTATTGTCCTGGCCCGGCACGATGGTGCCGCTGCCGATCTCGGTGCCCTTGGCGTCGTACATTTTGTAGGCCTGGGGCGAACTGGAGTCGTCGCCGAACACCAGCTTGACCGGGGTGGAGTACTTCAGGCCGGTCTGCAGCTGCGCGCGCTGGGCCGAATCGTAGATGTCCAGCTTCGACGTCAGGTTCGGCTGGGTGATGGTGCCGGTGCCTTTGTTGCCCGAGCCGCTGGTACCGGTCAACGGCGCCGCCATGGCCAGACGCTTGGGGTCGGTCAGGGCGGTTTCGATGTTGGCCGCGGCATTGCGCGTCGGGGTGATCTTGAAGCTGTCACCGGCACTCAGGCCACCGCCGTTGAGCGACAGGGTGAAGCCATCGATGACGGGCGGCGGCGTATCGCTGAGGTCGAAGCTGCCCATGTCGGTGCCTTCTGGCAACTTGCGCACGCTGTAGCCGGTGGCGCTGGTGAAGGTCACCTGGTAGTCGCTGGCGCTCAGCTTGCCGGTGTCCTTGATGGTCACATCGAGGTTGCCGGAGCCGGCACTGTTGCTGCCCTTGGCAATGCTGCGCTCGCTGATGGCCTTGGCGCTGTTGATGTCGCCGAACAGCGAGGCACCAAATTCACCGTTCTTGTCGATGCCCTGGGCCAGTTGGCTGTTGATCGCGTCGGCCACCACCAGGGCTACGCGGCCCAGCTCGTTGAGCGCAGGGTCGAGGGTTTCGCTGCGATAGCGAATCAGGCCGCCCAGCTCGCCACCGGTGGCGCTGCTGGTGATATCCATCTTGGTCGAGCCGCGGTTGAGGATCAGGCTCATGCGCGTGGGATCGGTCGCGCTCGGAGCGACGCCCAGGGTCTGGGTGGTCTTGCCCAGCACCAGGGACTGGCCGTTCTTCAGGTAGATGTCGTAGTTGCCGTCGCGCTCGACCACGTCGGTGCCGATCAGCTTGTTCAACTCGCGCACCGCGCCATCGCGCTGGTCGAGCAGGTCGTTGGGCTGGCCGGTCACGGTGCTGACCCGGGAAATCTGGTCATTGAGCTCGGCGATGGTCTTGGTCAGGTTGTTCACCTGGTCGGCCAGCGACGCCATGTTGGCGTTGATGTTGCTGTTCTGCTGGTTGAGCTGCGCCGACAGGGTATTGAAACGCTTGCTCAGGGACTGGGCGCTGGTCAGCAGCAGCTGGCGCGAGGCGTCCTCGGTGGGCTTGGCCGCAGCGTCCTGCATGGCGCTGAAGAAGCTCTGCAGCGCGGCGGTGATGCCGGTGTCGCTGCCAGACAGGGCGGTATCCAGCGGCGTGATCTGTTCCAGGTACGAGGACGCGTCGCTGCTCAGCGAGGTCGTGGTGCGCAACTGGTTCTCGAGGAACGAGTTGTACACCCGGCGCACATCGGCCAGCGTGGTGCCGCTGCCCATGAAGACCTGGCCGACCTGCTGGCCGCCCTTGGTCTTCTGCACGTTCTGCTGGCGCGAGTAGCTCTCGACGTCGGCGTTGGCGATGTTGTTACCGAGGGTGTACATCCCCGACTGCGCGGCGCCAAGCCCCGACATACCAATATTGATCAGACTCGCCATGGTTCCATGCCCTTAAAGTTTCGTTGTGGTACCGAGCATTGCGTAGCTCTCGTACGACTTCATCTGTCTTGCGATCTGCGAGATCTTGCTGGCGTAATTCGGGTCAGTGGCGTACCCGGCCTTTTGCAACTCTTGCACGAACTGTTCTGGTTTATCGGCCGACTTCACCGCATCTTGATAGCGGCTGTTGTTCTGCAGCAGGCTGACCAGGTCGTGGAAACTGTCCTGATAGGAATCGTAGGAGCGGAACGCCGCCGTCTCCTTGACGAACTGGCCGTCGCGAAACTCGCTGGTGATCGCCCGCGCCGAATCGCCTTCCCAGTTGCCGGTGGCCTTGATGCCGAACAGGTTGTGGCTGCTGCTGCCATCGCTGTTGCGCATGACCGACTTGCCCCAACCGGTTTCCAGCGCCGCCTGGGCCACCAGGTAGCGCGGGTCGACGCCGATGCGTTTGGCGGCCTGTTCGGCCATTGGCAGCATGGTGGCCACGAACGCGTCGCTGTCGCTGAAGGCTTTGTTCGGCGCCAGCGGCGGCTGGGCCACGGCGCGGCCGGTGATACGCAGGCCGCGTTCTGGCACGGCAAAGGTCTTCGCCACTTGCTGGCCGTCGCGGACCGGCACGGCGGCGCTGTTGGTGGCCGCTGCCGGGTTACCCGCCGACGGCACGATGCCGGCCAGCAGGCGGTCGGTGAGCTTGCTGGGCAAGGCCAGGCGCCGCGAATTGAGCGCGGCCACGTCGTTGCGGGAGGCTGACTGCGCGGCATGCACCGGCTCGGCCACCTTGTTGCCCCACAGCGTCGGCGCATTGCCCTCGATCCGCGGGAACGGGCTGGTGTTGACCGGGGCGCTCTTGTTCTTCGACAGCTGGCGTACCAGCACGTCCTGCAGGCCGATACCGCCGCCTTCGCGGGACATGCTCACGGCCAGCTGCTGGTCGTACATGTCGCGGTACTGCTTGACCGTCGCGCTGTTCATCGGGTTGTCGTCGGCCAGCACATCGCTGGCCTTGCGCGAGGCCTTGAGCATCTCGCTGATGAACAGCGACTCGAACTCCTGGGCCACCTTGCGCACGTTGGCATCGCTGTCGCGATCGCCGTGCTTGAGCGAGCTCAGGCGATTGAGGTCGGTATAGGCGCCGCTGTCGGCAGTGCTGGATACCAGGCTCTTGGAGTTCATCGGCAACGTCCTCAGATCACGATCAGGTCGGCTTGCAAGGCGCCGGCCTGTTTCAGGGCTTCGAGGATGGCCATCAGGTCGCTCGGCGCAGCGCCGACCTGGTTCACCGCGCGGACGATCTCATCCAGCGTGGTGCCCGGGCCGAACTTGAACATCGGCTTGGCTTCCTGTTCGGCATTGACCCGCGAGCGTGGCACCACGGCGGTCTGGCCGTTGGAGAACGGCCCCGGCTGGCTGACGATAGGGTCTTCGGTAATGGTCACGGTCAGGCTGCCGTGGGTCACCGCCGCAGGCGAGACCTTGACGTTCTGGCCAATCACGATGGTGCCGGTACGCGAGTTGATGATGACCTTGGCGACCGCCTGGCCCGGGTCGATCTCGAGGTTTTCCAGGATCGACAGGTAGTCGACGCGCTGGCTCGGGTCCATCGGCGCGCTGACCCGTACCGAGCCACCGTCCACGGCCTGTGCCACACCGGGGCCGAGCAGGTCGTTGACCTTGTCGACGATGCGCTTGGCGGTGGTGAAGTCCGGGCGGTTCAAGTTCAGGGTCAGGGTATTGCCCTGGTTGAAACCGCTCGGCACCGCACGCTCGACCGAGGCACCGCCAGGAATGCGGCCGGCCGACGGAACGTTGACGGTGATCTTCGAACCATCGCGACCTTCGGCGTCGAAGCCACCGACCACCAGGTTGCCCTGGGCGATGGCATAGACGTTGCCGTCGATACCCTTGAGCGGCGTCATCAGCAGGCTGCCGCCACGCAGGCTCTTGGAGTTGCCGATCGACGAGACGGTGATGTCCACCACCTGGCCCGGTTTGGCGAAGGGCGGCAGGTCGGCATGCACCGACACCGCAGCGACGTTCTTCAGCTGCACGTTGCCCGAGCCCGGCGGCACCTTGATGCCGAACTGCGACAGCATGTTGTTGAAGGTCTGCAGGGTGAACGGCGTCTGGGTGGTCTGGTCACCCGTGCCATTGAGCCCCACCACCAGGCCGTAACCGATCAACTGGTTGGAACGCACGCCAGAAATGCTGGCGATGTCCTTCAGGCGCTCGGCATGGGCGCCGAACGCGCAGGACAGGAGCAAGGTTGCGGCAATCAGCTGCCTTAGGTTGAACATGTTCATCCGTACTCAGAAAGGCCAGAGCGGGCTGATGAAGAAGCGGTCCAGCCAGCCCGGCTGGCTGGCGTCGGCGAACGAGCCGGTGCCCGAATAAGTGATGCGTGCATCGGCCACCCGGGTCGAGGGCACGGTGTTGTCGGTGGCGATGTCGTCGGCCCGCACCATGCCGGCAATGCGCACCAGCTCTTCGCCGGTGTTCAGGGTCAGCCATTTTTCGCCGCGCACGGCGATGATGCCGTTGGGCAGCACCTCGGCGACGGTGACGGTGATCGAGCCGGTCAGGGTGTTGCCCTGGGTCGCCTTGCTGTCGCCCTTGGTGGCGCGGTCACCGCTGTAGCCGGCTTCGAGGCTCAGGTCACCGCTGCCGAACGGGTTGTTGGTGCTCGGGGT
>Ga0160463_100351_pt1 | contig 25590 bp, 24 predicted proteins | sample HID1975M_E6MG_FD_108276 | JGI IMG/M metagenome (GOLD analysis project Ga0160463, IMG submission 108276) | Enriched soil microbial communities from UW Madison campus, WI, USA - HID1975M_E6 MG | ecosystem: Environmental > Terrestrial > Soil > Unclassified | place: USA: Madison, Wisconsin... | reverse complement strand
CTTGGTCAGCACGGCGTCTTCCAGCGCGCGGTGCGCGGCCAGCAGCGAAACCAGGCCCGGCGCTTCGAACACGATGCGGCCCTTCAGGCCGATCACGGTGTCGCCGGTGTACACGCCACGGCCCACGCCGTACGGGGCGAACAGCTTGTTGAGCCTGGCCAGGATCTGCTCACCCGGCAGCGCCTTGCCGTCCAGCTCGACGGCTTCGCCTTCGACGAACTTCAGGGTGACCGTCAGTGCCTGTTCCGGCCACTCGGCACGCGGTGCGCACCAGCCACGGGCACCCTCGCCCGGCGCTTCCCAACGGTCGATCTCGCCGCCGGACATGGTCAGGCCCAGCAGGTTCTCGTTGATGGTGTAGGCCTGCTGCTTGGCACGCACGCCGAACCCGCGCTCTTCCAGGTACTTCTGCTCGTAGGCGCGGGTCTGGGTGTGTTCCTTCTGGATTTCGCGGATCGGCGCGACGATCTGGTAGTCGCCCAGCGCCTTCACGGCCAGGTCGAAGCGGACCTGGTCATTGCCCATGCCGGTGCAGCCGTGGGCGATGATGTTGGTGCCCAGCTCGGCGGCGCGCTTGAGCGCGGCGTCCACGATCAGGTACCGGTCGGAGACCAGCAGCGGGTACTGGCCCTGGTAGCCTTCGCCGGCCCACACGAACGGCTTGACGAAGCCGCTCCAGATCGCCGGACCACCGTCGACGGTGACGTGGCTGGTGACGCCCAGTTCGGCGGCACGCTTCTCGATGAAATCGCGCTCTTCGTCATCCACGCCGCCGGTGTCGGCGAACACGGTGTGCACGTTGTAGCCGCGCTCCTGCAGGTAGGGCACGCAGAAGCTGGTGTCGAGTCCACCGGAGAAGGCCAGGACGATGTCTTTGTTGCTCATGGGGGTCAGGTCCAATTGGGAGATAAAGATGCGGTGTAGAGCCGACCGCTGGTCGGCTCAAATGTTCGATGCCCGTGTCGGCTTCAGCGGCCGATCAACGCCGACATGATGGCCTTCTGCACGTGCAGGCGGTTTTCAGCTTCGTTGATCGCGATGCACTGCGCGGAGTCCATCACGCCGTCGGTGGCCTTCACGTTGCGGCGCAGCGGCAGGCAGTGGCTGAACACGCCGTTGTTGGTCAGCGCCATCTTGGCTTCGTCCACGATGAAGTGCTGGTACTGGTCGCGGATCGGCTTTTCCGGTTCCCAGTTGCCGAAGAACGGCAGCGCGCCCCAGCTCTTGGCGTACACCACGTCGGCGCCGGCGTAGGCGCTGGCGATGTCGTGGCTGACCTGCAGCGACCCACCGCTCTCGGCCACGTTCTGCTCGGCCCAGCCCATGTAGCGCTCGTCCAGGATGTAATCCGGGGTCGGGCACAGCAGGGTCACGTCCATGCCCATGCGGGTGGCGATGGTCAGCGCCGAGTTGGCCACTGCGGTGTTCAGCGGCTTGGGGTGGTAGGTCCAGGTCAGCACGTACTTCTTGCCGCGCAGGTCCTGGGTGCCGAAATGCTCCTGCAGCGCCATCACGTGGGCCAGTTCCTGGCACGGATGGGTGATGGTTTCCATGTTGATCACCGGCACCGGCGAGTACTTGGCGAAGCTCTTGAGCACGATGTCTTCGCGGTCCTTGGCCCAGTCGATGAACTTCGGGAAGGCACGCACCGCGATCAGGTCGCAGTAGCGGCCCAGCACCTTGGCCACTTCGGCGATGTGCTCCTCGGTGTCCCCGTCCATCACCGTGCCCAGGTTGAACTCGATCGGCCATGCGTCCTTGCCGGGCTGCAGCACGATGGCGTGCCCACCCAGCTGGAAGGCGCCCAGCTCGAAGCTGGTGCGGGTGCGCATGGACGGATTGAAGAACACCAGGGCAATCGACTTGCCCTTGAGCTCGTCGCCCAGCTTGTTGCGCTTGAAGAGCGCGGCCTGGGTCAGCAGGGCATCCAGGTCGGTGCGGCTCCAGTCCTGGGTGTTCAGGAAGTGCTTCAGGGACATCGATCGATCCTTTGCGGCTGGTTTTCCACCGTTTCCGGCGGAGGTTGGGGGCGCCGGGGCGCGGTCAGGGCTCAACAAAACGTATACAGATGAAACTTTTCAGATCGTAGAAACGAAAAAACCCAGCGCGGGGGCTGGGTTTTCCGAACAGACAGCACGAAGCTCCGGTTACCCAGCGAAAATGTGGGGTTCCGGTCGGCGGGCACGCGACGTCATGCCCGTAGCCATACGGGCGGCGCTGGTGTCGTGCTGGAAGTCGGTGAGTTTCATGGCCGCCCATCTTTGCATGCACCCCGGGTGGGTGCAAGGCCTGGATGTCAATTGGGGGGGGGGGGGGGGGGTGGGGGGGGGGGGGGGGGGGGGGGGGCTGACGTGGACGGGGAAGGCCCCATCCACCATGGGGATACCTCCCGGGGGCGGTCAACCCGCCTCAGGGATTGGCCGCGCTGCCCTGCTCTGCGCCGATCCACGGGGTGATCGAGACGCGGATCTTGAGCCGGTTGCCCGGATCTTCGGGCAGGCGCGAACGGTACTTGGTGCCCTTGTAGACGTAATCCACGTCGTAGGCGATCGGCCGGCGGAACTCGCGGCCCACCGGGATGATCCGGCATTCACGGGTCAGCAGCGGGCCGTTGTTGGCTGCCGGTGCAGGCGCTTCGGCCACCGGCGCCACTTCCTCGGTGCCGTCTTCGCGGCGGAAGATCGAGCGCACCGAGTCCATGAAACGGCCGAACCGGCCTTTGTCTTCCTGCGGTTCTTCGCCGGTGACGTTGACCGGGGCCAGCGTGCGCGTGGAGACCGGCTCGCAGTGTTCTTCGGTGCGGGTGGCGCGCAGGGTCTGGAACACCGGCTCGACGTTCAGCACCTGGGCGTAATCGAACTTCACGTTCTCCACGATCACCACCCGGTTCCGGACCTCGCCGTCCTGGGCGCAGGCCACGGAGGCAGCACCGCCAAGCAGGCAGGTCAGGGTCAGCAACGAAGCGGATTTCATTGGCAACAGGGAAGTGGACAAGGTGGATAGTTTAGGCAGTGCCAGGCACAAGGGGCTGAACATTACCCTTCCGCGATGATTCTGCCCATAGCCCCCCGCCCGGAGCCGGTTGCCGCGCGGCCCCGGCGCTGGGCGCCGATGTGATCTAAAATCGCGGGCTCGCCCCCTTTTGCCCCCAACCACCGCCCCCATGACCCTGCGCCTGCACAACAACCTGACACGCCAGCTCGAACCGTTCACCCCGCTCGATCCGACCTGTCCGACCCTGTATGTGTGTGGCCCCACGGTCTACAACTATGTGCACATCGGCAATGCCCGCGGCCCGGTGGTGTTCGGGGTGCTGGCGGACCTGCTGCGGCGCCGCTTCGGCGGCCTGCGCTACGCCCGCAACATCACCGACGTGGACGACAAGATCAACACCGCCGCGCGTGAACAGGGCGTGCCGATCTCGGCGATCACCGACCGGTTTGCCGCGGCCTACCGGGAAGACATGGCCGCGCTGGGCGTGGTGCCGCCGGACATCGAGCCGGAGGCGACCGCGCACATCCCGCAGATCGTGACGATGATCGAGCAGCTGATCGCCGCCGGCCACGCCTATGCGGCCGAAGGCCACGTGCTGTTTTCGGTCGGTTCCTATGTCGGGTATGGCAAGTTGTCGCGCCGCGACCCGGAGGAAATGCTGGCGGGTGCGCGCGTGGACGTGGCCCCGTACAAGCGCGACCCGGGCGACTTCGTCCTGTGGAAGCCCTCCAGCGACGACCTGCCCGGCTGGGAATCGCCGTGGGGCCGGGGTCGACCGGGCTGGCACATCGAATGCTCGGCGATGGCCGCCGCGCACCTGGGCCCGACCATCGACATCCATGCCGGTGGCGTGGACCTGCAGTTCCCGCACCACGAAAACGAGATCGCGCAGAGCGAGTGCGCCCACGGCGGGCAGACCTTCGCCCGGTTCTGGCTGCACAACGGCATGCTCAATTTTGGCGGCGCCAAGATGAGCAAGTCGATCGGCAACATCGAGCGCGTGCACGACCTGGTGCGCAAGCATGCCCCCGAGGCGCTGCGCTACGCGCTGCTGTCGGCGCACTACCGTCAGCCGCTGGACTGGTCCGACGCGCTGATCGAACAGTCCGCGCGCACGCTTGACCGGCTGTACGGCACCCTGCGCGACCTGGCAGCCGTGGAAGCCACCGCGGTGATCCCCGCCGAGATGGAGGCCGCGCTGGACGACGACCTCAACACGCCGCAGGCGCTGGCCGAACTGGCCCGCATCGCCGGCGAAGCCCGCAAGGCCGCGCCGGCCGACCAGGCCCGCTGGAAGACCGCGCTGCTCGGCGCTGGCCTGGCGCTGGGCCTGCTGCAGCAGGATCCGGCCGCCTGGTTTGGCAATGCACCGGGCGACGCCGATGACGATGCGCGCATCCAGTCGCTGATCGACGCCCGCACCGCCGCCAAGCAGGGCCGCGACTTCGCCCGCGCCGACGCCATCCGCGACCAGCTGGCCGCCGAGGGCATCGCGCTGGAAGACACCGCCCAGGGCGTGCGCTGGGTGCGCAGGCGTTGATCCGTCGCCCGGCCACCCGCCGGGCGCTACCGCGACACAGATCCGGCCACGGATGGCCGGGTGTTCCCCCCGAACCATCACGGCCTGACCACGGAAGGCAGCTACCGGCCCGGAGTCCCCCATGACCCTTGCTTCCCCGTTCCCGCTTGAACCCACCGCTGCCAAGGCACAGGCGGCCATCGCCGATGAATTCGCCTTCTTCGGCGACTGGTCCGAGCGCTACCAGTACCTGATCGACCTCGGCCGCAAGCTGCCCACCTTCCCCGACGCGTGGAAGACCGAAGAGCACCGCCTGCTCGGCTGCCAGTCGATGGTGTGGATCGTGCCCGAGGGCAACGCGCAGCAGCTGCGCTTCCACGCGATCAGTGACTCGGCGATCGTCTCCGGGCTGATCTACCTCGCCCTGCGGGTGTATTCGGGCCGTTCGGCCGCCGAGATCCTGGCCACCGAACCGAGCTACATCCAGGACATCGGGCTGTCCCGCCACCTGTCGCCGACCCGCAGCAACGGCGTTGCGGCGATGCTGGCCTTCATCCGCGAGACCGCGCAGTCGCAGCACGCCCAGTCGTGAGTACCGACGCCCCTGCCGAACCCGCCGAAAGCGCGCTGACCCTGCTGGCCCGGCCCGGCTTCTCGCTGCTGCTGGCCTACCGCATCTGCGCGATGCTGTCCTACCAGATCGTGGCGGTGACGGTGGGCTGGCACATCTACGAAGTGACCCGCAATCCGTTCTCGCTGGGTCTGGTGGGGCTGGCCGAGGTGCTGCCGTTCTTCTGCGTGGCGCCGTTCGCCGGCTACCTGGTGGACCACCTGCCCCGCCGCCGGCTGGGCATGGTCGCCGCCAGCGGACTGGTGCTCACCGCCGTGGTGCTCACCGCCGTTGCCCAGGGCTGGCTGCCGTTCCACGGGGTGTGGCCGATCTACGCGGCCATCGCCATGACCGGCATGGTCCGCGCGTTCCTGTCGCCGATCTACAACGCCCTGTTCGCCCGCGTGCTCGAGCGCCAGCAGTACGCGCGCGGTGCGGGCCTGGGCGCGGTGGTGTTCCAGGCCGGCATGGTGGCCGGCCCGGCGCTGGGTGGCCTGCTGGTGGCCTGGGGCGGCAAGGGCGTGGCCTATGGCGTGGCCGTGGCGGTGGCGCTGGTCGCGGTCGGCTGCCTGGCCGTGCTGCGCGTGTCCGAACCGGTGCACACCGGTCCGGCCGCGCCGATCTTCAAGAGCATCGCCGAAGGCGGTCGCTTCGTGCTCGGCAACCGGATCATGGTCGGGGCGATGGCGCTGGACATGTTCTCGGTGCTGCTCGGCGGCGTGGTGGCGATGCTGCCGGCGTTCCTGCATGAAATCCTGCACCACGGCCCGGAAGGCCTGGGCATCCTGCGCGCGGCCCCTGCGCTGGGGTCGGTCTGCGTGGGCCTGTGGCTGGCCCGCCGGCCGCTGCAGCGCAACGCCGGCCGCGTGCTGCTGTTCGCGGTGGCCGGCTTCGGCCTGTGCGTGATCGGCTTCGGGCTGTCGCACAGCTTCTGGCTGTCGGCGCTGATCCTGTTGTTCTACGGTGCCTTCGACGGGGTGTCGGTGGTGGTCCGCTCGACCATCCTGCAGCTGGCCACGCCGGAGGAGATGCGCGGCCGGGTGTCGTCCATCAACGGCATCTTCATCAGCTCGTCCAACGAACTGGGCGCGTTCTACGCGGGCACGATGGCCAAGCTGCTCGGCCTGGCCCCGGCCGTGGTGCTGGGCGGTTTCGCCGTGCTCAGCGTGGCCGGCATTACCGCCTGGAAGAATCCGACGCTGCGCCGGTTGAACCTGCGGGATCTGCAGTAGGTACCGGCCGTGGGTCGGTACGCCGTCAGCGCACCACCGCGATGGGTTCCGACCCGCACATGCAACGCACCGTCAAGGCGCTGGCGGGTCACCCTTCACCCCTCGCCACCGAACCACAAAAAAGCCCGGCCGAAGCCGGGCTTTTCACTATGCATCAACCACCAGAACCTCAGTCGCCCTGCTGCTTCTGCAGGTGCTCCCAACGTTCCTGGGCGTCGATGGTGCGCTCAGCGGTGAGGCGCGCTTCCAGACGATCCAGGCCGATCTCTTCGCCGGTGTCCACGCAGTAGCCGTAGTCACCGTCTTCCAGACGCTTCAGCGTGCTGTTGATCTTGCCGATCAGCTTGCGGTAACGATCGCGGGTACGCAGTTCCAGCGAGTTCTCGGTCTCGCGGGTGGCGCGCTCGGCTTCATCGCCGATGTCACGCACTTCTTCCTGCAGGTTGGCGATGGTCTGCTTGGATTCCTCCACCAGATCATTGCGCCAGTGCTGCAGGCGCTGGCGGAAATACTCCAGCTGCAGCGGGCTCATGTATTCCTCTTCCGCACTCGGCTTGTAGCCTTCGGGCAGGATCGGACGACCGGTGGCTTCGTCAGTCTTGTACTCCACCACCTTGACCTTGGTGCGCGGCGCCGGGGCGGACGAGCGCGCTGCCACGGCAACGGCGACCTTGCCGACCGGACGCGACACGGGCTTGGGGGCGGACTCGGACTTGGCGGGGGTTTTTGCAGGCGATTTCGAAACGGGCACGGGATTCTTGTTTTGCGGGGCCTTGGAGGCGGGGGCTGCTGCTGCCGGCACCGGCGCGGACGCCGGCGGGGTAACAGGTTTGGCCGCGCTCTTGGCCGGGACAGACTTGGCCGGCGCCGGCGATGCCGGCTTCGGTGCGGACTTCACTACGGGTGCTGCAACCGGCTTGGCGGCCGGCTTGGGTGCCACGGGCTTGCTGGCGGTTTTACTGGCCTTCACCGGCTTGGCCGGCGGCTGCTTGGCCGCCCCCTTCTTCACCGGAGCAGGCTTGAAGGCCGGCGTGACAGCTGCCGGCTTCACGGATTTTTTCGCGACGGTCTTCGCCGGTGCGGCCTTCTTCACCGGGGCCTTGGCGACCGGCTTGGCCACCGCGGCCTTCTTGGCCACGACCTTCTTGGCGGGCGCGGCCTTCTTCACCGGGGCCTTGCTCACCACCGGCTTTTTGGCGACGGCTTTCTTCACCGCCTTGGCCGGGGTCTTGGCGACAGGTTTTTTCACGGGTGCCGTCCTGGCCGCCGGTTGTTTGGATGCAGGCTTGCCAGCCGGCTTGGGGGCCGGTTTTTTGGCAACGGACTTGGCCGCCAACTTCTTAGCAACAGGCTTGGCGGTTTTCTTGGCGGCCTTGACGGCCTTCTTTGCAGTTTTTTTAGCAGCCACGAAACGCTCTTCCTTGGTTTCCCCGGGGCCCGGGAAAGCGGGCCTTTATAGCCTACCCGACCAGCAGCAGCAACCACACCGCCTACTCCGTTCAGCCCCGGAGTCGCAAGGCGTGCGGCCGTTCCGCCCGGCGGGCGGACCGACCTGCGCCGATCGGTACCTGGCCCGGCCAACGGCCGGGGCGGCCCGCCACGCGCGTGGGCGCGGAGGGGACCAACGCCCCATCCTGCGACAAATGCGCCCTTCATGCCAACTGCCTTAAGATTGGCGGGTGATCTCACGCCTGCTCATTGCCCTGCTGCGCTTCTACAAGCGCTTCATCAGCCCGCTGCTGGGGCCGCGTTGCCGCTTCATGCCCAGCTGTTCTGAATACGCCATGCAAGCCATCGCCACGCATGGGCCCGCGCGCGGCAGCTGGCTCGCCGCGCGCCGCCTGGGCCGCTGCCATCCCTTCCATCCCGGTGGCATCGACGAGGTGCCCCCGCGCGCCGCGCACGACGCCGCCTGCCGCTGCACAGGAAAACACTGAAATGTCCTCCACGCTCATCGTCAACGCCCGCCTGGTCAACGAAGGTCGCATCAGCGACGGCGACCTGCGCATCGAAAACGGCCGCATCGCGCAGATCGGCGCCGGCCTGGAGGCCCGCCCGGGTGAAACCGTGGTCGACGCCGCCGGCCGCTGGCTGCTGCCGGGCATGATCGACGACCAGGTGCACTTCCGCGAGCCGGGCCTGACCCACAAGGGCGACATCGCCACCGAGTCGGCCGCGGCCGTGGCCGGCGGGCTGACCAGCTTCATGGACATGCCCAACACCAACCCACCCACGCTCAACGCCGAGATCCTGCAGGCCAAATACGACGCCGCCGCCGGCCGCGCGCGCGCCAACTACGGCTTCTACATGGGTGCCAGCAACGACAACCTGGAACACATCCAGTCGCTGGACCCCAAGACCGCGCCGGGCATCAAGGTGTTCATGGGCGCCTCCACCGGCAACATGCTGGTGGACAACCCCGAGACCCTGGACGCGATCTTCCGCGACGCGCCGACGCCGATCATCACGCACTGTGAAGACACCCCGATGATCGACGCCAAGGCCAAGGAGTACGCCGAGAAGTACGGCGATGCGCTCAGCGCCGAACAGCACCCGGACATCCGCTCGCGCGAGGCCTGCCTGAAGTCCTCCGAGCTGGCGGTGTCGCTGGCGAAGAAGCACGGCACCCGCCTGCACGTGCTGCACATCTCCACCGCCGACGAGCTCAAGCTGTTCGAGCGCGGCCCGCTGATCCGCGCCGATGGCAGCCGCAAGCAGATCACCGCCGAAACCTGCATCCACTTCCTGCGCTTCGACCGCAGCGATTACGCGCGGCTGGGCAACCTGATCAAGTGCAACCCGGCGATCAAGGAAGCCAGCGACCGCGAAGCGCTCACCCGCGCCGTGGCCGAGGACGTGATCGACGTGCTGGCCACCGATCACGCCCCGCACACCTGGGAAGAAAAGCAGAAGCCCTACCCGCAGGCGCCGTCGGGCCTGCCGCTGGTGCAGTACGCGCTGGTGGCCGCGCTGGAGCTGGTGCACGAAGGCAAGCTGGAGATCACCCAGGTGGTGCAGAAGTTCGCCCATGCCCCGGCGCAGCTGTTCGATGTGAGCCAGCGCGGCTACCTGCGCGAAGGCTATTTCGCCGACCTGGTGCTGGTGGAGGACGTGCCGTTCACCGTGAAGCGCGAGGACGTGCTGTCCAAGTGCGGCTGGTCGCCGTTCGAGGGCATGACCTTCCGTTCGCGCATTGCCTCGACCTGGGTCAACGGCGAGCTGGCGTGGGATGGCGAAAAGCTGGTGGGCGCGCCGAACGGCCAGCGCATGAGCTTCGACCGCTGATGCGGGCACGTCTGTTGGGCCTGGGCCTGCTCGCGGCGGGCGTCGTGGGCGTGGCCGCATTGCTGCCCTCCTCCGCTGCGGCGCAGGCCGACAGCCGGGTGGTGTTTCCGGCCAGCGCCTCGCAGGGCGCCATGGTGATCGGCAAGGTGCCGGCGGGCAGCGTGGTGCAGTACGCCGGCCGCACGCTGCGGGTGAGCGGCTATGGCAGCGTGGTGTTCGGCATCGGCCGCGATGAGAAGGGCCCGCTGCAGGTCCAGGTGCAGCGTCCCGACGGCGGCAGTGAGACGGTGAGCATCGCGGTGACCCCGCGCGACTGGCCGACCGAACGCGTCAACGGCGTGCCACCCAAAACGGTCAACCCGCCCCCGGCGATTGCCGAGCGGATCAAGCGCGAGCAGGCCCAGGTGACGGCGGCACGCGCGCGCGACGACGACCGCGCCGACTTCGCCAAGCCCTTCATCTGGCCGGTGCAGGGGCGTATCAGCGGCCGCTTCGGCAATGCCCGGGTATACAACGGCCAGCCCGGTGCGGGCCATTCGGGCATGGACATCGCCGTCCCCACCGGCACGCCGGTCAAGGCCCCCGCTGCCGGCGTGGTCACCTTCGCCGGCCCGGACCTGTACCTCACCGGCGGCACCTTGCTGCTGGACCACGGCTTCGGGATCAGCTCGAACTTCCTGCACCTGTCGCGGATCGACGTGAAGGTGGGCGACCGCGTCGAGCAGGGCCAGGTGATTGCCGCGGTCGGGGCCACCGGCCGTGCCACCGGCCCGCACCTGCATTGGGGCATGAACTGGTTCGACACGCGGATCGACCCGCTGCTGGTGCTCGAACGCGGTAAATGACCGGCACGCATCGACCGTGGGTCGATGCGTGCTCGACCACCGGTAGTGCCGGCCGCTGGCCGGCTCCCCACCATCCATGCACCGCGCGAAAAGCAGCCGGGCAGAGCCCGGCGCTACGGGTCGGCGTGCCGACCAACCGGTAGGCACCGACCGTTGGTCGATGCGTGCGCGATCACCGGTAGTGCCGGCCGCTGGCCGGCTCCCCGCCATCCATGCATCGCGCGAACAGCAGCCGGGCAGAGCCGGGCGCTACGGGTCGGCGTGCCGACCAACCGGTAGGCATCGCCCGTTGGTCGATGCGTGCGCGACAACCGGTAGTGCCGGCCGCTGGCCGGCTCCCCACCATCCCTGCATCGCGCGAACAGCAGCCGGGCAGAGCCCGGCGCTACGGGTCGGCGTGCCGACCAACCGGCAGGCATCGACCGTTGGTCGATGCGCGCTTGATCACCGGTAGTGCCGGCCGCTGGCCGGCTCCCCACCATCCATGCATCGCGCGAACAGCAGCCGGGCAGAGCCCGGCGCTACGGGTCGCCCGATCAGCCGCGGCCGGCCCACCACGTGCGCAGCAGCGTGCGCATCGGCGTGACCTTCAGTTCGCGGCCCTGCGCGCTGGCCTGCAGGCGCGTGCGCGCCAGCGAGGCGTACATGCGCCGTGCGCGCGGGCCGGGCACGCGGGCCGGCCACCGCGCCAGCAGCTGCTGCGCCCAGCGTTGCGCGGCATCGCCATCGCCGGCGGCCAGCAGCGATCGCGGCACGGCCGCGACACCCGCAGCATTCAGCCGCTGGGCCAGCGTCTGCACCAGCACCGGGGTGGCCACATCGCCGCGCGCCGGCGTATCAAACATCACCGCTTCCACCGCGGCCACCGCGGCCGCGTACGGCTGCAGCACCTTGAATGCCTGCGCCGGGTCCGGCGCGGCCGCGCGGGCTTCGATCAGGTCCGGCAGTGCATCGGCCAGCGCGGTCCACGGCGCGCGCACCGGCTCCAGCAGGCGGCCCAACGGGTGGCGCGAGCGCTGCCCGGCCCAGCTGCGCAGTTCCTCGCCCCACCACGCCAGCTTGGCGTCGGCCGGCATCGGGTCGCCACTGGTGTTGAGGATGTCGTCGAACTCCTGCAGCAGCGTGAACCACGCCACCACCAGAGTGCGTTGCGCCTCGGGTACAAATGGTTCGGCCACCGACCATTCCGGCCAGCGGGTGCGCCACTTGTCCAGGAAACTGTCGAGGGCACTGGAAGTTGTCACGGGGTGTTCCTTGCAAAGGGGCGGCACCCATCAACGCTGGGTACCTACCGGGGGTGCGCAGCGGCTCAGTGCCGTTGCGTGCCTGGGGTGTGGTGCGTACCCGCCAACGGTGGGTACCTGCCGGGTCAGCCGCGTGCGGGTGGCCAGGCGTCGGCGCGCTGCAGCTGCGCGGGGTGCTCGATCATGCGCTCGGCGCCCCAGGCCAGCGGGTCGTCGGCGTCCAGCCGGTAGCCCCAGAGGGCAGCGACCGAGGCCATGCCCGCGGCGTTGGCCGCCACGATGTCGCGCTCGTCATCGCCCACGTAGATGCAGGTGGCCGGATCGACGTTCATGCGTTCGGCAGCGGCCAGCAGCGGCAGCGGGTGCGGCTTGCGCTGGGCCAGGGTGTCGCCGCCGATCAGCACGTTGCAGCGCGTGTCCCAACCCAGTTGCGGCACGATCAGCCGCGCCAGGTACTCGGGCTTGTTGGTGACGATGCCCCAGGCGCAGCCCGCCGCATCCAGCGCATCGAGCATGCCGGCCACGCCGTCGAACAGCACCGCGTGCTGGCCGATCAGGGCCTCATAACGCTGCAGGAACTCGGGCACCAGCCCATCGCGCTCGACCTGGCCCAGCTCCGGGAAGGCCACCGACACCATCGCGCGCGAGCCCTTGGACACCACCGGGCGCAAGGCGTCCAGGCGGATCGGGGCGCGGTCGCGCGCGGCCAGCATCGCGTTGGCGGTGGCCAGCATGTCCGGCGCGCTGTCCAGCAGCGTGCCGTCCAGGTCGAACAGAACCGCCTGCGGAAAACCGGACTCAGACACCTGCGGCATCGTCCGGCTTGACCGCATGGGCCAGGTAGTTGATGTCGGTGCGCGTGCTCAGCCTCGCGCGGTTGCGCCACGGCTCGTAGGCCATGCCGCTGACATCGCGCAGGCCCAGGTCGGCTTCGCGCAGCCACTTGCCCAGCTCGGCCGGCTTGATGAAGTCCTGGTAGTGGTGGGTGCCCTTGGGCAGCAGGCGCGCCACGTACTCGGCACCGACGATGGCCACCGCGAAGGCGGCCGGGGTGCGGTTGACGGTGGACAGGAACAGCTGGCCGCCCGGCTTCAGCAGTCGGTGGCAGGCGGCGATGATCGCGCCCGGGTCCGGCACGTGCTCCAGCATTTCCATGCAGGTGACCACGTCGAAACTGCCCGGCTGTTCGGCGGCCAGGTCCTCGGCGGCCTGCACGCGGTAGTCCACCGTCACGCCCGACTCCAGGCTGTGCAGGCGCGCCACCTTGACCAGTTCCGGGGCCAGGTCGATCGCGGTGACATCGGCGCCTTCCTTGGCCAATGCCTCACTGAGCAGGCCGCCGCCGCAGCCGATATCCAGCACGCGGGCGCCGCGCAGGGTGACGCGCTGGGCGACGTACTGCAGGCGGACCGGGTTCAGGGCATGCAGCGGCTTCTGCGGGCCGTCGACGTCCCACCAGCGGTTGGCAAGGGCGGCGAACTTGTCCAGTTCGGCCTGGTCGAAATTGGTGGACGCGTGGGGGGTGTTCATGGGGGTCCTTGGTGCGTCAAGCACGGATGTGTCGGATGCGCTCGCGCCACTGGCGCGCGTTGGCGACGATCGCCGCGGTGTCCATGCCGACCAGTTCGCGCTGCACCAGCTTGGGCTGGCCGGCAATCCAGACATCGCTGACCTGGTGGCGGCCGGCGGCGTAGACAAGCTGCGAGAGCACATGGTGCAGCGGCTGGGTTTCCAGTGCGGACAGGTCCACGCAGACCAGATCGGCCTGCTTGCCCACTTCGATCGAGCCGATGCGGTCGCCGAAGCCCAGCGCGCGTGCGCCGCCCAGGGTGGCCGCGCGCAGCGTGGTGGCCGCGTCGAGCGCGGTGGCATCGTTGGCCACGGCCTTGGCCAGGATCGCCGCGGTGCGGTTTTCGCTGAACATGTCCAGGTCGTTGTTGCTGGCACAGCCGTCGGTGCCGATGGCCAGGTTCACGCCCGCACGCTGCAGCGCGCACGCCGGGCAGAAGCCGGAGGCCAGCTTGAGGTTGGATTCGGGGCAATGCACCACGCTGACGCCGCGCTCGGCGCACAGGTGGATTTCCGCTTCGGTCAGCTGGGTCATGTGCACCGCGATCAGGCGGTCGTTGACCAGGCCCAGACGGTCCAGCCGCGCCAGCGGGCGCTGGCCGTGCAGCTTGATCGAGTCGGTGATTTCCTGCGCGGTTTCATGCGTGTGCAGATGCACCTGCATGTCCAGCTGGTCGGACAGCATGCGCACGCGTTCGAAATTGGCATCGTTGACGGTGTACGGCGCGTGCGGCGCGAACGAGGTGCCGATCAGCGGGTCGTTGCGCCACTGGTCGTGCAGCTCGCCGGCCTTGGCGAAGTACTCGTCGTCGGTCTTGGCCCAGGCGGTCGGGAAATCGATGATCACCGCGCCAACCAGCGCACGGAAGCCGTGCTGCTTGTAGACGGCGGCCTGGACGTCGGAGAAGAAGTAGTTTTCGTTGGCGCAGGTGGTGCCACCGCGCAGCATCTCGGCGATGGCCAGGGTGGTGCCGTCGGCCACGAATTCCGGGCCGATCACCGCCGCTTCCACCGGCCAGATGTGCTGCTGCAACCAGACCATCAACGGCAGGTCGTCGGCGACGCCCCGTAGCAGGGTCATCGGGTTGTGGGTGTGCGCGTTGACCAGGCCCGGCATCAGCGCCGCATCGGGGCGCGAGACGGTCTGCTTCGGCGCAAAACGCTCACGCGCCTCGGCCCGCGGCAGGATCGCGATGATCTCGCTGCCGCGCACAGCCACGGCATGGTCTTCCAGCACCACCGCATGCGGTTCGATCGGGACCACGTAGCCGGCTTCGATCAGCAGGTCACAGGTTTCGGGAATGCGTGCGGTGTCGGTCATGCGTGCTCACTTGTCTGGGCGGACGACCCGAAGGTGTGGGCGACCGGGACGCTCTGGAGGTACAGCCGACCGTTGGTCGGCTGTACCGGGTGCGGTGCTGGCCGATACGGCAGCCGACCAACGGTCGGCTCCACCGGTGCGGTGGTTGGCCGATGCCGCAGCCGACCAACGGTCGGCTCTACCGTAATCCGACCTTTGGTCGGATTACTTGCCTGCGCGTGCGGAGTATTCGCCCGAACGGGTGTCGACCTTGATGATTTCATCCTGGTTGACGAACAGCGGCACGCGGACCACGGCGCCGGTTTCCAGGGTGGCCGGCTTGCCGCCGCCGCCGGAGGTGTCACCACGGACGCCCGGATCGGTTTCGACGATCTTCAGTTCGACGAAGTTCGGCGGCTGGACGAAGATCGGCTCGCCGTTCCACAGGGTGACGATGCAGGACTCTTCGCCCTTCAGCCACTTTTCGGCGCCGCCCATGCCGGACTTGACGGCCTGGACCTGCTCGAAGGATTCCGGGTCCATGAAGTGCCAGTACTCGCCGTCGCTGTACATGAAGTCCATGTTGGTATCGACCACGTCCGCCTTCTCCACGTCGTCGGTCGCCTTCATGGTCATTTCGACCACGCGGCCCGACTTGATGAAGCGGTACTTCATGCGGGTGAAGGCCTGGCCCTTGCCCGGCTTGACGTATTCGGTCTCGGTGATGACCGCCGGTTCATTGTTGACCAGGATCTTCATCCCGTTCTTGACATCGTTCATGCCCACAGTGGCCATGCTGAAACTCCTGAATGGGCAAACGCCGCGCAGGCGCGGCGAGCCGGATAGAATGGAAAACCCACCGGCACCGGTGGGGTGACTCGTTTTTCTGACCGACATGATAACCGCAGGCCCCCATTCCATGCAGCTTTCCGCCACGCCCCTGCCCACCCCCGTGCGCTGGCAACAGCTCTGGCGCCAGGCGGTACGCGACCCGCGGGTGCTGCTGCAGCAGCTGGGCCTGGACCCGGATGCCCTGCCCGTATCGGCCGAAGCGGCCAGCCAGTTCGCGGTGCGCGTGCCGCAGGGCTTCATCGCCCGCATGCGGCACGGCGACCGCCACGACCCGCTGCTGCGCCAGGTGCTGCCGATCAGCGATGAAATGCAGATGGTGCCGGGCTTCAGCCTGGACGCGGTCGGCGACGGCCTGGCCAAGAAGGCCACCGGGGTCATCCAGAAGTACCGCGGCCGCGCCCTGCTGGTGACCACCGGCAGCTGCGCGATCAATTGCCGCTACTGCTTCCGGCGCCATTTCGACTACGGCACCGAGAACGCGGCGAAGGAAGGCTGGCGCGAGGCGGTGGATGCCATCGCCCAGGACCCGGACATCGACGAGGTGATCCTGTCCGGCGGCGACCCGCTGTCCCTGGCCACCCACAAGCTGGTCGAGCTGACCGATGCGCTGCGGCAGATCCCGCATCTGCGCCGGCTGCGCATCCACAGCCGCCTGCCGGTGGTGCTGCCCGAGCGCGTGGACGAGGACCTGGTGCAGTGGCTGGCCAGCCTGCCCTGGCCGCTGGCGTTCGTGATCCATGCCAACCATGCCAATGAGTTCGACGCCAGCGTGGACGCGGCGATGGCCCGCCTGCGCGCCGCCGGGGCCACCCTGCTCAACCAGGCGGTGCTGCTGCGCGGGGTCAACGACTCGCTGCAGGCCCTGCAGGACCTGAGCGAACGCAGCTTCGCCGCGGGCGTGCTGCCGTATTACCTCTACCAGGTGGACCGGGTGGAAGGCGTGGCCCACTTCGAGGTCAGTGACGAGACGGCCAAGGCGCTGCACGCGCAGCTGACGACGCGGCTGTCGGGCTACCTGGTCCCCAAGCTGGTCCGCGAGATTTCCGGCGACGGCAGCAAGCGCCCGGTTTAAGGCGAGCGCCCCCCAACGGTAGCCGCCACGTAGAGCCGGGCTCTGCCCGGCTGATCGGCCAACGCACGTAGAGCCGGGCTCTGCCCGGCTGATCCGCCAATGTAAATCCAGCCGGGCAGAGCCCGGCTCTACGGGCTTGCGCCCTACACGCCGGACTCGATCATTTCCACCACATCGGTGGCGCTGACCGGGTGGCTCAGCCAGTAGCCCTGGCCCAGGTCGCAGCCGCGCTGGCAGAGCAGGTCGAACTGCACTTCCTGTTCGATACCCTCGGCCACCACGGTGATGCCCAGCGCATGGGCCATGGCGATGATCGCCGTGGTCAGGGCCAGGTCGTCCGGGTCGCGCTGCATGTCGGCCACGAAGCTCTTGTCGATCTTGACCCCGTCCACCGGCACCTGGCGCAGGTGGCTCAGGCCGGAGAAGCCCGTGCCGAAGTCATCCAGCCACACCTTCACCCCGGTGCGGTGCAGCTTGTCCAGCAGCGCCGCAGCCAGCATTTCATCGCCGATCACCGCGGTTTCGGTCAGCTCCAGGTGCAGCCGCGAGGCCGGCAGGCCGGTGTCGCGCAGGCACTCGGCCACCAGGTTGGGCAGCTCGCCGCCCCGCAGCTGGCGCGGCGATACGTTGACCGAGACAAACAGGCCGTCCCCATCCACGCCGTGCGGCCATTGCACCGCTTCCATGCAGGCCGCGCGCAGCACCTTCGGGCCGATCACCTCGATCAGGCCACTCTGCTCGGCCACTTCGATGAACACCGACGGCGGGATCGTGCCCAGCGTGGGGTGCTGCCAACGCAGCAGTACTTCCACCCCCACCATGCGCCGGTCGCGGGTGCGGAAGATCGGCTGGTAGACCAGCCGCAGTTCGCCGCGCTCCCAGGCGCCGCGCAGCTCCTGCTCCATGTGCACGCGGCGCTCCACCGCATGGTCCATCGCGCGGCTGTAATAGCGGTAGCAGTTCTTGCCGGCCACCTTGGCCTGGTACATCGCGATGTCGCCATTCTTCAACAGCGTGGTCGCATCGGCCGCATCGTCGGGGAACAGGGTCACGCCGATGGACGTGCCCAGGAACAACTCGCGGCCCTGCACGAACAGCGGCTTGCCCAGTTCGCGGACCAGGATCTCGGCCAGTTGGCGGGCATGGGCGGCCACATCGCCGTCACCCAGCAGGATCACGAATTCATCGCCTCCAAAGCGGGCCAGCAGCGCCTCGTCGCCCCCGGCCTGCGCCACGGCGGTGCTGATACGCTGGGCGAACTGCAGCAGCGCTTCGTCGCCGGCTTCATGGCCCAGGGTGTCGTTGACCCGCTTGAAGTCATCCATGTCGGCGAACAGCAGCGCAAGGCGGTGGCCAGAGGCGCGCGCGGCCATCAGCCGGTGGTCCAGCGCCTCGCGGAACGCCAGGCGGTTGGTCAGCCCGGTCAGCGCATCGGTGTAGGCCATGTGCCGCACTTCGCGGTCGTGGCGGGCGATCGACTCGCTCATCCTGCCGAACGCACGCACCAGCTCGCCCACCTCGTCCTTGCGCGGGCTTTCATGCAGCGTCAGCTGGTAATCGCCCGCCTCGATCTGGCGCGCGGCCCCGGCCAGCCAGCGGATCGGGGCCACCAGGGTGCGCTGCACATAGATGATCATGCCCACGCCGATGCCGACCAGCAGCCCCAGCATCAGCAGCAGCCAGCCCAGGTGGCGCTTGCCCACCTGCTGCAGGCGCTCGCCCAGGGTCTGGTTGGCGCGCTGCTCCATCGCCTGCACGTCATCCAGCGCCATGCCGACCCGGACCCCGCCGATGCGCTGGTTGCCGATCATGATCGGCATCGCGTTGTCGAGCACCTTGGGCGACTGCTGCACCACCAGCGCCCGCGCGGCGACCGCACCGGCCGCCAGCGGGTCGCTCATGGGCCGGCCGAAGTCGAGCACCTCGGCGGAGCCGTCGTGGATCAGCTTGCCGTCCTCGTCGAACACCAGCACGTAGCGCACCACCTGCTGCCGCGAGGTGTTGCGCACCAGTGCGCCGACCTGCTCCAGGTCGTTGTAGTACAGCGGATTGGCCAGGGCGTCGGACAGTTCGCGCGCCAGCGCTTCACCGCGGCTGCGCACGCTGCGGTCGAACAGGTCATGGATGACGTTGCCACTGAGGTGCTGGACCTCATCCTGCATGGTCGCCTGGCGCCCAAGCACCACCGCGACGATGGCGATCACCACCAGCATCGCACCGCTCATCGCCAGCACGAAGCGTGCCTGCATTCCGGAACCCAACAGCCTCATTCCACTTCCATCCGCACGCGAGCCAAGCCTTGTTTGAGTTCATCCAACCGGTGCTGCATCTGCGCATCCACCCGATGGAATCCGGACGTACCAAAAAATGTCTGAAGCGCATCCTGCGCCTTGGGATCCGATGCCGCCTCCAGCAGCACCGCCTGCAACCGGTCGCGCACCCGTTCATCCAGGCCGGCGCGCACCATTTCCACCGCGCGCGGGTACGGCTCGGTACGATGGATGACACGGAAATCACGCCGGAAGGTGGCCGGAATGCGATGGCCATCGGTCCAGTCCACGCTGCTGACCGCCCCGGCGTCCACCACGCCCTTGTGGACCAGGGTGGCGATATTGCCCTCCGAGCGTGCGAACACATAGCCCACCGTATCGGGGGCGGCCGCATCGCGTGCCGACAGCAGGATCTCCGGGGTCAGGCCCTGCTGCAACAGGGTCATCACCGGCACCAGGTAGGCGCTGGTGGAGGCCACGTTCTGCAGCGCCAGGGTGTGCCCCTTGAGATCGGCCAGCGTCGCAATGGTGCTGTCGCGGCGTACAAAAAACACGGTGTGGTAGTCACGCACGCCGCTGCGCTCGGTCAGCAGCAGGGGCTGGGCGCCACTACGCAGGCCCAGCGCCACCGCGGTCCCGGAGGTCTCGGTGACCCAGTCCACCCGGCCACGGCGCAGGTAGCTGGCCATCTGCTGGGCGTCGGGTGCCATCAGGATGCGGCCCTCGGTGATGCCGACGTCGCGCATGCGCGGAACCACGTAATCGAGGAGGGGCTGCAACTGCGCATAGTGTGACTTGGGGTTGTCGCTGATCCGGCCCAGCACCAGCACATTGTCCGATGCCGCTGACGCAGGTCCGGCCATCAGCACGATAGCCAGACACAGCAGACCTCCCTGCAGCAGCCATCGCAGACCCGGCACTCCCATCACTCCCCCCAAGGAATCCGAACAGCCTACCCGAAAAAGTGAGAACTGCGTCAGCTCATTCGGGCTTGGTGTTGGCCAGCCGTGCCATCCGCTGTGCGTCGGACAGGATGCCGCGCAGCAGGCGGACTTCCTGTTCGCTCAAGCCCGTACGCAGGAACAGGCGGCGCAGTTTGCGCATGGCCGATTCCGGCGCACGGCCCTTGTGGAAGTCGATGTCGTCCAGGGCCTGGCCAAGCTGGGTGAACATGCCTTCCACCTGGGCATGGCTGGCCGGCTGCTCGCGGAACTCGGGGTCGGCCGGGGCGGCGCCGGCAACGCCGCCGAGCACGGCCATGCGCGTTTCATAGGCCAGCACCTGCACGGCAGCGGCCAGGTTCAACGAGCTGAAGTCGGGGTTGGACGGGATATGCACGGCCAGGTGGCACAGCTGCAGTTCCTCGTTGGTCAGGCCGGTACGCTCGCGGCCAAACACGAAGGCCACTTCGGCCGGTTCGGCGGCCTTGGCCAGGGCGCGCTGGGCGGCAACGGCGGGCAGCAGCTCCTCCAGCTGGACCCGGCGGGCGCGCGCGGTGCAGCCCAGGACCAGGGTGCAGTCGGCGACGGCCTCGGCCAGGGTGGCCACGACCGGTGCATCGCCGAGCACGTCCTCGGCGCCGGCCGAGCGCCGGAACGCTTCATCATCCAGCGGCTTTTCCGGTGCCACCAGGACCAGCCGGGACAGGCCCATGGTCTTCATGGCGCGCGCCGCAGCGCCCATGTTGCCGGGGTGCTGGGTGCCGACCAGGACGAATCGGATACGGGTAGGAGCGGTTTCAACGGACATGAACAGGCCAAACGCGAGCAGGACAGCCACAGATGGTAAACTGTGCGACCGGCCTCTGCGCCGGGACCGCTCTTTTCCCCCGCCAGTACCCCCCACTCTGCCTTTCCGGGAGCTTTTCGCCATGCAGAAACCCGCCGTCACCGTCATGGTCAAGGCCGCCCGCCTCGCCGGCAACGTCCTGTTGCGCAACATCAACAAGCTCGAGGCGTTGAACGTCGTGCAGAAGGGGCGCATGGACTATGCCAGTGAAGTCGATGCGGATGCGGAAAAGGTCATCGTCAAGGAACTCAAGCGCGCCTATCCCGAGTACGGGATCATGGGTGAGGAAGGTGGCGTGCAGGGTGTGAACCGTTATATGTGGGTCATCGACCCGCTGGACGGCACCAGCAACTACCTGCGCGGCTTCCCGCACTACTGTGTGTCCATCGCGCTGGTCGAGAACGGCGAGCCGATCGATGCGGTGATCTTCGATCCGCTCCGCAATGAACTGTTCACCGCCAGCCGTGGCGCTGGCGCGGTGCTGAACGACCGTCGCATCCGCGTGGCCGACCGCAAGGACATGGGCGGTGCGATGATCCACACCGGTTTCGCCCCGCGCGAGCGCCAGCGCGCCAGTTCGCAGCTGAAAGCTGTGGATGCGCTGCTGGTGCACGCCGAAGACGTGCGCCGTACCGGTTCGGCCGCGCTGGATCTGGCCTACGTGGCCTGCGGCCGCGCCGACGCCTACTTCGAAGCCGGGCTGAAGGCCTGGGACATCGCCGCTGGCGTGCTGCTGGTCCGCGAGGCCGGTGGCCGGGTCTGTGACTACAAGGGCGCCACCCCGGCCCGCATGGACAGCCGCGGCCCGGAGACCCAGCAGATCGTGGCCGGCAACGTGAAGAACACCGACGTGCTGCAGAAGGTGCTGGTCAACACCGGCTACGCCGCCGAGTTCGACGCCAAGTTCTGATCGGCCACCGCGCTGAAACCGAAGAACGGCGCCCTTTGGCGCCGTTTTTTGTGCCGGTGCGTCCGGCTTTCCACCGTGGCCGGGGTAGACGGCCCGCCGCAACGCCACGCCACGCGCGCTACACTTTTTGATTGCGCCGCGGCGCACCCTTCAAGGAAGACCCATGTACAAGCGCGCGATTCTCTCCCTGACCTTGCTGCTGGGGGGATATGACGCGACCGCGTCGGTGGTGATGGACCCGTCGTCCACGGAAGGGCCGGTGGTCCTGCCCGAGGAGGTCGCGGCGACCTGCGGCGACCTGGTCAAGAGCCTGCAGGCCTCGGCCGCGCTGAGCCTGAAGAAGGCCGGCAAGGACGGCGGCGATGTCACCACGAGCCCGACCTGGGCGTACACCCCATTCTCCCACCGCGTGCTGATGGCGTCCTGCGTAGCGTATGTCCTGACCGGCAGCACCGAGGCCCCCGCCCGCCCCTTGCGCTTCATCGATGAAGACAGCGGCAAGCAGGTGGCGGTGCTGGACAAGACCGGCTACCGCGACATCACCCCCTGAGCCGGCGGCACCGCCGTATTTGACGTCGGCCTCCGAGCCACCGTCCCGTACTATTCCAACAACGGCGCCCTTGGGCGCCGCTATTGTTTATCGGTACTGAGTGACTGCGAAGGCAACGGCAATAAGCACCATGCGCATCGCCTGCTGCGGGCTGACTGGCCCGGGCCGCGGAGCGGGACTTGCAGCGTGTCCCGCGAACCCACACCCTCCCGCCCAGCTCGGGGATGCACTGCACATGGCGCTTTTGCTGGTTCGCTCACCGGCAGGCGCGGCCAAGCCCCGCGGTATTACGCCCGCAATCTGTGCCAGTCGATCCCAAACAAAACGCCCGGCCGAAGCCGGGCGTTCCGAGGTTTCAGCGCACCGTGGATCAGGCTGCGGTGCTGGCCTTCAGGGCGGCGATACGGTCTTCCAGCGGCGGGTGGCTCATGAACAGCTTGCGGGCCGTCGAACCGGCGATGCCGAAGGCGGCGATCTGGGTCGGCAGCGTGCTCTGGCCGTGGTTGAGCTTCAGCCGCTCCAGCGCCGCGATCATCTTCTGGCGGCCGGCCAGATGTGCACCACCGGCATCGGCGCGGAACTCGCGGTGGCGCGAGAACCACATCGAAATCACCGTCGCGCCCACGCCGAACACCATCTCCAGCACGAACACGATGATGTAGTACGCAAAGCCCCGGCCGCCGCCTTCGCGGTTGCCCGACAGCGCGCTGTCGATGAAACCACCCACAATGCGGGCCAGCACGATCACGAACGTATTCAACACGCCCTGCAGCAGCGCCATCGTGATCATGTCACCGTTGGCCACGTGCGCGATCTCGTGGCCCAGCACCGCCTCGGCCTCGTCCTCGCTCATGTTGTGCAACAGCCCCGTGGACACCGCCACCAACGCCTTGTTGCGGTTGGCACCGGTCGCGAACGCGTTGATTTCCGGGCCGTCGTACACCGCCACTTCCGGCATCCCGATGCCGGCTTCGCGGGCCTGCCGCTCGACCGTGGCCAGCAGCCAACGCTCGGTCGGATTGCGCGGCTCGGTGATCACCACCGCGCCCGTGGAACGCTTGGCCATCCATTTGGACAGCAACAGCGAAATGAAGGAACCACCGAAGCCGAAGATGGCCGCCATCACCAGCAGGCCGCTCATCTGGTTGGGGTTCACGCCCAACAGCGACATCACGATGCCCGCCAGGACCAGCACGGCAAGGTTGGTCAGAAGGAAGAGAGCAATGCGACTGAACATGGGAAAATAACGCTCATTGGAGGTTGATGACTGCAAATCTGCGGGGACTTCAGGTTGAATTCAAGTCGCAAACTGACCGACGATTCATAGTTCATGTCCATGACCCCCTACCGCGGCCGCTTCGCGCCCTCGCCCACCGGCCCCCTGCACCCCGGCTCGCTGCTCGCCGCGCTGGGCAGCTGGCTGCTCGCCCGGCACGCCGGCGGGCAGTGGTGGGTGCGCATCGAAGACGTCGACCCCCCGCGCACCGTGCCCGGTGCCATCGACCAGCAACTGGCCGCCCTGACCGCGCTTGGCCTCACCAGCGACGGCCCGATCGTGCGCCAGAGCCAGCGCGACGCCCTCTACCAGCGCGCCCTGGAGCGCCTGCTCGACGAAGGCACCGCGTTTGCCTGCCACTGCAGCCGCAGCGAGCTGGCCGACCAGCACGGCATCCACCACCACTGCGTGGCACGCGGCCTGCGCGCGCAACCGGCCATCCGCCTGCGTGTGCCGCCCGGCACCCGGATTGCCTTCCACGACGGCCTGCGCGGCCCGGTGGAACAGGACGTCCACGCCGACGTCGGCGACTTCGTGCTGCGGCGTGCCGATGGCTACTGGGCCTACCAGCTGGCCGTGGTTGTGGACGACGGCGCCCAGAGCATCACCGACGTGGTGCGCGGCGCCGACCTGCTCGACTCCACCCCGCGCCAGATCCTGCTGCAGCGGGCCCTTGGCCTGCCAACCCCGGCCTACCTGCACCTGCCCCTGCTGCTGGACGCGCACGGCCGCAAGCTGTCCAAGTCCGACGCGGCCCGCCCGCTCGACCCGGCCCACCCCCTGCCCGCCCTGCGCCAGGCCTGGGCGGCGCTGGGCCAGGACCCGGCCATACTGCGCAGCGCCGCCAGCGTGGACGCGTTGCTTGCCGACGCCCGTGCCGGCTTCGATCCGGCCCGCCTGCCGGCCCACGACATCCCTGCACCTGCCACGTCCGGCTGACGCCCCATTTGCCGCGGCGATGTTGCAGAATCCCCTTCCCCCTTGTTGGCCCAGCCTTTCGGAGTAGCAGCCCATGACATCTCGCGTCGCACTGGTCACCGGCGGTACCGGCGGTATCGGTACTGCCATCTGCCAACGCCTGGCCGACCAGGGCCATCGGGTCGCCACCAATTACCGTGACCACGCCAAGGCGTTGGCCTGGCGCGACATGATGCTGGCGCGCGGCTGCGACGTGGCGATCTTTCCGGGCGACGTTGCCGACCCGGACACCGCCGAGACCATGGTCCACGCGGTGGAAGCCGCGCTTGGCCCGATCGAGATCCTGGTCAACAACGCCGGCATCACCCGCGACACCACCTTCCACCGCATGCGTGCCGACCAGTGGCACGACGTCATCAACACCAACCTCAACTCGGTGTTCAACGTTACCCGCCCGGTCATCGAAGGCATGCGCCGCCGCGGCTGGGGCCGGGTCATCCAGATCAGCTCGATCAACGGCCTGAAGGGCCAGTACGGCCAGGCCAACTACGCCGCCGCCAAGGCCGGAATGCACGGCTTCACCATCTCCTTGGCCCGCGAGAATGCCGGCTTCGGCATCACCGTGAACACCATTTCGCCCGGCTACGTGGCCACCGACATGGTGATGGCCGTGCCCGACGAAGTGCGCGCCAAGATCATCGCCGACATCCCCACCGGCCGCCTCGGCAAGCCCGAGGAAATCGCCTACGCGGTCGCCTTCCTGGTCAACGAAGAAGCCTCGTGGATCACCGGGTCCAACCTGGACATCAACGGCGGCCACCACATGGGGTGGTAAACGGGGCCGCGCCGAAACGCGCCGACCAACGGTCGGCGCTACGGAAAACGTTTGCAGGACTTTCTACGTCTGCAAAATACGCGCCATTCCCGAATGCTGCACCCCGCGCAAATCCATGCTGCGCAACATAAAACCGGTCCTATACCCCGCCGCATGGGCCTTCCGGCGGTTGCATGTGCTGCTGCACTGCGCCATGCTGCGCGCCTACTGTGATGAGTGACCGTTTCATGGCTGCGAACCGCATTATCAAGAAATATCCGAACCGCCGGCTCTACGACACCGAAATTTCCAGTTACATCACCATCGAAGATGTGCGCCAGCTCATCCTCGACGGCGAAGATTTCGAAGTTCGCGATGCCAAGAGCGGCGACGACCTGACCCGTTCAGTGCTGCTGCAGATCATCGCCGACCAGGAACAGGACGGTGAGCCGATGCTGTCCACCCAGCTGCTCAGCCAGCTGATCCGCTTCTACGGCGACTCCCTGCAGGGCTTCATGGGCAACTACCTGGAGCGCAGCATG